>Ga0209373_10004930_pt1 | contig 11257 bp, 8 predicted proteins | sample Higcelweek5metaG_FD_187173 | JGI IMG/M metagenome (GOLD analysis project Ga0209373, IMG submission 187173) | Freshwater pond sediment microbial communities from the University of Edinburgh, under environmental carbon perturbations - High... | ecosystem: Environmental > Aquatic > Freshwater >... | reverse complement strand
ATCTTTGAAAAAGAAAAAAATAAAATTAAAGATATGGAAGATAATATAAAATTTTATTATCCCGAACTATTGGAAGAATTAAAAAAAGGGATAAAAAAAGGTATTTATGCAAGAGAAGCCTCATCATCAGACTAAAAAAATACTAACTTTTATAAAAGGATTAAACTAATGAATAATAGTCTTTCAAAATTTAAAGGTAGTCTTTCAAAATTTAACTGTCCTCAATGTGGCAAAAATATAAATAAAATTTTAGAATGTTCAAAAATTGAAAACAAAGATTGTTTTTTTGATGTAAAGATTACAGATAATAAAAAGGTAACTTATATTGTCAGTTCTATTTTACTTTTTTTATTTTTAATCATATTTCATCTAAAAATAACTATACTAGTTGGTTTACCCATTTTATTTTTTATAGTAAAAACTTTTTCTATTCAATATGAAATTTATAATAAGCAAAATGATGATATATGCTATATATACAAATTTTATGATTTTAATGCAATAACAAGTATCTATCATAATTTAGGTGAAATTGAGGTATCTCAATCAAAATATAACTATTTAAAATACCCACCAAGTATTAGTCTTGTAAAAGATAGCCCACCTTATGTTCCCATTAGAAAACTATTGAAAGAGGTTGTAGAAAATACTAAAAAAGGCATTATAAAAAATCCTAGTGATGCAAAACAACAAAATAATGCAGAAGAAGTTTTTTTGGGAACAATTATAAGTCTAATTTCTAAAAAAGAAATTATTGTGAGAAAAATGATAAAAGATTTTTATTTTTTAGAGAAAAAAATCGATTTTTTTTCAAGCAAAATTGAATACATTTTTTTCCCAAGTGATAATAAAAATAATGATGTCCCAAAAGGTAAACTTGAAACAAAAATCATGAAACTTTTTGATAAAAATGACCCAATATTAAAAAGTAGAAATTCAATATATCCAAATATCAAATTGTTGGTAATATGGACTTTTGATAATAATGAAACATATCCTGATAGATGGCTTTGTGATTTGGTGAGAAAAAATGGTGCTGAAAAAAATGTTTTTGATGTTATAGATGAAAAAAGAGAACTCTTTCAAGTAAAACCAGAATATGAAGAAGATTTAAAAATTGAAAGAGAAAAAATAAAAGATATGATAAATAATTTAAAATCTTATTATCCCGCATTTTTTAATGAACTAACAAAAGGTATAAAAGATGGTTTGATAGCAAGGGAAACATCATCAGACTAAAAAAATTTACTTAGACCAATTAATCCTCCAAAAATAGTAACAGCCGATATATATACTAATATTATTTTTGCATTCTTTATTATTTTAAATTTTTTATATTAAAAATTTAATGTGGTATATTATTACAAAGTTGCCTAATGTATAATTCACAGTGTAATTTTATTAGCTTATATTTTTATTAAAATAAAGACAAAAATAAAAAAGTCTTTAATAAAAATTATTTATACTTTCTTTGTATTTACTTAATAAAAAAATAAACGGTAAACTTTCTTTATAATTATTTTGTACTAAAGTAAAAATTTGATGAATTTTATTGAAAATTTACTTCCAAAAACGATAGAAAATAATTCTTTGAATTATAGAAGAAGTCGTTTTTTTGTTATCGTTATATTAATAACCTTTATTTTAACTATTTTTTCTTTACCACTTCAAATTATAGAGCCTATTCATTCTCACATTGTACCAACATTAATTTTATGTATTTCATGGATAATAGTTCTGTTCCTTTTTAAAAATTCAAAATTGGATATAAACATCACTTTAAATATATATTTACTTACTATTTTTATATTTGTAAATCTTTTATTAATTCAAGAAAATAGGTCAAGCTTACACATTTTAATTTATTTAATAAATATTCCACTAATAGCATTATTAATAAGTCCAAAAACATCTGTACTTTGGTTTGTTATTATACTCTCTGATATTTTACTTTGTTATTTTTTTAAGATTCAAAATATTTATTTTTTTAATCAAAACTGGACAAATAATGAAACATCAAAAATTGTACAAGAAATATTTGATTTTATTATTGCTGTTTTTTGTATCTTTTTTACAGGTACAGTATTTGAATCTGAAATTTCTGAAATAATAAAAAAACTAAAAGAAGAAAAAAATTCTATTCAATTAAAAGTAAAAGAAGCAACAAAAGAATTAGCAGAAAAAAATTTAATTTTGGAAAATACAAGCAGAGAGTTAGAAGAAAATGTAAGAAGATTTAAGGATGTAATGGAAAATATTCAACTTATTTCTATAACACTAGATAGAGAAGGTAATATAATTTTTTGTAATGATTTTTTATTAAATTTGACAAATTGGAAAAGAGAAGAATTATTAGGTAAAAATTGGTTTGAAATTTTTATACCCCAAAATTCAAATATGAAAGAAGTCTTTAATAAATTTATTTTTACTGGAGAAATTGAATCTCATTATGAAAATGAAATATTGACTCGTAACGGTGAAAAAAAAATAATTTCTTGGAATAATACATTAATTAGAGATTTAGATGGAAATATTATTGGTACAACAAGCATTGGTAAAGATATAACAAAAAGGTTAGAAGCTGAAATGGAGCTAAAAAAGTTTTCTTTTGCATTGGATAATGCACATGATGGAACAGTAATAACTGATATGAGTGGTAATGTTGTTTATGCAAATAAGGCTGCAATTAATATTAGTGGATATTCTGAAGAAGAAATTTTGAAACTTAATGTAAGGGTATTTGTAAAAAGACCTGAAGAAGTTGATAATATTCGTTTTAATATGGATAAAATAAAAGGAAGTTGGTCTGAAGAAGTTATTGGAGTTAGAAAATCTGGAGAAATAAAACCAATAATTTTATCAACATCATTTATCAAAGATGAAAAAAATAATCTTATTGGATGTCTTGGAATTTTTAAAGATATAACAGAACTTAGAAAAACACAAGAAGAATTAAGTAAATCAAGAGAACGATATAAATCAATTATTGAAGATTTGGTGGAGTTGGTATGTAGATTTTTACCATCTGGCAAAATTACTTTTGTTAATGATTCTATTTGTAGATTTTTTAGATTAAATAGAGAAAATTTTGAAGGAAGAAATCTATTTGAACTAATGCCAAATGCTGCTTCAAAAATAATACGAGAATCATTGAGTTTAATTAATTTAGAAAATCCAATAGTTGTACAAACACAAGAAATAGTTGCACCAATTGGTGGAAAATTTAATATACGTTGGATATATAGAGGTATTTTTGATAAAAATAATAATTTAATTGAAATTCAAGTAGTTGGTCAAGATATTACAGAAATAAAGAAAACAGAAGATATTTTATTAAAAGCAAAAGAAAAAGCTGAAGTTGCAAATGTGGCAAAATCAAGATTTTTGGCAACTATGAGTCATGAAATCAGAACACCTATGAATGCAGTAATTGGCATGACAAGCCTATTAAAACTAACAAAACTAGATAAAGAACAAAATAATTATGTAGAAAGTATAAAAAATAGTGGTGAATTACTTTTAACTCTTATAGAAGATATATTAGACTTTTCAAAAATAGAAGCAGGAAAAGTAAATATTGAAAAAAGAGCATTTAATCTAAATTATTTTATTGAAAAATCCATTGACCTTGTAAAAGAATCTGCTTTGAAAAAAAATATTGAAATTATTTATTCAATTGATTCAAATACTCCAAATATGATATTAAATGATGAAAGAAAACTTCAGCAAGTTATGATAAATTTATTGAGCAATGCTATAAAATTTACCAATAATGGAAATATCTATATTTCTATAACAACATTAAATATTGATAATGAAAATGAAATGGCTGAATTAACTTTTTCTGTTGAAGATACAGGTATTGGCATTCCAGAAGATAAATTAGATATAATATTTGATTCTTTCTCTCAAGCTGATTCATCAATGAGTAGAAGATTTGGTGGAACAGGACTAGGTTTGGCTATATCAAAAAGTATAGTTAAAATAATGGGTGGTGATATTTGGGTAAAAAGCATAGAAGGTAAAGGTTCAACGTTCTTTTTTAGGATATTGACATCTTTTGATAAAAATAAAAAAGAAATAGAAAGAAATTTGGCATTATTTAATAAAAAAGCATTGATTGTTACAAAAAATGAAATAATGAGGAAATCTTTATTAATACTTTGTAAAAATTGGGGAATAACCCCTTTAATTGATTCATTTTTTGATGACTATGATGTATTAATAATTGATTGTGAAACTTTTAATAAAGAGACCAAAGAAATCTCTCAAAAAATTCGTAATATCAGTCTAAAAGAAAATTTACCTGTTATATTATTAAGTAAATTAGATTTCCAAGAAAAAAATAATTTATCTGATGAATACTACTATGTAGAAAAACCAATTAGACAATCTGAATTATTTGAAACATTTGAAAATATTTTTAATATTAATACAATTATTATTAAAAATGATAATAAAAATGACAAAGTTGAAGAATCAAAACCTGTCGAAAAAATTAGTTTTAATGAAAAAATATTAACAAAAATCTTACTTGCAGAAGATAATGAACAAAGCCAAGAATTAATGTCTTATATTCTAAAAAAATTAAATATTAAATATGATTTAGTTGAAAATGGTAAAGAAGTCTTAAAAGCTTTGGAAGAATATCCTTATAAATTAATTTTAATGGATATTGAAATGCCTGAAATGGATGGTTTTGAAACAACAAAAGAAATTATAAAAAAATATTCAAAAAATAATCGTCCCAAAATTATTGCCCTAACAGCAAAAGCATTGGAAGAAGATAAAGGACTTTGCCTAGATGCTGGAATGGATGATTATATAAGTAAACCTGTATCTTTTGATAGCATAAAAATGGTATTTGAAAAAAATTTATAAATTAACTTGAATTCAAAATATTGAGGCAATTTATAAATTGCCTCATACAGAATTTTTATAGAATAACGTTAATTCATAATCATTTTACTGAGACTAGCAGCCAAATTTCCTGCAATTTGACCAAAATTTTCAGATACTATTGACTCTGGTGATAGAATGGTAATTGGTTCACCCACATCTCCACATTTTCTTAACTCAATATCTAATGGAATCTCACCAAGAAATTCAACTTCTAATTTTTGACTTGTGAGTTTTCCACCACCATGACCAAATATTTCAGTTCTTTCATTGCAATGTGGACATAAGAAATAGCTCATATTTTCTACAATACCTAATATTGGGACATCTAAGTTTCTAAACATTACTAAAGATTTGGTTGCAATATTCATAGAAACATCTTCTGGTGTAGAAACGATTACAACACCAGAAAGAGGAATTAATTGTGCCAAAGAAAGAGGTGCATCACCAGTTCCGGGTGGCAAATCAACGATTAAATAATCCAATTCTCCCCATTCAACTTCTTGTAAAAATTGTTGAATGACTCCAGCAATTTTTGGCCCTCTCCATATAACAGGCTCATTATTTGGAAGTAAAAGACCTAATGACATAAATTTTATGCCATGTTTTTCAAGAGGAATTATTTTTTTATCCAAAGTAACTTCAGGAAGTTCATTACTTCCCAAAAGGACTGGAATTGTTGGACCATATACATCAGCATCCATCAAACCAACTTTTGCACCAGTTTTTGCCAATGAAATTGCAATATTTGTACTAACAGTAGATTTTCCCACTCCACCTTTTCCACTTGCAACTGCTATAACATTTTTCACATTATTTAATAAGTTCTTTTCAACTCCAAAACTTCTTACTTTGGCTGTCAAATTAATATTTATTTCACCAACATCACTAAAATCTTCTTTGATTACGTTAATGCAATCATTTTTCATTTTACCTTTCAAAGGACATGCAGGAGTTGTTAGCTCAAGAGTGAAACTTACATTATTTTCATTTACAACAACATCTTTTATCATTCCCAATGATACAAGGTCTTTATGCAAATCAGGGTCATTTACTTTTTTTAGAGAATTGATTAAATTTTCTGGTGTAAGTTTGGTATTTTTATTAAACATTTTTTACCTCTCTCTATAATATTATTTATTTTTATAAAAAAATTTAGACTTAAAAGCAATAATTATAATTTTTTTCTAAATTTCTATAAAATTTAAAATTTTTCCTCACATTAATAATAATATCTAAAAACAATTTTAAATAGTATCAGACTAATTTATTTGTTGAATTTATATCAAATACTTATTAATTATTTTTACTGCATTTTCCACACCATTTTCTTGTCTTATCATTTCACCTATATAATTTGCTCTATTTATCAAAGTGTCATCTGTTGTTACTTTATTTATTGCATTTATAAGAAATTCAAGATTTAAATTTTTATATAAAATTGGTTTTGGACTTACTCCAAGATTAAAACATCTTTGAGCCCAAAAGTTTTGGTCTCCAAAAAATGGAGTAATTATAGTAGGTATTCCAGCTTTTAGACCTGCTGCTGTAGTTCCAGAACCACCATGATGTATTACAGCCGAAACCTTTGAAAACAACCAATCATGTGGGATTGTTTCCACAAAAAATATATTATCAGAAGTATCAGTTTTTTCCAAACCACCCCAACCTGTTGCAATGATAGCTTTTTGATTTGTTTTTTTTAGAGCTTTTATTATTAATTCTGTCGTTTTTTGTGAGCTTGTATCACTCATACTTCCAAATCCAATATAAATAGGTTTTTCACCATCTTCAATAAAGTCCAAAAGTTCTTTGGATGGAATAAATTTATTTTTAGTTTCCAAAAACCAATAACCATTTATATAAATATTATCTTTCCAGTTCTTAGGTTTTGGAATAACAATAGGACTAAAACCATATAATGTTGCAGTACCATATAAATTAATATCTCTAAAAGAACCTAAAAAATTACGTGGAGGTAAATCTAAAAGGTCTTTTCTTAGTTTATTTATAAGTGTTCGAACTGGTTGCCATGTAAGCTGTTCGGCTAGTAAATAAGTTAATGGATTATACAAACTACTTATTATTTTAGGACTTTCTGGAAACATGAAATGAGGAATTTCTCTATTTATATTAAAAGGTTGTAGAGATGCACAAAAAGAAGGAATTTTTAATTTTTCTGCAACATCATTTGCAATAAAAGCAAGAAGAGAATAAATTATTGCATCAGCATTTTTAGAGGCTTCCCATATTTCTTTCATTACACTTTCAATATAGGATTTTAATAAATTGAGAAGATTATTTATCCCTTTGATTGGATTATCACGTGATGTCATTAGATTTTGACCTTCTTTGGTCTTTAGTATCTCTCTTGGGTTAAGTTTGATTGGAAATAGCTCTATTTTTTCATCTGAAATAAGATATTTAAATTCTTCATGAGTTGCAAGTTTCACTTTATAACCATAAGAGCTCAAACCTTGTGCAAGTGCTATATAAGGTTGTACATCACCTCTTGAACCAATTGCAATTATTGTTATATTTTTCACTTTAAAACCTCAATATAGCAAAAAAGGCAATATAAACTTATTGCCTTTAATGATAATAGATTGTTAATTTATACTTTGTGTTGACACATAATCATATCATCACATATATCTCTTGAATTACAATGACTTACTTCATCAATACTTATAATACAACCTCTATTTTTTAAATTATGTATATCACATTGGCGATATGCTTTTTCATCAAACTTTTTATTTTGATGTTTATTTAAATGTTGATAAAACATTACTCCATATTTTGAGTACATTCTTACTGTATTACCACAACTTGGACATGTATAATCATGTTTTCTTTTTGCAAAAATAACATGAATTAAACTACCAACATCATTAATTGCTTTAATCATTTTTTTCGTCTCACTTTAGGAATAAAATTTTAGCTAGCATTAACTCCGTATCTTCTACATAATCCAAGTAAATCATCCATCAATCCTTCACCTACTGGATTAAATTTCCACTCATTATTATGCTTATAAAGCTCAGCAACTAGCATAGAAACAACATTTGTATAATAATCAGTAAGGTTAAATCTAACTAATTCTTTATTAGATGATGAATCAACTACTCTTATATAAGCATTTTGCATTTGACCAAAGTTATGTCCTCTTTGTTGTGCATCGTTTATTGTTACGATGAATACAAGTTTTTGAGCTTGAGCATTTACACGAGAGAGCTGTATATTTATTACTTCATCATCACCAGCACCAGCACCTGTTTTATTATCTCCAGAATGTCTTACACTACCATCAGGACTTACAAGTTGATTATAGAATACAAACCAGTCATCTCCGACAATTCTATCATTTGCATTAAGCATAAATACTTCTACATCCAAATCATGAGGAACTGAAGTTGTTTGATTTATATCCCAACCTAGACCAACAAGAATATTATCCAAACTTGCATTCATCTTTGTAAGACTAACTTTTTGTCCTTTTTGTAAGCTAACACCTGTTGAAGCAGGTCTTTGTTGTTGAGGTGGTGCTTGATATGGAGGAGGTGATTGTTGTTGCATCGGTGGTTGATATGGTGGTGATTGTTGTTCTTGAATTGGAGGTTGAGGTGTGCCACCTAATCCACCCAATGAAAGAGCTGGTTGTACATTATTTGTAATACCAAGATCCATAAAAAAATCCTCCTTAGATTTTTGAATAAAACAATACTTTTAAAGAAAGAACTTTGTGCAAATAATTTTTTTAATATTTTTACACAAAGTATATATTTAATAAAAAAGTTTATTTTGTTGCTCTTATATCAAAGTCTTGTCCAAGTGCTTCTATACCACCTGAAAATGGAGCTCCAACTGCGTCAAAAATCCATTCACCATTTCTTCTCAAAATATCACCAATTACAACAGAAGTTGCTGTAAAAAATTCTTGACCAAGATTATATCTTACTATTTCTTGATTTGCATTTATATCAAAGATTCTTATATATGCATCTTGAACTCTACCAAATGTTTGTTGTCTATTTATTGCATCATGTATAGTTACAACAAAAGTAACATGTCCTATATTATCTGGAACTTTTGAAAGATCAACAGATATTTGTTCACTATCACCTTCTCCACCAATAACATTATCTCCAGAGTGTTTTAGAACGCCTAAACTATCTTTTAGATTTCCATAATAGACAAAGTCTCCTCTATCTCTTATTTGATTATCTGGAGTGAGCATGAAAGCACTTGCATCTAGGTCAAAATTTTCACCAGAGCCAACTTTCCAACCTAAGCCTACCAAAATTTTTGAAATACTTGGATTTATGGCTGTCAAACTCATTTTTTGATTTCTTTGTAAAATTGTCATTTTTTATATTCCCCTTATCTTCCACCTAAAATACTTCCAAGGATATTAGCAATTCCACCACCACCGCCTGCAGCTTGTCCAGCAAGATTTTGTAAATTTTGACCCATTCCACCAGCAGCACCAGCACCTTGTCCATGTCCAGCAAGATTTTGTCCCATTTGTCCCATGTTACCAAGCATATCAGTCATATTTTGTTGTGAATTTTGGAATGCACTACCTTGTGTATCAGGTTGATATGATTTATCGTCAATACCAAGTTTTACACCTGATTTACGTTCTGATGGTTGAATTATTACTGTTTGTCCAGGATTTTTGAACTCTAACATATATGATTCACCAGAGGTTTGACCAATTATTGTTTTCCAATTTAAGTCAAGTTTGAATCCGGGATCACGACCTGTCCAACATACAACTGCATCTGGGTCAACACAACATGGGCTTTGGAGAACTACAGGATTACCATCTGTTAATACTACTACTTGAGCTCCTGCTGTTTTGGCTGTAAGTTTTGATGTGAATAAACCTTTTTGGGATACAACACCAACACCAATGAATCTTACACCATAGTCACAATTATCTGAAAAAGCAAGAATATTTTCGCTTTCTACACCCAAACTATCACCTTGATTTAGAGTTATTACGGTTGCATGTTTAGCAAGTTCGGCAAAATAGCAAGTTCCATTACCTGTTACTTTCATGAGTTCCATGTTTTCACCAGTAAATCTTCTTGCAACATGACTAATTACAGCAGAAGCAAGATTCCCACCCGGACCTATTAAAAGTTTCTCAAATTTAAACTGTCCTTGATATGCTATCATTGCACCCTTTTTGCAATACATTACATCGTTTCCTTGAGCCATACAAGTCAATTCGTTTACCGTTTGTAGTTTAAACATTTGCAAACCTCCTAACTTAATTTTAGTTTGTAAAATTTTCTTAATATTTCAAAGTATTTTACTACTCTTAACATTTTTTTGCTAGTAAGTAAGACAGTTAAACTAAAAGAAAATAAAAAAAAATCGTTCATCAATTAAATGATTAATTTATAAAGTTTTTTTTCATAAAAATAATCAAAAATTTTTAATTACAATAATACAAAACTTTGATATACTAAATGTTACCTTAGAATATATATTTTAGGAGATTGAAGTCAATTGGAAAAAACATTCAAACCAAATCACATTAATGCTACAAAAGAAGATTTGCAAGGTAACAATGGAATAGGTCGCTATTTCTTTCTACCAGGTTCGGATAGTAGAGCAAGAAAAATGTCAGAACTATTTCAAGATGTTAGGGTATTAGAAAGCTCAAGAAATCATAATATTTATCTTGGAACACTTGAAGTTAATGGTAAAAAAATAGATGTTGCATCTGTTTCTACAGGTATGGGATGTCCAAGTCTTGATATTATTGTCAATGAACTTTTTAAACTTGGTGCAAAAAGATTTCTTAGAGTTGGCACAGCTGGTTCTATGCAATCAGACAGAATTCCTGTTGGACATATCGTTATTGCAACAGGTGCTGTAAGAGATGAACACACTTCATTAAATTATGTTCCATTAGAATACCCATCAATTGCAGCAATTGAAATTCTTTCCATTGCAAAAGAATTGGCAAAAAAAGAAGAATATAAAGATATTGCTCATTTTGGAATTGTTCATGCAAAAGATTCTTTATTTGCAAGAGAATTTAAAGAAGGTCCTATGCCAGACCAAAATAAAGAATATATGAAAATTTTGGAAAAAAGCGGTGTAGTTGCTTCTGAAATGGAATCATCTCATTTATTTGTATTATCATCTCTATTTAATCACAAAGTTCAAAAACACAATCCAAATGATTCAGTTTTGGCTGGTACAGTTTTGGCAATAATTGGTGATGATAAAGAACAATTTTCAGATTCACAAGAAATGAAAGAAAAAGCAATTGATAGAACAATTGATTTTGCTTTTGAAGTAATAAAAAATTTGGCAATAAGTGAGCTAAATTTTT
>Ga0209373_10004926_pt1 | contig 11263 bp, 13 predicted proteins | sample Higcelweek5metaG_FD_187173 | JGI IMG/M metagenome (GOLD analysis project Ga0209373, IMG submission 187173) | Freshwater pond sediment microbial communities from the University of Edinburgh, under environmental carbon perturbations - High... | ecosystem: Environmental > Aquatic > Freshwater >... | reverse complement strand
GCTCCATCTGGTGGGGCATGGACAAGGGCGTGGTGGACATCGCCCCCTTTGGTCCCATGGTGCCCAAGAACGTGCAGGACAAGGTGCTTGCCCAGAAGGCCGAGTTCGTGAAGGGCGTGGACAAGGTCTTCGTCGGCCCCATCAAGGACCAGTCCGGCCAGGTCAAGATTCCCGCCAACGTCAAGGCTGAGGACAAGGAGCTCCTCGGCATGACCTGGTTCGTGGAAGGCGTGGTGGGCAGCGTCCAGTAGGCCGGATGATCCTCCAAATCCGCAAACGAGAAGAGTCCCTGGGCTGGGGCGTCCTGGTTGTATACCTGGGCGCCCTGGCCCTTGCGTTCGCTGTTTGCGCCGTTTTGCTCGCGCTCTACGGCAAGCCGGGCCTGGGTGGCCTGCTCATCCTCTTCCGCGGAGCCTTTGGGCAAAGCTATTCCCTTTTGGACAGCTTGGTGAAGGCCATCCCGATTTTTCTCTGCTCTCTTGGCGTGGCCCTTTCCTTCCGCATGCAGATCTGGAACATCGGGGCCGAGGGGCAGTTCGCCCTTGGAGCCGTGGGCGCAACCTTTATGGCGCTCTCGTTTCCCGGTTTGCCGGGATTCGCGCTCATGCCGCTGATGTTCCTGGCGGCCATGCTGGCTGGCGGGGCCTGGGGGCTCATTCCCGCCGTGCTGCGCCTCAAGCTTGGCGTCAGCGAGATTATTTCCTCCCTCATGCTCAACTACATAGGCATCCTTGTGCTGGAGTTCCTGGTCTTCGGCGTGTGGAAGGATCCCGCGAGCTTCGGCTTCCCCATGACTGCGGAATTCGCCTCCGGCGGGCAGATAGCCCGCATGGGCCCCACCCTGGGCCTGGCGCTGGGCAAGCTGCACTGGGGCCTCATCGCCTGCCCGCTGGCGGGCGTGGCGTACAGCGTGTTCCTTTCCCGCACGCGCCTGGGCTTTGAGCTGGCGGCCTGCGGCGAAGGCGAGCGCGTGGCCCGCTATGCCCAGCTGCCCTATGGATTTCTCGTGCTGCTGGTCATGGGACTGGGCGGCGCGCTGGCCGGCCTTGCGGGCAGCATCGAAACTTCGGCCATTCTGGGGCGGCTGCAGCCCACGGTCATGGCGGGCTATGGCTACACGGCCATCGTGGTGGCCTGGCTGGCGCGGCTCAAGCCCTGGCCCATCGCCTTCACCTCGTTTCTGCTCGCCGCCCTGCGCGTGGGCGTGGAGGTGATGGAGCTGGAACTGCAGGTTCCCGCCGCCTTCGGCCAGATCATGGAGGGCGGCATCCTCCTCTGCGTCATCGCCGGGCAGTTCTTCCTCAGCTACTCCGTGAGCCTGAAGCGCCCCCTGCCCGAGGCGGACGCCGTGGCCAAGGAGGAGCGCGCATGAGCCCGGAGCTGATCGTCGCGCTTTTGGCCGCCGCCGTGCAGGCCGCCGCGCCCATTCTCTTCGCCACCCTGGGCGAAATGCTCTCGGAAAAGGCGGGCGTGCTGAATCTCGGAGTGGAAGGCGTCATGGCCATTGCCGCCTTCGCCGCCTTCATCACCTGCCATGCGACGGGCTCCGCCGTGCTGGGGCTTTTGGCGGGCGGCTTTGCGGGCGCGCTTCTGTGCGGCCTGCACTCCCTGGTGTGCCAGGTGTTCCTGGGCAACCAAGTCGTGTCCGGCCTGGCGCTGACCATCTTCGGCGTGGGCCTCTCCAACTTTTTGGGCACGCCCTACGTGGGCCAGGGCACAAACGGATTCCATCAGGTGGCCCTGCCGCTGCTTTCGGACATCCCCGTGCTCGGCGCGATCTTCTTCCGCCAGGACAGCATGGTCTACCTGGCCTATTTTGCGCCCGTGGCCGTGTGGTTCTTCCTGAGCCGCACCAGCCTGGGCCTGGGTCTGCGCGCCACGGGCGAAATGCCCGCCGCCGCCGCCGCCGCCGGTTTGAACCCGCAGCACCTGCGCGCCCTGGGCGTCATGTCCGGCGGCTTTTTGTGCGGGCTTGGCGGCGCGTACCTGTCGCTGGCGCACACGCACCTCTGGACCACCGGCCTTTCCGGCGGGCGCGGCTGGGTGGCCGTGGCGCTTGTCATCTTCGCCTTCTGGCGTCCCGGCCGCGCGGTCATCGGGGCCTTTCTCTTCGGCGGCGTCATGGCCTTCCAGCTGCGGCTGCAGGCCTCCGGCACCAATGTGCCCTCGTCGCTGCTTTTGATGCTGCCCTATGCGCTCACGGTCATCGTGCTGGTGTTCTCCGCCGCGCGGGCCAAGTATTTGAAGACAGGCCGCTCTGCCGCGCCCGCCGCCCTCGGCGTCAACATCGAGCCGGAGGGCTAGGCCGTGCCGGAGCGCCAGTACCGCACAGACATCAGCGCCGTGGACGTGCTGCCCCAGGTGCGCCTTGTGGACGTCACCAAGCGCTTCGGCCAGGTGCTCGCCAACGACGGCATCAGCCTGTCCATCATGCCCGGGCGCATCAAGGCCCTGCTTGGCGAAAACGGCGCGGGCAAAAGCACGCTCATGGCCATGCTTGCCGGGCGCTTCCCGCCCGATGGCGGGCACATCGAGGTGGAGGGCAGGCGCGTGGACTTTGCCTCCCCGCGCGAGGCCATCGCCGCGGGCATTGGCATGGTCTACCAGCACTTCATGCTGGTGGAGAACATGACTGTGGCCGAGAACGTGCTGCTGGGACAGGAGGGCGGCTTCGTGCTGCATCCGGCCGCCATGCGCAGGCAGGTGGGCGAGCTGGCGGAGCGCTTCGGCCTGGGCATCGATCCCGGCGCCCGCGTGGGCGACCTCTCCATGGGCGAGCGCCAGCGCGTGGAGATTTTGAAGCTGCTGTACCGCGAAAGCCGCGTGCTGATTTTCGATGAACCCACGGCTGTGCTGACCCCTGTGGAGGCCGAGTCGCTTTTCGCCGCCCTGCGCACCATGAGCGGCCAGGGCAAGGCCATCGTGTTTATTTCCCACAAGCTGGAGGAAGTGCTCTCCCTGGCCGACGAGATCGCCATTCTGCGCAAGGGGCGCATTGAGGGCGAGTTTTTGGCCTCGGACGTGGCCAGCCCGGCGTACTTGGCCCGGCGCATGGTCGGCCGCGACGTGGTGCTCGACATCGAGCGCAGCGCCGTGGACCAGGGACGGCAGGTGCTCGATGTGCGGCATCTTTCCGGCGCGGGGCTCGACGACGTGAGCTTCGGCCTCAAGCGCGGCGAGATTCTGGCCATAGTCGGCGTGGCGGGCAACGGCCAGCAGCAGCTGGTCGAGGTCGTGTGCGGATTGTCCCGGCCGGAATCCGGCGAGGTGGACATTTTGGGCCAGCATTGGGCGAAATTCTTTCAAAACCGCGACTGGAAAGGCGCGCTGGCCTGGATTCCCGAGGACCGCGCCGGGCTGGCCACCTGCCGTGGGCTCAACCTGACGGACAACCTGCTGTTGACCACGCGCCAGGGCTTTGCCCAGGGCCAGTGGCTGGAGCGCTCCCGGGCGCGCGGCGCGGCCACGGACATCGTGCGCGAGCACAATGTGCAGCCCGGCAACATCGAGGCCCAGGCCTGGCAGCTTTCCGGCGGCAATCTGCAGAAGTTTGTGCTGGGGCGCGAACTCTACCGCGAGCCACGGCTCATGGTGGCGGAGCAGCCCACGCAGGGGCTCGACGTCTCCGCCACGGAAGCCGTGTGGCAGCGCCTGCTTGAGGCGCGCAAGACCGCGGGCGTGCTGCTCGTCACCGGCGATTTGACCGAGGCCCTCACCCTGGCCGACCGCGTGGCCGTCATGTTCCGCGGGCGCGTCATGGGCCTGTTCCCGGTGACGGACGCGGCCCAGGTGGAGCGCATCGGCTCCCTCATGGCCGGGCTCAAGGACTAGGCGCGGACGCGGGGCCGGAAACGGCCCAGGTGCGGGAAAAAAGCGCGGACGAAACGGGAAAGAAGCGGAAAAGCCGGAAGAAGGGGGGGAAGTGGCCTGGACCATCGTTTCCTACAGGGCCGCGCACCAGCAAGGCGTCGTCGAACTCATCTCCGGCATCCAGCGCGGCGAATACCAGCTGCCCATCACCCCGGCGGACCAGCCGGACCTCATGGATATTTCAGGTTTCTACCTCAATGGAAAGCACGGCCCCGGCGGGTTCTGGGTGGCGCTCAATGCCCAGGACGCGGTGGTTGGCACCATCGCCGTGCTGAACATCGGCGCGGACGCGGCGGGGCAGGGCATGGGCGCGCTGCGCAAGATGTTCGTGGCGCGGGACCAGCGGGGCTCGGGCCTTGCCGCCGCGCTGCTGGACACCCTCACGGTCTGGTGCGTTGGCGCGGGCATGGGCGCGCTTTACCTTGGCACCACGAACCGCTTTCTGGCCGCGCACCGCTTCTACGAGAAGCACGGCTTTCTGCGCGTGTCAAAAGACTCCCTGCCCGCGTCTTTTCCCGTCATGGCAGTGGACACGGTGTTCTACGCGCGCCCTCTGCGCGCCGTTCCCTCAGCGTAAATCTACAGACTCAGGAACATCGGGCTGTTGCACTTCGGACAGCAGTCCTTGTCGGTCTTGAATCCGCAGCTGGGGCAGGCATGCTCCTGCGGCGGCAGGGCCGGGTTGTGCTCGCCGCACATGCGGCAATGGGTGAAGTCCGGAGTGTTCTCAGCCTTGCACTTTGGGCAGGTCCACTTGATGAGCTCGGTCATGGCGTCCTCCACAGGCTTGGCGATCTTCTGGCTGGGGAGCAAGATGATTCCCTATTCTCATAAGATATGCCCGCCGGAGGCGAAGCGCAAGGGCCTATAAAAGCCAGATTCCCAGCCCAACCCCGCACACGACGACCCAGATGGGGTCCACTTTGCGCCACAAGGCGAAGGTGGCCGCCAGGCAGATGCCCACCTTGAGGGGAGTCCACTCCACGCTGCGGCCAAGCTGGATGCCCACGGCCAGGATGAGCCCGCCCAGGGTGGAGAGCACGCCCATAAGCGCCCGCCGGAAGGGCTGCCACGAAAGCAGCCTGTTGGCGCTCGGCACCGTGAGCATGAGGATGAAGAACGACGGCGTGAAGATCCACACCCCGGCAGTGAGCGCGCCGAGCAGCCCCGCGATGTGATACCCCACGAAGCAGGCCCCGAGCATGAACGGTCCCGGCGTCACCTGGGCCAGCGCCATGCCGTCCATGAAGGTGGCGGCGCTCATCCAGCGGTGCAGCTCCACGGTCTCGTGATAAAGCGCGGGGAACACCCCATAGCCGCCAAAGGCGATGAGGTCGCTCTTGCCCATGGAGAGGGACAGCTCGCAGAGCAGCGGGGCGGCGAAATACGTGACGCAAAGCCAAGCCAAGCCCAAGGCGGCCAGGGCGAGCACCCCGAGCACCGGCACCTTGGCCGAGGGCAGGCGCACCTCTGCGGCCATGACGTTGTGGAACACGAAGGGACCAGCGCAGGCCGCTCCAAGGATGATCCAGGCGGGGCCGACGCCGTAGAGGAACAGGCCGCAGGCCGCGAGGCTGAGGCCGATGCGCCGTGGGCCGCGCGCGTAGCGCACGCCGAAATCGTACACCGCCAGGGCTATGATGCCCATGACCACGGCCGAGAGGCCCTGCATGGCCGAAACCGTGAGGGTGAGCCCCTGATAGGCGTGATAGATGACGGAAAGGAACGTGATGAGCAGGGTGGCGGGCACGGCGAAACCGGCATAGCCCGCAAGGGCGCCGGGCAGCCCGCGCAGGGAGAGCCCCGTGTACGCGGCCAGCTGCATCAGCGTGCCGCCGGGAATGGCCTGGCACACGGAGAGCCCCAGGCGGAAGCCCTCCGGCGTGAGCCACCCGCGCGAGAGGATGTGCTCGCGCATCATCGGCATCATGGCCGGGCCGCCGTAGGCTGTCAGCCCCACGCGAAAGAAGCAGCGGAAGATGTCCAGCACGCCGGAGGGCGCCTGGGGCACGTCGTCCGGGCGCAGCAGCTGGGCCTTGGTCTTGCCCGCAAAGGGCGAATCCGCCTGGGCGTCTTGCTCCTGCCCCGGCTGGATTTCGGCCTGCTCGGCTTCAGCCGGGGCTGCGGGCTCGGCGGCCTGCTCGTCAGGGCTCATGGGCGCAGCAGATCCGCGCGCACCTTCACCACAACCTTGCGCAAGGGCTGGGGCCGCGGATCGGTCTTGCCCTGGGACAGGTGCGCCTCGTGGGGCAGATAGAGCGCGAACTGGCCGGGGTGCAGGGTGAACAGGGCGGTGAAGCGGTCCGGATGGTGGTACAGGGCCGCGTCCTTGGCCGCGTCGTACGGGGCCTTCTCCTCAAGATCGGCCACGGCGAAGCGGGAGTGCACCTCCGGCCCGGAAAGGGGCAGGTGGATGTCCGCGTACATCTGATGCGCTTCAAGGGTGGTCTCCAGAAGGGCCTTTGTAGTGCAGTCGAAGACCACGGCGTAGATGTCGCGCCCTTCCAGAGGGTATTCGCCTGGGGCGATGTCTTTTTCCAGGCTGGTCAAAAATCCGAAGGCCTGTTTCCAGGCGGGCAGCGTGCTGTATGCTGCCCAATTTTGCAGTGCGTCGAGGATCATGGAGCCTCCCGGCCCGGTGCGCGGGCTACTGGGCTGCCGCGCCGCCGGTATTTGTCGGTGCAAGCTGCCCGGCGGGCCGCTTGGTGGTCTTGACGATCTTGCTGGGAGCTTTGAGGTTTTGCCAGGAGACAGGAGCCTGCTGCGTCTTGGCCGCGGGCCGGATTTTGTCGCGTGAGGAAGGCACGGGGGACGGGGCGATGAAGTCGTTGGCCAGGGCCGGGGCGGCCAGGGCCAGGGCAAGAACGAGTGCGGGGATCAGACGATTCAGCATGGGAACCTCCCTTGAAGTGGCCGGGTTTCGCGCACGCTCCCCTTGTAGGGAGGCCCGGGGCGCGCGTCAAGACTGGACCGCTGGCGAAAAAAAGCCCGTCCGGCGATGAGGCCGGACGGGCGCGGAATGCTTTTGGAAACAGCGCAGCCTACTGAGCGGGCTCGGTGCGCTTTTCCGTCTTCTTGGCGGGCTTCTCCGGAAGCTTGGCCGTGTGGGTGATGACGGACCGGACCGTGGCCACCGGACGGTGCGTGGTCTTCTGCGACAGGCAGTTGACCGGGCAGGCGATGACGCAGATGCCGCAGCCGACGCAGGCGAAGAACTCCAGGCTCCAGGTGCCCATGTCGCCTTCCTTGCCCACGGTGATGCACTGGGAGGGGCACTTGCGCTGGCACGAGCCGCAGAAGATGCAGCGCTCGACGTCGTTGATGAGCTCGCCGCGGGCGTGCTCAAAGGGGGCGCGCACATCGAACGGGTAGTTCCGTGTGGCGGCCTTGGAGAACAGGTTCGCAATAACGGTGGGGAGCATTTTCATGGTGGCTACCTCTCCGTGCAGCTGATGCAGGGGTCGATGGACAAAACCACAACCGGCACGTCCGCGAAGTCGAGCCCGGGCAGGATGGCGGCCAGGGGCGGGATGTTCGCGAATGTTGGGGTGCGGATGCGCACGCGCTCCATGAACTTGCTGCCGTTGCCCTTGAGATAATAGAGGCATTCGCCCCGGGGCTGCTCAACCCGCATGATGACTTCGCCTTCCGGGTTGCCCTTGACCTTGGCGGCCAGTTCGCTGCCGTCCAGTTTGTCCAGGGCCTGGCGCACCAGGTCGACGGACTGCAGGGTCTCGCGGAAGCGCACGGCGCCGCGGGCCCAGGAGTCGCCAGCGGTCTCGACCACGGGCTCGAAGGGAATCTCGTCAAAGCCAGCGTACTTGAGCTGGCGCATGTCTTGGGCCACGCCGCTGGCGCGCAGCATGGGGCCTGCCGCGCCCAGGTCGTAGGCGGCCTGCTTGGACAGGATGCCGACGCCCTTGGTGCGCTTGCACACGGTGCGGTCGTTCATGATGGTGCTCTGCAGGCTTCTGATGCTGGCCTCCACCTCGACGAGAGTGTCCTTGATCCAGCGGATCTGGGATTCGTCGAGATCGGCGCGCACGCCGCCAACCACGTTCACCGAGACGATGACGCGGTTGCCGGTGGTGGACTCGTTCACGTCCATGATCTTTTCGCGGATCTTCCACAGCTGCATGAACAGGGCCTCGAAGCCGAAGCTGTCGGCAAAGAGCCCCAGCCACAGCAGGTGGCTGTGCATGCGGTGCAGCTCGCTCCAAACCACGCGCAGCATGCGCGCGCGGCGGGGCACCTCGATGCCCATCATTTCCTCAATGCCCTGGCAGTAGCACATGGCGTGGATCATGGAGCAGATGCCGCAAACGCGCTCCACGATCTGGATCATCTGGTTGTAGTCGCGCTTGGTGGCCAGCATCTCCAGGCCGCGGTGCACGTAGCCCAGGGTGGGCAGCGCCTCGACGACTTTCTCGTCCTCAAGCACCAGGGAGAGGTGGATGGGTTCGGGCAGCACCGGGTGCTGCGGGCCGAAGGGGATGACGGTGCGGGCCATTAGTGAGCCTCCTTGGCGACGGTCACGCCGCTCTGGTTCACCAAAAGGCGGCAGAAGGGCGAGTTGCTCGTGGTCGCGGTGCATTCGTTCAGCAGACGGCCCTGGTAGTCGATCACAAGGCCTTCGAAGGTGACGCCGAACTGGTCGCGGATTTCGTTTTCAATCAAAAACGCGCCAAAGAGCACGCCGGAGATGCTGGGCACGGTGCCGCCCTTGGGCAGGCTCAGGCGCAGGTTGGTCAGTTTCAGGTCCTTGTCGAAGTGGTACAGGATCTCCATGTTCGCCGCGTCGATTTCGACGCTGGAGAAGGTCACAAGGCGCCAACCCTCGTTCTTGAGCCGGGTCACCTCGGCCACGAGCTTGTCGGCGGTGATGGCGGTTGCTTCGATGCTCATTTGCTTTCCTCCAAAATGCCCTTCAGCTTGGCAAGGCCGGTGACGACGGCGTCCATGATGGCCTCGGGCTTGGCCGGGCAGCCAGGCACGTAGACGTCGACCGGGATGACCTTGTCCACGCCGCCAAGGACGTTGGGGGCCTCGCGGAAGACGCCGCCGGAGCAGCCGCAGGCGCCCACGGCGATGACGAGCTTGGGCGTCGGCATCTGGTCGTAGATGTTTTTCAGAATCACGGCGTTGCGCGGGTTCACCGTGCCGGTGACCACGAGCACGTCGGCGTGGCGCGGGTTGCCCACGTTGATGATGCCGAAGCGCTCCACGTCATAGACCGGGGTCAAGCAGGCCAGGGTCTCGATGTCGCAGCCATTGCATGATCCGCAGTCGAAGTGCATGAGCCACGGCGACTTGATCTGTGATTTCTTGAGGAATGACATTGTCTTACTCCAAGTACAGCCAAAGCAGGTTGGCGGTCGCCAGGACCAATGACAGGGGGGCCGCAACCTTCACCATGTGGCGCCAGGTCAGGCGGGCGCTGATGTTGTCGATGACCAGGGCCACAAACAGGGTGATGGCCCCGACGGCGAGCATCTGCAGGGGGCCGGTGGCCCACAGGAACGAGCAGATCCAGAGCACCACGACCACATCGGCCCAGTGGGCGATTTCAAGCAGGGCGAAGTCGCGCCCGGCGTAGTCGGTGTACACGCCGCGCACCACTTCCTGGTGCATGTGGTGGCTGGCCGCGATGTCGAACGGGCTCTTGCGCATCTTGACCAGCACCACGAAGATGAGGCCGGGGATGATGAGCGGCATTTTGTACAGCAGCGGCTGGGCCGAGGCGCCCATCATGGAATAGGCGTCGAAGCCGCCGGAGGCCTTGGCCATGCACAGAATGCAGACCAGGAACACCGGCTCGTAGGAGAGCATCTGGAACAGCTCGCGCTGGGCGCCGAGCTTGCTGTAGGGAGAGGAGCCGGAGAACGCGCCCAGGGCCACGAAGCACGCGCTGGCGGCCTGGACGAAGAAGCACATCAGCACGTCCGCGCCGGCGGCCAGGAGCACGTCGGAGGCCAGGGAGGCCACGAGGGCCCAGCGCACGAACAGGCCCTGCCACTGGCTGGCCGGGGCGATGACCTTGCTCATGAGCTTGCCCACGTCATAGAAGGGCTGGAGCAGGGGCGGGCCCATGCGCGACTGCAGACGGGCGGTGACCACCCGGTCCACGCCGGCCACAAGGCCGCCCAGCAAGGGGGCCAGCACAAGTCCGGCCACCGCGAGGTAGAATGTCGTCAGGTTCATATGAAGGCACCTCCAACAAGGGCGAGCAGAAGAGCGCCCGCCAGGATTCCGCCGAACTTGGTCAGCATGGGTTCGCCGAACAGCTCCGTGGCGTATTCATTGCCCTCGGAGAGGGTCCAGCTCTTGCCCAGCGCGCCCACAAAGGTTCCGGGCTCCGCAGAGGGCAGGCCGCCGATGTAGGGCGAGGACAAGGCGACGGAGCTTTGACGTCCCAGCACCTTCATGCCGATAATCCAGCCCAGCATGGCCACCACGAACAGCGGCGGCAAAAGGCCCCAGCCGCCGGCCAGGGCGCTTGCGGCGCTGGCGTCGGGCAGGAGCAGGGCGTTGATCCAGGGAGATGCCATGCCCAGGCCGATGGCGCAGGCAAGCATGGTCAGAATGGACGTGCTGGTGAGGGCGGAGACGTGCGGGCGCGGGCCCTTGATGGTCTTGCCGCTCATGAGCGTTCCGGCGAAGCGCACCCAGCAGACAACCGCCAGGGCGCTGCCAAGGGCAATGAGCACCATGATGATCGGGCTGGCCTGGGCGGCCTCAAGGGTGGCCCATTTGCCGACCAGCATGCCGAGAGGCGGCAGCACCATGGCCATGGCGCCAGCGCTGGCGGCCAGGGCCGTCACCGGGCTCTTGGCGATCATGCCGCGCAGGTCTTCCAGATCGCGGCTGCCGACGGTCTGCTCCATGTCGCCCACGCACAGGAACAAAAGCCCCTTGGTGGCCGCGTGGATGACCAGCAGCACAACGCCGGCGGCGACAGCCAAAGGCGTGCCGATGCCTGCGCAGACGATGATGAGGCCCAGGTTCGCGATGGTGGAGTACGCCAGGATCTTTTTGGCGTTGCTCTGCCCAAGGGAAAGGGCCGAGGTGGCGAAGAAGGTGAAGGCGCCCACAAGGGCCAGGATGCGGCCCGTGCTGGTTCCCTCAAGCACGGGGCTCAGGCGCAGGCACAGGAACACGCCCGCCTTGACCATGGTGCTTGAGTGCAGCAGCGCGGAAACCGGCGTGGGCGCGACCATGGCGCCGAGCAGCCAGCCCTGGAAGGGCATCTGCGCGGCCTTGATGCATCCGGCCACGGCCAGGCAGGCGATGGGCAGCAGCGAGGCGCTGGCCCAGACAGCCGGATTCACGATGGCGTGGAAGTCCACCAGGCCGGTCTGCTTCTGGATGAGGATGATGCCCGCGTGCAGGAACA
>Ga0209373_10004925_pt1 | contig 11265 bp, 13 predicted proteins | sample Higcelweek5metaG_FD_187173 | JGI IMG/M metagenome (GOLD analysis project Ga0209373, IMG submission 187173) | Freshwater pond sediment microbial communities from the University of Edinburgh, under environmental carbon perturbations - High... | ecosystem: Environmental > Aquatic > Freshwater >... | reverse complement strand
TGGTTAATTATTTAATTGATTTGTTTTTTTGAATAAATTTTGAGGATGACAAAATATAGCCATTAGATCCAGCTTCATTTTTAATGTTATTGAATTCCATAACATTAAAATTTGGATTATACATTTTTTCCCAAGCTCCAATAAATTGAACAGTATATTTTGTCGAAAGCCAATTAGCAATAACAATTCCAGTTAATTCACGGTCTTTAAATTTAGCCATGTCTGTTAGAGAAATAAAATCATTATTATTTTGATTTATTATTAAACTAATTTGATTGCCAGCAATTACAATATTTTTCTTTTTCATAACATAAATATACCCAAACAAAAGACGAAGTCAATTAGTTAAATTTAATACAAATAAGAAAGAAAAAATCGGATGCTTATGTTGATTAAATAATCTTTTTCAGATAATTATCCATAAGTAATTTTTCTTCAATCATATTCCAAATAATCATTTTTCTAATTATTATTCCTGCTTTGTTTCTTGATTGCCCTTCTTTGTTTTCCATACGTCCGGTATTGATTATTTCTCTTGCTTTCTTTTCAGCTTTTCTAACAATATTATCATCTACTCCACAGGCTTCTGCTATCCAAAGTAATAGTTCTGGACAAACCAATAAGTGTTTGTAAACATCACTTCCTTGTTTTTCTAACGCATAAGAATTAATAAAATGCCATTTTTGATTTGGTTCTGCTTTTTTACAATCAATCTCTAAGCCTATCTTTTTTGCTTTATTAATATAACCACCATCTTTTTGTTGATACCCAGCTTTTATAAAACCATCACTAATAACATAATGATCCTTTTTTGTTTTGAAATAATTAACAATTTCTTGAATTAACATATTAGCCTTTTAATTTCTAAAAACCAAAATTTATTCAAAAACTCTATTTATCAGGTGCCACCTCATAACCTTGCCTAACAATAGTCATGGCATAGTCTAAGTCTTTATCATTCGTAATATCCCAATACCAAAGAGCAGTTTTACCCCATTTATATTCATCTGGTATTTTTTTAAATACTTTTTTTGGATCGTCAATTTCATTACATCGAACATATATTTTTAATTTATCTTTAAAAAGATGGACACTGCAAAAATTTTGGTAACGAATTTTATAACCAATATAATTGGTCACTGGTTTTTCTTGAACTTTATCGTCTATCTCAAAAATTTCTCTTTGTAATTTTCGAAAAAGTTCTTGTATTATTTCACTACTTTTTGATAAATGGTCTTCAACGTTATAAATTTTTACTTCTTTTGTAATTTGTTTTGTAATTGGACTTTCAATAAACTTTGTTATTGATTCAGCTTTTTTCTTAGTTTGAATTTGATTTAGATTAATAAGATCATTTTGGTATCGAGTAACTTCCCAAAGTTCGATTGGAAAATCTTCAAAATTGGCAGCACCTTGTTGATAGGCAGTAAAAGATCTGGCAATAAAAATTACTCTTATTTGTGACCAATCAAAATCCTTAATTTCTAAATTTTTACCAAAGTGATTATTGTAAGCCAAGACAAAATTTGCCTTATGTGTAAGCAAAAGTTGCATATAATGTAAACCTTGATCAACAATTGAATTATTTTTATCTCTTTTATATTCAATAATTACAAATGAATTTGCTTCCTGATCAAAACCAAGAGTATCTAAAAAATAACCTTCAATTTCAAATTCACCACCAACTACTTTTAATCCAAAAATTTCTTCTAAGTTATTTTCAATTAAATCGTGAAGTGGTTTTTCTTTTTCAAAAATAACTTCTTTTATTGATTGGATTTTTTGGTTTTTAATTTGATAAAGGGACATAAATTATTTATTTAATATATAATTTTTTTTGAAAATCAAAAAATGTTGAGCGAATATTATCGCAACTATTAATTGAATCCTTTAAAGGTTTTTCAAAATTTACAAATTTTTCAACAAATTCTGTTTGTTTATCCATATGTTTTACCATTCAAAAATATTTATAACACTTTCAATAGCTTTTTTGACACGATTAATTATTCCCTGTCTTTCTAAAATTGGTGGAACTGATGGTAAAGAATCAATAATGTCTTGTTCATTTGGCATTTTTTGATCATATAAATATTCAGAAATTACATGTTCCAATCTTGCCATAGGAATGTTCTCTTTTTCAACTATATTTTTTAAAACGTCGGAACGTTGATTAGCCCAAAATTGATTAAATTCTTTTTCAACGTCACTAGCTTTATCAATCTTTGGTAAATTTTCTTCAATAAACTTTCTGATTAAATCTTTTTTCTTGCGAAGTTGAATATCTCGATCAAAAAGACGCAAAATGTCTTCTGTCTTCTTTTGTCTAATTGTATCTGAAGTAATATTTTTAAGACCAGCAATTAAAAGAATAATATAATCAAAATTAATAATATCTCGAACAGTTAATTCCAATTCAAAATCTATTTGATCTAAGATTGATTCAGTTTCTGTTTTATGATCTTTTCGGTCTTCATAAATATCTAAATATTTACTTTGATAATCAAAAAATTCTTGTTCTGAAATTCCTAAATCATTGAATGAAAACTCAGCAAAAGTTTCTAGAGAGGATTTAATTCGAAGTAAATTTCTAAATATTTTTACAAAAATTGCCTTTTCAGTTTCACTTTCTAAATTATCAACACTATCTACAGTTGGAACTCTTTGACGTAGTTCTATTAATTTTTCTTCGAATTCTTTTTTCTGGTCTTCATATGGTTTTTTGAAAACAATTTCTTTAGCATTTTCATCACCAAAAAGAGCTAAGGCTTGGTCGGTGGCTTCCTTTAAATTTCTAAAAGAAACTATGTTTCCATGTGGTTTATCGGAATTTAAAAGTCGATTAGTTCTAGAATAGGCTTGAATTAGGCCATGATATCTTAAATTTTTATCAACATATAAAGTGTTTAATCTTTTACTATCGAATCCAGTTAAAAATATATTAACCACTAAAACTAAATCAACTTCTTTATTTTTTATTCTCTTTTGAAGGTCTTTATAATAATCATAAAATCTATCAGTAGAAAAATTAGTCGAATATAGACGGTTATAATCTTTTATACAATCTTCTAAAAAATCTCTGGAATGTTGATTAATTATTTTTCCTTCGTTAGCAAAAATATCAGCATCGAGCATGTCAGAACTTTCCTCTTCATTGGCCTGATAGGTAAAAATTGTGGCCAAACTAAAATTTTCTGGTTTTTTGGTTTTTAAAATTTGATAATATTTTTTTAGAACTTCAACACTAGAAACTGCAAATAAAGCATTAAATTTACCGTTTTTGGTTTTTCTTTTCCAATCATCCAAAACATAATCAGAAATTTTATTTAATCGATCATCACTTTCCAAAACTTCTTTGGTATTAATACCTTCAACCATAGCATCGGCAAAAATATCAGCATTCAAAGTGTCTGGATATTTTTGTTTGTATTTACCAACATATTCAACTGAAAAACCTAAAACATTATTATCGGAAATAGCATTAGTAATAATATATTTATGTAAACACTCTCCAAAAACATCGGCGGTAGTTACTCCACTAATATTATTTTCAGCAAAAATTGGAGTTCCAGTAAATCCGAATAATTGTGATTTTTCAAAGAATGATTTTATTCTGGCATTAGTTTGACCAAATTGACTACGATGGCATTCGTCAAAAATAATGACTACTTTTTCTTTTTTAAGATTTTCAAACTGTTTTAAATATTTTTCGGTGCTGACAGCAATATCGAGTTTTTGAATTGTAGTAACAATTAATTTTCTGTCTTTATCCACTAATTGTTTTACTAGTTGATTAGTGTTGTCTGTTCCATCAACAGAATCTTTAGAAAAAGATTTAAATTCTTTTAATGTTTGAATATCTAAATCTTTTCGATCAACCACAAACAAAACCTTTTTAATTTTGGGAATTTTGGAAAGAATTTGACTGGCTTTAAAAGAAGTTAAAGTTTTCCCAGAACCAGTCGCATGCCAAATATAACCATTTTTATTTGATTCTAAAACGCGTTCTTCAATAGCTCTGACAGCAAAATATTGATATGGTCTTAAAACCATTGGAATACTATCAGCTTCAGCTAAGACAATATACTGAGCAATCATTTCAGAAACGGCACACTTTTCTAAAAAGACATTAGTAAACTCATCCAATCTAGTTATTTTTCGATTATCAACGTCAGTCCAATAAAAAGTTTGTTCAAATGATTGTTTTGGATTGTTGGAAAAATATTTTGTATTTACTCCGTTTGAAATTATAAAAATTTGAACATATTCAAATAAAGTTCCCGTAAAAGAATGTTTTTGATATCGATTAATTTGATTGAAAGCCTCTTTCATTTCTACACCACGACGTTTGAGTTCTATTTGAACTAGAGGTAGACCGTTGATTAAAAGTGTGACATCGTAGCGATTTTCATAAGTGCCGACTTGAGTAATTTGGTTGGTGACTTGATATTCATTTTGACACCACTGATCGGTATTAAAAAATCTTATCCATTCTTCTTTATTATTATCTCTGGTTAAAATAAACCTATCTCTTAAAGTTTTGGCCTTTTGAAATCGGTCGCCTTTATTTAAATGATTTTTTATTTTTTCAAATTCAGCGTCAGAAAAAGTGGTTTTATTAAATATTTCTAGTTGAGATTTTAAATTTACAGTTACAGCGTTACTATCTTCCAAAACAACATAACTAAAACCCAATTTTTGTAATTGAATAATTAATTTATTTTCTAATTGTTGTTCTGATTGATGGGTCATAAGTTGATATTATCTTCCTTAACCATATAAGCACCTTTTAGTTTAACTAATTCTATAACAAATTGTATTTTTCTTTGAAATTTTTGTGTATCCATTCTAAAATCTTCATCCCAAATTTTAAAAATAACTTTATGAGCACCTTCAACTAATGTTTCTAAATCACCCGGGGACATTGATACCATTTCCCCCATTTTATTTTTTTTAAATAAGTCTTCCAATTTTGTAACTTTTTCACTGTCATGGTCTTGGACAATAAATAATTCACCACCATTAATCGAGAAAAAATGTGTTAATGAATTTCTTAATTCTCTTAACATTTTTGAATGAATCTTTGAAAATCTTTTAATCTCTTTTTTATAAAATTCATTTTTTTCAGTTAATAAAAAAGAGTTAAGAAATTTTTTTAAATTTTTACTATCCATTGCTAAAATCCTTAATGTATTATCATCAACAGTTTCATTTTTATAAGCTAAATCAAGAAAATATAAAACTTCTAAACTGGCAAAAAGTATTATTAGTTGAGAACGTATTGGTATCTCTAGTCTAGTTTTTTCAATTATAGCTTCTGGTTTGTTTTTAAATTTATATTCAAATTTAATATTATTTTCTTTTAATAACCTTGCCATTTCAGCAGTACATTCTAATAAATCTCTGTAGTGATCATAAAGTTCTTTAACCTTATCTTTAAAACCTAAAACTGTTTTAATTTCACTTTCAATTCCCATTAAAAAAGTAATAGTTTGTTTCAAATCTTCAGAAACAAAAACTTTATTGTCTTTAATATGAAAATCAGTATTAAAATTTGTGTTCATATTTTATACGAATAACCCTTGCATCAAGCCTTTTTTCCATTCTTCAGCCTTAGCAATTTGTTGTTGTTTTGAATCTAATAATTTATCAATTGAAGTTAAAAAATCAGCAATTTTTTGTTGTTCTTTAAATGAAGGAAGATTAATTTTTATTTTTGCAAGATTTCCTTTTGGTAATTGCTTTAGTGCTGAACCAGTTTGTAATTCTTTAAATTGTTTTTGTCCAATTTTTGAATCAAGGAAATATAAAAGAAACATTGATGAGGTATCTTTATTAACTCTTAAAAGACAAATTTGAGCGTTAATATTTGCATCATTAAATTCTTTATCAACATAAGCCAACATACCAATATCACCTCTGGTGGTTACTAAAATGTCACCAGTTTGAAGATGTCCGCTTGTTAAAATTTTATGAAGATTATTATCAATAAACTTCATATCATCCCATATAATTTTTCGTTCTTTTATATTATTTGCTCTAATAAAAGGTATTCCTACACTGATCATTTCATTTGCTTTCGGATACATTTCACCATAGTTTCCATCAGACACAAAAATCCCCATTTGCCCCATTTTTTTTTCTTCACACTCTGGAAAATCATTTCCATTTTCATCTTTAAACTTGATTTCTTGTGCAAAAATTTTCTGCATCATGCCTTTTTTATATTTATCTAAACTTTCTTTTTGTTCTTTTAGGTTATTTATCCAATTATCAATTGATTTAAAAAAAATGGCGATTTTAATTTTTTCATCTTTATTAACTGGAATATAAAATCTAAATTTGTTGAGATAACCGGTTGTTATTTGGTTTATTCTTGCACCTAAATTTTTTTGAATTTGTTTTGAATAATTATTTGTTTTAAATAAGTGTGCAATAAAATAATTTTGATCGCTTCTATATACAGACATGAAAGCACCAAAAGTTGTCAACTCATCTCTTTCCCCAATAATCGTGTTTTTTCCAATTAGATTTTGGCTTCCATTTCTTGTACAAATCAAAATATCATCATGTCTTGTTAATAATTTTTCCTGAATTTTACTTTTTACTCGAACAATATCATTTAAAATTAATTTTCCTTCTTTAATATTCGACGATCTTAAAACAATTGGAAATTTATTATTATAGACTACGTCTTTTGGTGAATAAGTTAATCCTATTATATTTTCACCAATATCTCCAAGTTTTATTTCTTTCCACTCACCAGAAAAATCTGGAAAACGGAGCTTTGGAACATTATTCATTTGTTTCCTTCGTAAATAAATCTTTTAATTCCACTGGGCTCATTACAACAATATTAAAAATTTTTTTTAATATCTCTTTTTTACTTAAAATATCACCTTTGTCTTCAGTAATAAAATAATCATTTTTACTGCGATAATGTGCTTCTAGTTGTCTGGCATCTTGATAATTACTTCCTCCAATAATACTTAACAATTCTTTATAAATACAATTATTGTCACCCCACACACTTCCATCACCCCAATTATCCTTACCCAAAACCCCAACAGGACCAACTTTATCTTTTATTTTATTTACTTTACCGTTCTCTAAATTTACAACAGCTATTTCTAATAAACCCAAATTTTCAAGACTTTTCAATATTTTTAAATTAGCACCACTGTCAACCGTTACCTTCGTCATTTTAAAAAGGTTTTTCAATTTTTAATTCATCACAAAATTCAGCAATTTTGGATTGTAAATTAATTTCCTCACTATTTAATCCTTTAAGTTTTTTGGCGACTTCATTAATATCGATTTGTTCTTCTTCTTCAAAAGTATCCACATAACGAGGAATATTTAGATTAAATTCGTTTTCTTTTATTTCATCTAAACTAGCCAGATGGGAATATTTTTCTATTTCACTGCGATTTTTGTAAGTGTCAAAAATCTTTTTAATATTTTCACTAGTTAATTTATTTTGATTCTTACCTTTTTCAAAATCTTTTGAAGCATCAATAAAGAGAATATTTTTATCGTCTTGTCGAGATTTTTTAAAGATTAAAACTGTAGCTGGAATTGAAGTTCCATAAAATAAATTTGAAGGCAGACCAATTACAGCATCGAGATAATTTTGTTTTTCGATAATATATTTTCGAATTTGTCCTTCGGCTCCAGATCTGAACAACGCCCCATGTGGAAGAACCACCGCCATAGTGCCGTTATCAGCCAAATGATAAAGCATGTGAGTGACAAAAGCATAATCAGCGGCACCTTTTGGAGCTAGTCGACCATATTGAGAAAAACGATCATCACTGGTTAATGTTGGATCACTATCACTTTTCCATTGAGCGGAAAAAGGAGGATTAGCAACAATAGCTTCAGCTTTTAAATCTTGATGTAAATCGTCGGTTAAAGTATCACCTTGTTTAATTAAAAATTTATCAAAACGAACCCCGTGCAAAATCATATTCATACGGGCTAAATTGTAGGTAGTTGGATTTAATTCTTGCCCATAATATTTGGAAACATCAGCATAATCACCAATACGAAGAAGTAATGAACCAGAACCGCAGGTAGGATCGTAAACTGATTTAAGACGTTGTTTGTCTAAAGATACAATTTGAGCCAAGAGTCGAGAAACTTGAGATGGAGTATAAAATTCGCCACCTTTTTTACCAGCACCGGCAGCAAATTCACCGATTAAATATTCATAAGCATCGCCAAGTAAATCACTTTTAGTATCTTCTAATTTAAAATCTATTCCACTTAAAAGTGATAAGACTTCGATAATTACTTGATTTTTTTGATTTTCACCATTGCCTAATTTTGGAGAAGTTAAAATAAGATCATTAAACAAATCTTTAAAATCATCTTCACTCTCAGTACCCATTGAAGTTTTTTCAATTTGATCAAGAATTCTTTTTAAATCTTCTAAAATAAAATTATCTTGACCTTTTATTTCGCCTTTACCTTTTTTGACTAAATAAGAAAAAAGTTCAGATGGTCTTAGAAAAAATCCAAGATAATTAACACAACTAGCTTTTATATGGTTAATATATTTTTCACCCTCTTCAGTATTTTCTTTTATTTCTGAAAATTTAAAATTATCGCTGACTAAAAGCTTTTCATTAACATAAAGCTCTAATTTTTCCGATAAATATTTATAAAAAATGAATCCTAAAATATAATTCTTATATTCATCGGCATTCATTTTGCCCCGGAGAACATTTGCTACTCCCCATAATTGTTTTTCTAAAAGTCTTTTTTGTTCTTCTCCCATAAATTTTGAGATTCAATTAATATTGAATACTGTATTGAGTATAACGCGAATGTGGGGTGATTTTGGTTTATAAATTAGTTATAAGCTCTTTGAAATACTTGTTTGTTTTTAGCTAAATCTATTTTCTTTTCTAAGATATCAGAAATCTCTTTTTTAAGTATTTTATCTTCTAAATTAATTTCTAAATATTCAACTCCAATATTTAATAATAAATTTTTAGTAAAAGCATCACGACTTTTTCTTGATTTAAAAAGATGTGACTTTCCATTTAATTCAATTCCAACTAAGGGATTGTAATTTTGATCAAAAATTACATAATCTATAATTATTCTTTTTAATTCGTAAAATAAATTATCGTGATCATAATAACCACATTGAACATCGGCAATATCTGATAAATGGATTTGTGGTTTGATAATGTATTTATTTTGAAGAATATCTTCTAATTTCTTTAAATATTCTAATTCTTCTTTTCTTAAATAATCTTTTTTAATTATCATTTTTTTACCAGAAGTTATGGAAAGAAGTAAATCTTTAGTTTTATTTAATTCTGTTTCAGTTCTTTGATTAACTACGAAAGCCCAAATTAGACAGACAAATAATGAAAAAGCTAAAACTCCAGTTGAAATAGAAAAAATCATTAATTAAGAATAACATTTAAAGATTTTTTTTTAATACACTTTGTCGTAGCAATTGGCGGACTTGGTGAAACCGGCCAAGACGGCAGCGGTCTCGGAACAGAACCATTGATCGCCTTGGTCTAACTCGAGGGCGACATTACTGTAGTTGCCACAACCGGCAAAGAAGTAGGTCTTTTTGCCATCTTTGACGTTACCTTTAATATTACATTTAGGATTTAGAGGGTTGGTGGTTTGATAACATTGGTCGCTAAAAACTCCAATTTTAGAATCTTTGGTTTTTTGAAAAGCGGCTTTTAAAATTTCTGATTTTGACGAAGCAGTGGAAGTGAAACGGGCCCAACCAGAAAGAATCATTTGTTCATTAACTAAAATATCATCAACATAAACTAGAGCTAAGAATCGACCAAAATGATCGTTGATGTCCCCTTCCAGTCTGACTTTTTTACCACTGATTAAACTAGTGAGCTTGTCGGTGGCCTGTTGACTGCCACAAAGACCAACTTCAGGAGCATTGACACTCATTAATCTGATTTGCCTGCCGGCAGACAGGTTTCCTTCTTTGATTACAAAAGTGTCACCATCGATAATTCTTTCAACTTCATAAAGAGTTGGCGAAATTGATTTGGGTTTTAAAAATAGAAAAGCGAAAACACCATTAATTATTAGAGAGATAATTAACACTAAACGAAGCATTAGAAAATGATAACATATGGCATGGAAAATGGAGAAAAATTTATGCCTAGACAATTTGAATTAAAGTTAGCGACCGAGGTTAAACAAGAATTGGGACCACAAAATTTAGAAAACTTAAATAAATTTGCTGGTGCTTTAAAAGAAGTGCTAGAAGAACAAAAAATTGATGGTCATTTACTTTTGATCGGCGGAACGGTGATGCCAGAAAAACAAGGAACATTCCATAAAGATATTGATTTAATTTTTTATTCTGAGGAATTAAGTCTTAAAAATGCATATATTAAAGAAGAAGATGAAGATTTTGCTAAATTTGCTGAATTTTTTAAAAAAATTGGTGATAAATTAGGATGGACTGAAGAAATTAGTGAACCATATTTTTACCATTTTGCTTATTGTTTTGATGGAAGTATAAAATTAAAACCAAAAGATGGAGTACCTTTGGAAATTTTGCCAATCAGAGAAGATTCTTTAAAAAATTCGGTTAATGAATACGTTGAACAATTAGATAGACCAGCGGTTATTTTGTCTTAAAAAGCTAAACTTTCGGTAATTTCAATAATTTTAGCAGGCTCAGATGGTTTAAAAGGTCTAATAAATTCAACAGGAAGGTCAGGAATTTGCTTAAAAAATTTTTTAAATTTAGCCATTTGTTCAGGACTTAAACTTGTAGCAAATATTTCTTCATCTGAGAAACATAAATAATCACTATTATGTCTTCGTCTAGCAAATTCCCTAATATGATCTAATGATATTTCTTCAACAAAACCAGCGTTATGGGCAATACAAATAGCTTCACCTATTGCATGATAATCCTTATCACAATGATCTATACAACGAAACCACTCTTCTTTGTTCATTAATTAAATACTACCACTAAAATAAAATAAAAATTGTTTTTCAGAAAGGATGTCATTTTTCGTGATAATATTGTATTTAATACTAGTTAATTAATAAAAATATGAAAAAAGAAATTGAAGTCAAAAAAGTCAGTAAAAAAGTAAATAAAAACAAAAAAATGATTATCATCCACGGGTCAGTTTTAGCTGTATTATTGGCTTTTGGAATTATTGGTTATGTCCGTTTTTGGAATGTAGCCACGGTTAATGGTAAAGGAATTAGCCGAGTTAGCTATATTAAAACTCTAGAACAACA
>Ga0209373_10004924_pt1 | contig 11266 bp, 14 predicted proteins | sample Higcelweek5metaG_FD_187173 | JGI IMG/M metagenome (GOLD analysis project Ga0209373, IMG submission 187173) | Freshwater pond sediment microbial communities from the University of Edinburgh, under environmental carbon perturbations - High... | ecosystem: Environmental > Aquatic > Freshwater >... | reverse complement strand
TGACTTATCTCCGCCAATAAGTAGAACAATGATTTTTCCGTCTGATTCTTTAAAATATACTCTGTATCCTTTTGCGTAGTCAATTTTTAGTTCCCGAATTCCATTGCAACAGGTTCACAATCACCAAAGTGCTCATCGTTCTCAATTTTTTGAATACGAAACAATATTTTGGCTTTAGCTCTTAAATCGTTTAGTTTTCTCAGCCATTTGTCAAAATCGTCTGTTTTCTCAATTTTGTACATTTATTTAAGTGTATTCATATGGATACAAAATTACGCAATCTTTTTTATTCGTGAAAGGTTTAATTCAAAATTCTTCAGAATAATTCATTACATCTAAAGCATTATGTATATGCACTTTAAAATGAACTATTGCTGATTTCGGGTTATTGCCCCCCGGGTACTCGGGGAAGACAATCATGCGTGAATCCGAGGCGACCACCTGCACTGGCCATCGCATAACATTTTGTAAAATGATATGCGATGGCATTTATATTTTAAATTTGAATTCACTCATCAACTGTTCAATCCTTTCTGTCATATTTTGCTCCCAAATTATTTTACCATTTTCAAGATTAAAACTTTTAGTAGAGTTTATGCCTTCTAATCTATATTGAAATTTCCCTGGTTTTTTGTAAGCAACCACAGAATCTGATACTTCAGCTAATTCGTATTTTTGATCAAAAATATCCGGTTTAATTGCAAGATTTTCAAATGATAATTTCTCGGGAACACTAGGATAACAAATTGCTTCAACTTTACCATATCGCAAATCATTAAAAATGATATTTGCAAAATAAGCACTAAGAAAATACTCAAGATTGTTATTTGTCTTTATAGTCTTTGAGAATTCGTCAGCAACAAATTGACTTAAGTATCTAATAAGTACTTTTTCATTCTCGGGAAATGATTTAATTGTGTTCTCAAAGTATTGATTAATATCATAAGATCTTATATTAAAAGTTCCATCAGTGGGTTGATTAAGAAAAATTGGACAATAAAACATTGTCTGATAATCTCTTACTTTCCAAATAGAAGTTGTAATTAAATCACCAATTTCTGGTTTCAATTCATTAATTATTGTAGGCTTTATAAACCCAGCATATAATACACTTTGATTTGGGAGATTGCATCTGCCATAATATTGTACGGAATCAGATGGAGGATATTTTAAATGTTTAATCTGAACTATACGTTCATTACTCCCTATTACTTTTCGATTTATAGTCAATCTTGTTATTTCAGGAAATGAATCTTCAAGAATTAAATGTCTAAAAAAGGGCTTAATATTATCAAGTAGTTTTACAACTCCTAGTACTGTTTCATTTGAAAGACCATCATCGGATAATTGTTTTATATACCCTAATAATCCTTTGATTTTATTTATATCATCTTCTTGAATATTCATTAATTTGAGTTGCAGAATTCAGTTTGTGTTTAACGTTTTAATATAGACGAATGCGGATTGTTTCACTGTCGAACCCCACCATAGCAATGATTCTGTGAACTTTCAAATCTGCACATAAATGGCAATTGACATATATTTTGCGTGTTGTGGGTAGTTTTTAATTCTCAATCGGTGGTTCAACTTTTATCCTTTCAGTCGGTCCAACTATTAATTGTTTATATTCATTTCCATTTTTATCTAGAACTTTTAATTCTATTTCTACAAAGCACTCACGAGGTGATAGTCCAAATGGTTTTGCTATAAAATTAATATTTATGTCTTCTTTCTTTTCAATTGGTTTGTCAATAAATGAACTTAAATTATGATTTACAGTATTATTAGCTAATTCTTTAAATTCCACAATTCTTGCTACCTCTCCTTTGTTTTTCAAAATTAGAGTTACATTATTCAATAAACGCATTGAGCCGTTCCATTCGAGTTTTGGTTTATTCAAGAGTTTTTCTTGTTTTTTTCTAGCCTCATTTTCTTGTTTTTCGTTTTCCTTGGATTCTTGTTGGGAAATTAAACTTAGTCTAAAAATTTCATATAATTGATTCTGTATTCGGTTCGATTCCTGCATTTGCTCAACTTGTTCTGCTAAACTTCTAGCTTGATTTTCAGAATGCTCAGAAATAGTCTTTAAACTACTAATTTGACTTTGTAAATCAGCATTCTTTCTAAATAACTTAACAAAGCCAATAATGGCTGCAATAATTCCAATTATAGCACCTAAAGCTTGAATCCAATCAGTAATTGGAATTCCAGCAATTATAATAGTAGGTTCAATGCAAATCATATTGCTTCATCATATTAAAATTACCCACAACTTGTAAATATACATAAATTATTTCCACTTTTATTAAAATTATTTTATTAACCAAGAGTCAACCAACCTGGTAACGTATTATTTGAATGCGATGGAAACGGCGGAAAAAATACGAATTGCCGGAACTATTTATATTACCAATAATCCAATGATTCAAAAAAAATTATACCTTTGCAGCACTAAAAACATTGGATGTTATTTATTAATTCGGATTCGGTAAAGTAAATAATCGGTGGGCTTGGCTCCCGGTTATCCCTAAGGTAAACTCAGGCAAAATCTTGTCAGAGTGATTTTCATTTATAAATAGTAATAACTTGGTTGAAACTTGGCTAAAACAGTTGCGCTTTGGTTTCAACAATCATAATTTTAACATCATGAGTAACGAAAATTCATCCATACACGAATTCGATTTCAACTTAATTTGCGAATATTTCTCGAGTATCGAACGACAGGGACCCGGTAGTCCCGAAGTAACCATCAAGGCGCTGAGCTTTATTGAAGGCCTTACTGCTGAATCAAAGATTGCCGATTTGGGCTGCGGTACAGGCGGACAAACAATGGTTCTGGCACATCATGCGCCGGGGAACATTACCGGAATGGATCTGTTTCCCACTTTTGTCGACCTGTTCAACGCCAATGCGGCGAAACTCAACCTTCAAAACCGGGTAAAAGGAGAAGTAGGTTCAATGGACAACCTTCCTTTTCAGGAGGAAGAGCTGGATGTAATCTGGTCGGAAGGGGCAATTTACAACATTGGTTTTGAGCGTGGCCTGAACGAATGGCGGAAATTCCTGAAAACAGGTGGCTATGTAGCAGTTTCAGAGGCATCGTGGTTTACCGACACACGACCCGAAGAAATTGACCAGTTCTGGAAAGAGGCCTATCCCGAAATGGATACCATTCCGAACAAGGTTTCTATTCTGCAAAAAGCAGGATACATTCCGGTTGCCACATTCATACTGCCTGAAAATTGCTGGACAGACCATTTTTATGTTCAGCAAGTAAAAGCACAGGAAATCTTTCTGAAGAAACATGCCGGCAATGCCACTGCTGAAGGGTTGGTTGCCAACGAACGGCGCGAGGCTCAACTGTACGACAAGTACAAAAGCTTTTACGGATATGTGTTCTATATAGGGAAGAAAATTTAGAAGGCAAAAGGAGGCAATGGAATACGATAGAATACAATAGAAGGCAGTAGATAGCAATGGAGGTATAGAAAACAATTTCTTTCCCTACCTTCTATTGTTTTCATTATTTTCAACTGTCTTCAACCGTATTCTATTGCTTTCAATTTAAAACAAAACACAATGAACGATTTAATATTATATGGTTGGAACGAAACCCTGTTCCAACAAAAACAGGCTTCGGCCTTTAACGGTCTTATACACGGGCGGGTAATGATTACCCATAAAACCTGTTATGAGGTAATTTCGGAAGAGGGTCTTTTCACCTGTGAGCTTACCGGGAATATGTTGTATGGAAGGGAAACTTCGGAGTATCCCTGCACCGGCGATTGGGTTATTTTTCAGCCTGTCGATACCGACAAAGGGATTGTCGTTGATTTGTTGCCCCGCCAAAAAGCCCTTTACCGGTTGAAAAGCGGCACGGTATCTGAAAAGCAGGCTATTGCATCGCATGTCGATAAGGCATTTATCGTGCAAAGTTTGGACGACCATTTCAGCGTCCGGCGGATTGAAAGGTTTATGTTGCAAGTTGCCGATGAATCCATTCAACCGATATTGGTGCTGACTAAAACCGACCTTGGGTTCGATAAAGATTTGGTGGAAAACTCGCTAAAACATTTCACCCGTAAAATTCCGGTTTTCTACACCAGCACACTGCAACCTGAAAGCATCGGTCAGCTGCGGGCATTTATTGCACCGGGCGATACGGTTGTGTTTACAGGAATGTCGGGCGTAGGAAAAAGCACGCTGATCAATGCGCTTTGCGGGCAAGAGATACTTCAAACCAACACCATAAGCAGCTCAACCGGAAAAGGGAAACATACCACAACCCGCAGGGAGATGGTGTTATTGGAAGGTTCAGGTGTGTTGATTGATACACCGGGCGTAAAGCTTTTTGGCGTTACCAACGACGATACCGATACACTTTCAGAAGTATTGGACATTAGCCGTTTCGAAGGGCAATGCCGGTTTGGAGATTGCCAGCACATCAACGAGAAAGGGTGTGCCGTGATCGAAGCTGTTGAAGATGGGACGATTGACCGTGGCGTTTACGAAAGTTACCTAAAACTCCGAAAAGAGGCGTGGCACTACACGGCATCGGTACATGAAAAACGACAGTATGAACGGTCGTTTTCGAAGATGGTGAAGGAGGTAAAACAGAATCAGTCGAAAAGGTTATGATCTGTTTAAAATAGATGTCACAAATAAGCAATGTTGGTCTGGATTTCAAATTTGGACCAACATTCTTTTTTTAATTCAGTTCATAAATAATGTTTTTTAACAAATTACCGGGCAACCCTTAGAATTTATCGGCGAAATATTTGGGGGTTTCCCATAATCTTTCCTTTCTTTGCAAAAGAAAACAGACGTTCTCTTATGCAAGTTCAGAAAAAAGAAATACGCGACAAAATTCTGGAAGTAGCCACCCAACGGTTTTATACCGATGGTTATATGAATACCACAACCCGTCAGATTGCTACTGATGTGGAAATGAGTGTTAGCAACTTGTATAAGTATTTTCGGAACAAAGAGGAGATTTTCGATGTCATTGTTTCGGGGTATTACAATAGTTATGTCGAAAACTTTGCCCGTTTCATTTCACACGAATCCAAAGATACATTTGATAGTAAGGCGGCTCAAATCCTGGCCAATGCTTTGTTTGAAAGTATACGTGGTCACCAGTTACTGTTTGTCTTATTAATGGATAAAAGTAATGGGACAAAATATGGAGTTTTCAAGAACGAAATTATTACTCAACTTGAGCAACACATTGTCAAAGGGGTTAGCAACACTATGAGTAATGCTTACTTCATCAAAGTTGTTGTCAGAAATTTCTTTAATGGGATTATCGAGATTGCACGTGAATACCAATCTGATGAATGGACCTTAAATAATCTTATTTTATTAGCTGAATATCACTTAAAAGGAATATCCATTTTGTATTAATAAATTTTTTTAACAATTAAGAGAACGCATGTTCTCTATTAGATTTAATAACCATGAAAACAGTTATTGTTCAATTTAGTCCTTCGGGAAACACATTAAAAGTATCGAAAATGATTCAACACGAGCTTGAAGCGAGGAATCAGCAAGTCACACTGATCGATATTACCGGTAATCCCTGTTTATTTCAAAGTGAAGAGAAAACCCGCGAGTATTTATCTGAAATTGTTCCTCCACACGATGTGTTATTGATTGGTAGCCCTGTGTATGCCCACCATTTGCAATATCATGTTATTGATTTGATTAAGGCATTGCCAAAACCAGGAGGCAAATGGGGCAAATATGCTATTCCTTATGTTACTTACGGAGGAATATCATCGGGCATTGCATTAAAGGAAGCAGGCGAATTGTTGTATCAATCAGGGCGTATAGTACATGCAGGATTGAAGGTGTCAGCCTCACACAAAATGACACGTGCTTTTATGCCTGAAGAGTTCAATCGGGAAAAGTTATCGGAAGAAACGATTCCTCAGGTTGCAGAACTGGTTAACCGCATAATGCAACTTGAGGGAAATCCCGATGTTCGGAGTAATCATCGTTCGCTGCACTATAACGGGTTATCAACCCTGATCAAAGCATCTTTTATTTTTAAAGAAAGAGTTTGGCATGAAAAACGTTACCCAAAAATTTCCGTGAATATCGATGCCTGTACTCTTTGCGGTAGATGTATCGCCCAGTGCCCGGTAAATCATTTGGTGAAAGGAGCGAATCATTTGGTAGAGAATGATGAAAATCCATGTATTCATTGTATGAACTGTGTGGTGAACTGCTCAAAACACGCAATTGCTTTAACCGGCGAAATGGAAAAAGGGAAGGCATTTATGAAGCACATGATTGAAGAGCACGGAAACCGCGAAAAACCGGAGACGTCAGTTTATCCCACTTTTGAGAATAAAATACTGAGCGGGAAGAATGGATTTGGTGATAAGGTTTATATGGGAATGTTTAGAGGACTTGAATCGAAAACGAGGTATACGAAAAACAATCCTGTTGATGTATTAGAAATATCAGGTATAAGGGATGCCAAAAAAGTATTGGAAGTGGGCTGTGGTTCGGGCTATTTTACTTTGCCTGCAGCGAAAATGATTTCAGCGAATTGTGAATACTGGGCTATCGACATCCATCCTTATGCCGTTCAGGAGACCTTGAAAAAACTTCAAAATGAAGGTGTTAATGGGATAAAAGTTGAACAGCTCAATGCGCTGAATACACTTTTGCCCGACAAGTCTTTTGATCAAGTGCTGCTTTATGGTGTTATTCCATCTCCGTTCCTGCCAATAGATAAGTTAATGACAGAAATGGCGCGCATTATGAAGCCAGGAAGCAAACTAAGCATTTGGACAATAAATACATTAGGGATTAGAAAAGGAATCATTGCTAGCAAGTTATTCCGATATTCATGGAAGAAGGGGAATGTCATTCTGTTTGAAAAAATATAGGCGATTCCGGTATCGTCGGTTGATGTTATATCACTTCAGAAATTTCGTAATAACCTATTTTATATCTTTTTTGGACAGTAGTTCCGCAAAATAGGGAGTTGATAAAAAAAAACGATAAAATCCTTTTTGAGATTTCTAAGGTTATTATTTAAAAAATATTTTGATATAATTTTCAACTTCATCTGCAATAAACCCTGCACCTATGGAGTTTTGGTGAATTCCATCTGTCAACAATAAAAACCCATTGTCACGGGAGATAGAGTCAAGGCTTTTGAAAAGGATGAAATGTTGAAATAATGCCCTAAAAGACCGTTTCGTAGTATCAGTGCAATCAGCACCTTCACCGTTAATTTTTTGGATTAGAAAATCTTTTTGTTTTTCATAAACAGGCAAATATGCAATTCCTTCTTTTTGTGCAAGCATTTTCAACTCATTGTTGTATTTTGCTATTGTCTGATTCTCTGGTGATGAAAGGTTTTCTCCAATAACCGGCAAGGATGCTATGGCAATTTTAACATTTTTGATTTGGTTTAATTTCCGAATGATTTCTGTTATATCATTACTATAATCATAAAGAGTGGGTTCGTGCGGAATATGCTTTAGTTTTCTTGTAATCCGAGCAAGGTTTGTATCTAAAGATGACATTACATCGTTAGTTCCTACTAATAACACAACTAAATCAGGATTTAACCCAATAGCTTTTTCCAGCTTCAGTAACACATTGTAGGCTTCGTAACCAGCTATACCATGGTTAAAATATTTATATCTTTTTGTTCCTAATCTTTCCTTCAGAATCTTAACGTAACTTGAACTGATTTTGCCCTGAGTGATACTTGCTCCCAGGAACAATATTTTTTTTCGTTTTTCCATGTCTTATTTTTTGATTATTTATTTTTTCCCAAGAGCAGGAATCAAATAAATAGCACCGCAAAGAATCATTGTAAATACCAGCGGAATAACGCATTTTGGGAAGAAAAATTCTGCGGCGCCTCTGATAAAAAAGAATGCAGAAGAACCAATAAGAAGAGCCTTACCCAATTTAGAACTCAAAATTTCGTTACGAAACATCAGCATAATAATGCCAAGCATTACAAAAAATGTTACCACACCAACATTTAGCATTTGAATAATCTTAGCCAAGAAGGGTTTGATCTGAGCAAAATCGGGACTGTTACGAAAGAATTTAAAAAAGGTAGCATTAAATATACCAAATAGCAGGTAAGCTATACCACCAATTGTAACGAGGGTTTTGTTTAACTTTTCCATTTTCAGATTTTTTGAAATTAGTACAGCAAATCTACGTTCAGTATATTTTTATACCTCAAAAGGAAATAGTAAACGCCCAATTTCCAGTGTTGAGGTGGTAGTTTTATACGTTGACTACCAATTCTTCTCATTGAGAAGAATTGGTAGTAAGAATAACTCTTTTCAACATTCAAAATCTAATTACTGACTGTTTTTGATCATTCAACGTTTGATTTCAGTCAGTCAACTATTTTCTTTATGTACTATTAATTAGCAAAGCCATTTTTGCCTTCAAAAGTCAGAAGCATTAAATTTCAATAGCCATGAGAACACTTTTCTTAATTTTATATTTTGTATTTGGTCTTTCTTCTGTGGAAGTTTTTGCACAGGAAGAAATAGCTGGTAGCGTTGAGAATCAGTCTAAATCAACGAAATAGGTTCCACAAGTAATGAATCGGACAATAATAAAAAAAATCATGAACGTTTTGCTTGTTACGCTGCTCCTTGTAGCTCTCTTTTTCGCGCTTTTCTTTTGTTTTCTTTGGATAAAAAGCCCAGGTAAACCCACCCAATTTCGCGATAAAAGCGGGAAAGTATTGGAGGGGAGCATTTCTGAAAAAGTATTTGTAACCATTGGTGGGGTTAAACAAGGAATGTTCATAAGGGGAAAAGAGATCAATAATCCGGTATTGCTTTATTTGCACGGAGGTCCTGCTTTTCCGAATTATTTTCTGATTGAAAAATACTATCCCGGTCTTGAAGATTATTTCACGGTTTGTTATTGGGAACAACGTGGCGGCGGGTTATCCTATTCGTCCGAAGTCACCCTGGAAAGTATGACTTTCGATCAGCTAACCTCCGATTGTATTGAAGTGACGAATTACCTCCGCAACCGTTTTGGCAGAGAGAAAATCTACCTGATGGCCCATTCGGGAGGAACTCCTATTGGCATTCAGGCTGCTGCAAAAGTGCCTGAGCTTTTTTATGCTTACATTGGTATGGCACAAATTACCCGTCAGGCCGAATCGGAAAAAATTGCCTACCGTTACATGCTCGGAGAGTATGAAAAAACTGGCAACCAGAAAGCAGTAAATGAATTGAAAAAGTTCCCGTTAATGGAAACGGATACCAGTGTAGTTTCGTTCTACAAATCGTTGATCCGCGACAACTCGATGCACGAATTGGGTATTGGCACTATGCGAAACATGCGGTCGGTACTGAAAGGGGTTTTCATTCCGGTTTGGATGTGCAAAGCCTATACGTTGAGCGAAAAATGGAATATATGGAAATCGAAATTTACATTCCTGAAAAGGACGACCCTGTTCAATCAACTTTTTGCATTGAATATTCCCGTTCAGGTTCCTGAACTAAAAATCCCGGTTTACTTTTTCTCCGGTAAATATGACCTGACGGTAAATTACGAGTTGTCGAAAGCCTATCTCAATCAATTGAACGCGCCGGTAAAGGGATTTTACACCTTTGAAAATTCGGCACATAGCCCGTTATACGAGGAGCCTCAAAAAGTACAATCGATAATAAAAGAAGATGTGCTGAACCAAACCAATGGTCTGGCCGACAAATAGAAGATTAACCAAACATTAAAAATGAAAAAATACAATCAAATACTTTTGGTTACCTTGTTAACACTTTTGACAATTATGTTGAAAGCGCAGAACAATAGCTACGAACACTTGATAAACAACGATTATAATTTTGAAGATCAATCAGTCATTTCCAGCGACGATTTGCAAAATGTTTCGGTCAATTTTGGGTTTATTTTTGGTGACTTTCGTTAAAATTTTAAAACAGAGATGATTTTAAAACAGAGATATAGCAAAGATGAAGCCTTTGTGAGTTTTGCCCCGGCAATACTGAAAATCTATAACCGTAACCGTGAAGAATTTTGGGACATCGCGTTATCTCAGTTTCTTTCCGATCAGTTTTCGCTAAAAGGGACGTTCCAAAAAATTAAGCTGGGGATTGAACTTTACAAGGCATTCAACGGATTGACCCAATACCGGAAAAAAGTATTGCAGGATTTTTCGCAAAGCCGATTAATCGATATCAACAGTTGGAAGAGCAACCGCAAAAGCTACTTTACCGATGCCTATCCCATCTTTGCTTTTCTGGTCATTTGGATGGAGGAAAATGGTCTTCACGAGATGCTCGAACGATTTGATGAAGTACTGAAAGCCGCTGTTTTTGCCGTTGCCGGTTATGGAATCCTTGATGTGAATGTCGATGGCGATTCTCCTTCACCGGTCGAAATACTAACAGCTCATGCGCTTATTAGCGAATATGAATTCTTAGCGCTCGATGTTTTAGGGACAACCAAGGCAAATGTTGAAATCATTCATAAAATGCGAGGTCTTTATCTCGATGCTGAAATAAAAGAAAAAGCCTGTCGTCACAAATGCAGCCCTTACCGTAAAGATGCTCCCGAAGCGCTTGGATCCAAAGGCGCCAATGCTGTTTCACCCTTTATGCTTTGCTTGGAAAGGCTTGGAAAAGCTGAACTGATAGACCGCTATTGGGAGGTTTTCCTCTCGTTTGGTGCAGTTATTCAGCTTATTGACGACTGGTGCGATCTTGAAGCTGATCTTGCCGTTGGGCATTATTCGTATATCACGTTAGGATACGAGTCGATGTTAAAAAAATATTCACCTGAACAAGTTGCCCGAAAATTACGCTCTGATGAATTTTTGATTAGTGAATCGTACAAAACCGGGAAACGGTTGATCGAAAAATCGGGAAAAATACTTACCGAATTGAACGACCCAATTTTGGGTAAACTGGTTGATATTACCGACATCAGATTGGAAAGTTATTTAAAACAGAGTATTACTTTTAGTAAAAAATTGATCAAATGAACAATCATCATAAAATATTGTGGCCATCATTCGATTTGAAAGACAAGTTGTTTTGGGCAGTTACGGCAGTTTTTATGTTTGTGAAGTTGTCTTTGCACCTGCTTACCAACACTAACTACGAGCTGCACCGCGACGAAATGCTTTATTTCAACATGGCCGACCACTTGAGTTTTGGCTATGCATCGGTGCCACCGGTGATTGGCTTTCTGGCCTTTCTGGTGAAATCGGTATTTGGCTATTCCGTTTTTGGAA
>Ga0209373_10004923_pt1 | contig 11267 bp, 9 predicted proteins | sample Higcelweek5metaG_FD_187173 | JGI IMG/M metagenome (GOLD analysis project Ga0209373, IMG submission 187173) | Freshwater pond sediment microbial communities from the University of Edinburgh, under environmental carbon perturbations - High... | ecosystem: Environmental > Aquatic > Freshwater >... | reverse complement strand
TGTAATCAGCCCAATAATATGCTTCCAGAACACTATTGTACAAGCCACAATCGGACCAACCTGAATAAGCACATTGAATGCATCGCTCTGATGATAATTCATAATGCTTTCTGCAATCAGAATATGCCCTGTTGAAGAAACCGGCAGAAACTCTGTCAAGCCTTCAACGATTCCAAGAATTATTGATTTTATAAAAACTTCCATAATTATTTACCGTACTTTCAATTTTTGATGCAAAAATCGTGACAATATATCCTAAAATTGATGTTTAAAATACAAATATGCATAACATGATGCCAGCGGAATAAATTTTTTATCTCTCAGATTATCTTTTTCTAATTAGTAAAAGCACTGTTTTATAATGCTTTATTACAGAAATCAATTATAATTGAATATAAAAACCGCAGACAGTTCAGCAATTTCCTGATGGCAATATATCAACGCAATACTCCATCTGCTCTGAAAGATCTGCAATCTCTCTTTGCCAGAATGCGTCATTTCCCCATTCAGGAAAATTCGTCTTGAACTGAAAATCGTTCTGTTGACGACTGCACCAGGCAAGAAAGTATATCATACGCATAGCTCTGAGGAACTCTATACACTTGATGCTGCTGTGGTCAAATTCCCTGAATTTTTCATACCCTTCAATAAACAGTTCAATCTCAGCAGCAGCTTTCTGAGCCCTTTCAGGTAATAATAACCAAAGATCCTGTACCGGAGGTCCCATGGCCATGTCATCAAAATCAATCAAAAGAAGCCCGTCATCCATACGGTCAAGAATATTGCCTGTATGTAAATCGCCATGTATTCTTATCTGTTCCTTATTCTCAAAAAGCAGTCTTGCTTTATCAATAATACGCATACAGACTGAACGATATTTTTCTTTAAACCTTGATGGAATTACTGAACTGCAGAGAAATTCGCAATCTGAAAATGCTGATTTTGATGGATTGATAATTACCCGCGACTGCGCAGTCCGCAATTCACCGGCACAGTGAAGACGCCCGATAAGTGAGCCCAGTCTCAGCCAGTCATCAAATTCATTTATTTCAAGCTGCCTCCCGGCACGTTTTGGAAACAGTGCGAAATGAATATCATTAAATGTTGCTATTGTCGAATTATTTACAAGTGTTAAGGGTGTAACAACAGGGACTTCAAACTCCAGACAATCTTTTAAATAAGTGTGCTCATCAAGGATCGCATCAAGTGTCCATCGTCCGGGACGATAAAACTTTACTATAAGCTTGACATTATCACGTGTCCGCAGTTCATATACACGGTTTATATAACTTGAAAATGGTGCTGTATAGCCTGTGAGTTGAAATCCGGATGCAGATTCAACGGCAGAAAGCATTGTATCTGTTGTCAGAGAATCAAAAGTCATCAATTGCTCCAGAGTTACTGAATTTTATTGTAAAATATCTTTCACCCGCAGACTTTCCAATTAAAACTTGTCGTTTTTATATCTGCTGAAAAGATTGAAACAGAAGTTTTTATTTGCTATATTCATTTTTATCTATAAAAGACAATATGGCTTGTATTTATTTACATAAGGACAGTAAATGATTAATTTTGACAGACGATATGAACTTCATCTTCCGGAAATGGAAATTCAGCACCAATATCTTTATTCACTCTTTGACAATTTACAGAACTATCATACAGGTGATATATCCATAAAATCACTGCTTGAGGAGATTGAACGGTACATTCTGTTTCATTTTAATTGTGAAGAACATCTCATGCGCTTATATAAATTCGAAGGCTTTGCCATACATCAGAGTTCACATGAACAATTTTCAGTCAGATTTGTCCAGTTCCTTGATGATTTTGATCAGAACAGTCTTAACATTAAGGCGTTACAGATTTTCCTGACAGGCTGGCTTATGGAGCACAGCACGGAAGCTGACTCACTTTATGTAAATTGGATAATTGAACAGCGCAGACTGGTAAGTAACTTAAAACAGATATAATTAAAAAATCTGATTTCTTACAAAATAAAGAAACAGTATTCCGGCTGAAAAAACATACGAACAGGAGTCTGCAGCTAAATCAATAATTTTTTGGGGAATAACCTTCGAAAAATATCCATAAATATAAAGAGCAGGAAACAACCCATTGACAAGCAATATAATTGCAACCAATCCCGATATTGATCCGGCCATTAGAATAGAAATGACCACCGAAATCCATATAAAGGATGGAACTCCTATTGCATAGACCAATGTATTCCTGACCCCGAAACGGGCAGGTATTGTTGGAATACCACTGATTTTATCACCGCTCAGGTCAATAATATCAAGAAAATTGGTATTTACAAACACAGCTAATGTAAAACTGATGATAAAAAGCATTATCTCAAAAAGATTGCCATGAATCTGTGGATAAAGCGCAAGCGGAATTGCAAAAAAATAAGTTCCCCAGATAATGGCCACACAAAAACTTTTTGCGAATGAAATATCTTTTAAACGGGTAAATCTGATAGTTCCATTTTTTTCAATCACTGGAATAAGTTTTACAGAATATGCAATACCTGTAAGAATAATAAGCAGATGAAATGCAGTAAATTTCATTGTTATTATAAGTAAGAGCACACTTAAGCCAAGAACACTGATAATAATAAGAAGAAGCCAGGGTTTATTTTTATAAAAAACTCTCTTCTCCGGATTATTAATCATATCCTCAACATCTGTAAATCTATTGAGCCCATATATACCAAATACTATTGTCCACGCAGTTATAAGAACAACCGGATCAAGAGGTACCCCCATATACAGCGCAGCACTCGCAGAACCGATAATTGCAGAAAATGGAAGAAATACCATTGACATTATTGGTAATATTGATGATGTACTGATCTTCATTCTGTCCTCCGATCCGATTCTATTAACACGCTTTATTTCCTGATTCACTATCAAAAATGAACAGCCATAACCGCAAAAAAAACAATAGAATATCTGATCTGTAAAAATACTGATTTACAAATTACTTATTCAGATACAATTAATCATTTACGTATTATACTGTAAAAAAAAATATACGAAGGACAGATACACACTCAAATAAAATCTGTTTTTTTCAAGTCTTTTTTTTTACTTGTAAGATTTACACTCGCATTTGTTTACAATCGTAGACATCAATTGATTGTCATATAATAAGTTATAAAATTAGTATTTTTAATTTTCAATGATCCGCAGAAATATGTTTAGTTTACTTTTAACTTGTATTATTCTACTCATATGTCTATTTTTTATCATTTGTTTTTTTCATTTAAACTCTCTATTCCATTATTTTTAATAAACTTATGTGATTTTTGAATTTATCAGTTGTCTATTTTTGACAGTTTTATTTATTATTTATCAAACATAATTTGCTAATAATACATAAGTTACAGATAATATTTTACTCTTAACAGCATTCAACTATTACTATTCAGTCAAATATTGCCTGTAAAACAAGAATTCTGTCATTGATGGGATTATCAGAATTTTCTGATGCTATTTCTGTCAAAGAAAAATCAACAGAATTAATTAATTTTCTTTGACATAATATTTTATGATGATATGATTATAATTTACATTGATTACTTTTTATGAAAGGTCTTATGTTTCAAGTTGTTCTTCAGGCTTTTTGTATAAGTTTGTTCACTCTCGGGATATGCTTTGTAACGGTTGAATTACGCTCCAGACTTGACCGGAATTTTCTGCAATTTGGTGCAGTTATAATTCTATTGACTATTTTTTCATCGATAGATTTATGGATGTTTTCATCAAAATTCATTAAAAGGTTACTTGAGATCCAGCATGTTATTTTCTGCCCTATCCCCTATCTGATTTTTATATATCTTTCAAATATAACAAAAATCTACTACCCCCGCCGCAAAGTGCTGTTTTTTTACTGGAGCATTATCTGTTCGGTTCTTTTTATAAGTGGTGTAATGTTTCAGAATAAAAACGGTTTACCACAGGCGTCAATTTATTACTATATATTATTTGTTCCGCTTCTTCTCATTTCAGTTTACACATTTATGTCAATCCTGTTCAGAGCCATCCGTCTGCCTTCGGTTAGTAATAAATTCTTTATTAAAATGCATATTGCAGCATTCATCATATTTACAATATTCGGGACAATTGATCTGATCCGCCTGATGTACCTGAGCCAGCAGTCATTCGGGATCAGCTACACTATAATTGGAGCTATTATTCTTGGTATTATTCTTACCTATATATTTACCGAGAATCTTATTGTGCTGATTAAAGACAGACTATCATTTATTGAAAAACTGCAGACAGCATATAAAGAGCTTGAATCTGCAAGAGATCTCTCAGAACTTGGCAAATCAACATCAATTATTAACCATGAAATAAAAAATTATTGTTCTGTCATCAAAGGCTATGCCGAGATTCTATACAAAACAGCTAACCTTGATCCGCATCATCAGACTATGGTACTGACAATTCTGTCATCAATTGAAGATATGTCCCGTTTCAGCAAGGAAATTCTTGATTTCTCAAAAGCAAAAACTATTAATAACCGTTCGATTCCGATCATTACTCTGATAAAATCCTGTATCGAGAATAAATTTTATGACCATCAGGACGCGTTTATATTTTCAGATTTTGACAAAAATGTCATGATTTATGGAGACTGGATAAAACTTGAACATGTTTTTATTAATTTATTTACAAACGCACTTGAAGCCGGCGCATCTCTGATTACTCTGCGGACAATCACCTCACAAAGGATTGTTTTGATAACCATTGAAGATAATGGTACCGGTTGTACAAAAGATAATCTGCCGCAACTTTTCTCTGCATTTTTCTCAACCAAAGATCATGGCACAGGCCTTGGACTCGCAACAACAAGATCAATTGTTGAAGGACACGGGGGGCACATCAGCGTTGTTTCTAAAAATGTTATATCTGATGATAAAGATCATGGCTGCATTTTCAGTATTACATTTCCAAATGCTGTAGAAAACTCAAATCCTGAAGATATTAAAGATAAAATTGTACTTATCGAAAATAATATGCCGCAATTATCATCAGTAATTACAACATTCAGAAATGTACGCATAAATCCCTATATTATCGCAGATTTGAAAGATTTTGACCAAAACAGATTCAAACAATCTGAGTACAAAATAATTGGATCAGCTGAAACGATCCGGGAATTAAAAGATAAGTGTTCCGATTATCATTTCTACACAACAGTTGAAACATCTGGCAAACAACTTTTCATTGTCGATATGAATGATAAAAATCAGCCGAAGGAATACTTATTTACTGATGAAACTGCAATAACCTGTATTGCCGAAAAATCAATTAAATAGCACTGTATTTTGATTCGCTCTTCAATTACAAAATCACTCAATTGACATTTTATTAACTTATTGTGTTTTTTTCTTTTTAAGAAACAGTCGTTTCATATCTGCAGGAGGGCGATTCAGAATTTTCACAATTGTATCTTTTTTGGCAACATTTTCAAAAGCATTCAGAATACTGAACTGCAGTAGATTGTCTGATATATTTTTCCCGCTGAACTTATTTATAAAAATCAGCATCTGATCCATTTTGTCTATTGATAATTTGTTATCATATTGACCTAAAAACGGTTCAATTACAAATCCGCGGGTATAGTATGAATAGTGCATTGTATATGACATATCAGAGAATGGTTCCTTTACCTTGATAAAATTGCCTTTTTGTATATTACCATCACCCTTGACAATATCAAGAACAGTGAAATTATATGATACTGCATCATATGGAGGACATTTGTCCTTCTTATTAAATGTGATTTTCTTAACACTTGTAAACGGACTGTTTTTTTTGACTTTTAAAATATAATCAGCCTTGAAAACCATCTGTTCAAGGCTGAATGATGTCTTATGCGAATACTTCTGAATCAATGTAAGATCCCCAAGGCATGGAACAGCTATCAGCAGGAACCCGATTAATTTGACAATATTACTTTTCATAAAATGCGGTTTGCCATTTTTATAAATTATTAAGCAAAAGTCCTGTTATAGTAACGATTCAGTATTAATATAATTACTATTTTTTATTTTTTTTAATAATAGTATCTGGCAAATTGACAGACAAAAACAGAGCCGCCATACCAATACGTCTTGTATTGAGCAATAAAAAAGAAGGTAACTTTAAACTAAAAAATACAATATCCAGCCAGCTTATGCATCTTTTAATTCAGAATTTTTCGCCACATTTCATCTGCGTATTATCAGGATTATTGTACTTTGCGTGCAAAAAGTTTTTTTTACTTGCAAAGTAGTGCTACGAAATTTAAATTAGTAGCACTTCTTGAGTGTTACGTTTTTAATTTTTGTGCCACATTTTAAATTTTAACTATGGAGAAGTGCCTTTGAACCGTCATTCTTTACATCCAACCCTTATAATAACTTTTTTTATTTTTATGTTATTAAATGAAACTTTCGCAGATAAAATACAAGATACATCTTCAGTTCATGAAATCAGCGAAATCGTAGTTACAGGTTCCAGAACCCCACGCCCGATGGAAAACCTGCCTGCAACTATAACAGTAGTAAATGAAAAACAAATTGACAAAATGAGTATTAAAAATGTCGATGAAGCCCTCAAATATGAACTGGGTATTTACAACAAAAGATCAAAAGGGCTCATGGAGAGTATGCCAGGAATTGTTCTGAGAGGCTTTGCCGGAACCGATCAGGTGCTGATATTGCTTGACGGACAGCCAATAAACAACGGCTATGTCGGCCGACCGCAGCTGAATAATATCCCTGTTGAAGATGTTCAGAAAATCGAAGTTGCACGCGGCCCTTTTTCATCACTCTATGGCGGAAATGCAATGGGCGGAGTTGTCAATATAATTACAAAAACACCTGTAGAAACAAAACTGAAATTCAGAAGCGAAATAAGCACTGGAAGCGATGCCGGACTGGGAAATAATATCTATGCCGGCTATGAAGATATTTTAATCAAGGACAAACTTGGTGTCGCATTATCATTCTCACAGAAAAAAGACAACGGGTATGTTACAAACGATCTTGTCAAAGCAGCAAAACCCGGAATCAAAGGTATTACCGTCACTGGAGCCGAATCGAAACTTGACCGGTCAGGCAACCAGACGTTCTATTACGGTGAAGGTGGAATCAACAGTGCAGAAAACACGACTGTCGGCGGTCGCCTTTTATGGAATGTAAATGATCATCATACAATAAAAACAGGTTTGTATCTATCTTGGTATAATTACTTGAACAGTATCGGTAAATCTCATCTCAAAGACTCTCTCGGCAGAACTGTAGACACAGGGAATGTCTGGTTCAATTTCCATGATACTACTTATACATTCAAATTGGATCAGAGAAACTTTCTGGACGGAAGCGGAGGTCAGGAAAATCTCTATTATACTTTTTCTTATAAGGGTATACTGTCTGATAAAGTAATTCTAAGTGCCACAGCCGGTATTACGGATCAGTTTGAAAATTGGTACACATCAGTCGGGACTACATCAGAAACGACATTTGGCGGAGGCCCGGGAAAATACAATTCCACACCAAACACAAAGGGAAATGCAGATATTCAGTTCGAAATAAAGAACATCATTCCCAGGAATAATGTTCTTGCAGGAATAAGCATTGAGGGTTCAACTGCTGAGACAAAAGAGTGCAATTTAAAAAACTGGCTTAGAAAAGACGATCTCGATACACTAATGTATCAATCAGAAGGTAAAACTGCAACCGGTGCTGTATTTGTAAATGATGAATTTACCATTTTGCAAAACGTTGGTATTCTCAGAAATCTCATACTTAATATCGGTGCACGTGCCGACTACTGGCGTACAATGGATGGAATGAATCATGACTTTGCATCAGGTAAAGTTGACAACTCATATGAAACTCGTGATCAGATTTCAGTCTGTCCACGTGGAGGCTTGACATTAAATATGACATCTGGTAAACAATGGGTACCGACATTCTGGATTGCAGGAGGAAAAGCATTCAGACCGCCGACAGTATATGACCTTTATCGCACATGGTTAAGCAGTACCGGTAAACTTAATGAATCTAATCCGGATCTTGATCCTGAAACAATGTGGGCTGCAGAGTTTGGTACATGTCAGCGTTTTTTTGACAATCGCATAACCCTGAACCTGACAGGTTTTTACAACACACTTAAAGATATGATGTACAGTACGACTATTGCCAAAGCAACACAGACAACTCCGGAACTTGCACGTAAAATGAATGTCGGCAAAGCAAGAATCCAGGGAATGGAAAGCGGCCTGACAATACGTGCGGTAAAATGGCTTACTTTTTTCGGCAATTATAATTTTACAGATGCATACATCATGGAAATGCCAGAATTTCCTGATTATGTCTACAAATTTCTTACTCTGGTTCCACGCCACACTGTGACATTTGGAATTTGGGCTCAATATCGCATGTTTTCCTGTAATATCAGCTCACGTTATGTTTCCAAACGCTATAATGCAGATGATAATTCCGATACGATTGATAATGTATACGGTTCCCGTGATCCGTTTTTTGTAACAGACCTTCGTGTGAGATTTATTCCAGCCTCGCGTTTTGTATTTACGTTTGGTATTGACAACCTTTTCAATGACAAATTTTATGATTATTACCGTTCCCCGGGACGAATATTTTCCTGTGACGTCAACCTGGAATTCTGATGATAAAAATATCAAACCTTACCCGCCGGTTTGGCAGAAGAATTGTTGTAGACAACTTGACTCTTCATATAAATCCTGGAGAAATATTCGGGCTTCTCGGACCAAACGGAGCTGGTAAAACTACTACTGTGCGAATGCTAACAACGCTTCTGCGTCCAATGAGCGGATCTGCTGAAATAGCTGGTTTCGATATTGTCAAAGAACCGGAAGCTGTAAAAAGATGCATCGGCTATTCCCCTCAGGAAATCAATCTTGATCGTGAATTAACCGGCTATCAGAACCTTTTTCTACATAGTCTCCTATACAGAATGAAAAAGTCTCCTGTACGCTGCCGAGAATGTCTGATCCTGGCCGGAATTGACAATCAAGGTAACGACATGGTTAAAACATATTCCGGCGGTATGCAGCGGAGTTTACAGATAACACGTTCTGTCATGCACGACCCGTCAATTCTATTTCTTGATGAACCAACAGCCGGACTGGATCCTAAAATTCGCCGAACAATATGGGAACTTATACGGTCACTTAACAATAAGCAAATCGGAGTACTTCTCACCACACACTATATTGAAGAAGCGGAACTTCTTTGTTCACGTGTTGGAATAATGAACAAAGGCAGACTCATTGCCTGTGACACCCCTTCTGAACTCAAAAAATCTGTTGGAGCAATTGTTGTTGAATCTAATTACAACGGCTGTTTTGACTATAAGCATTTTCAAGACCGTAATGCAGCGCACGAATATGCAAAAGAACAGGAGCGCAGCATTGTAAGAATACGGGAATCAACACTTGAAGATGTATTTATTCACTTCACAGGTGAAAGGTTTTGCATATGAACGCATATCCGGTTTTCCTGCGTGAAATGATGATATTTATAAATAAGATAAAACGGCCGGGTTATATACTTGCAGCGCTTCTCACACCACTCTTTTATCTGATAGCTTTCGGACTTGGACTCGGCAGAAGTGTATCAATTGACGGATCATCATACATGCTGTTTCTGGTGCCCGGAATCTGTGCAATTAGCGCCATGACAAATGCATTCACCGGAATTGCGACATCTCTTGCGGTCGGACGCCTCCACTTTAAAAGCATCGAAGAGATACTTGTCTCCCCTGTTTCTTACTGGTCAATTGCAATAGGAGAAATAGCCGGAGGCACAGCAAGAGGTCTTTTTTCAAGTGTATTTATAATTGTTATTGCGTTTTTTCTTGGTGCACATCTTCCTGCAAATCCTCTTTTTTACTTTGCATGGTTTCTTACAACAGTTTTATTTGCCGGACTGGGTGTTTTTGCCGGATTCAAAGCGAAGGCACACGAGGACACTTCTGTGTATTCAAATTTCATTATTATGCCAATGAGTTTTTTTTGCGGAACTTTTTTTTCTGTCGACAAGCTGCCGCAATTTATAGGCGCCTTTCTGCAGTTGTTTCCACTTACACACTCTGTTGCATGCATGCGTGCAGGATATAACAACCAGGTAATATCAATAGGTCATTTCGGAGCGCTTGCAGGATTTACACTTCTTTGTATATGGCTTGCAAACCTATCCATCCGTCAATCACTTAAATAAATGGACATTTCATGCATTTAACAAATTTATCAATCAAGCTGCAATCAGGAAAAAAACAAACATCATTTTTGATTATGCTTTTTTTTATTGCAGTCTGTTTGTGCGGATGTTCAGATAAACGGGTTGCAGAAATCCACGGTATTACCGGAACCGACGATGCAGGCAGAATAATTACACTTGGTAAACCTGCTCAGAGAATAGCTCTTTTAACCGGAAGTCCGACTGATGTCCTGTTTGCTATTGGAGCGGGCGAAAAAATTATTGCTATTACTGATTCCTATGAATTGTCTTATCCTGAGACTGTCAGAAAATTTCCATCTCTTGCGTCACTTCCAGCTATCGGTACACGAACTGCCCCGAATATTGAATCTCTGATTGCGCTCAGACCGGACCTTGTTCTTGTAAGCGGTTCAAGTGACAATCCGGAAAAGAACGCAACAGCACTTAAAAATGTTGGATTAACATTCGCTATTATGCTTGGATTTGACAATATTGATGCAGGCCTTGCACAGATCAATCGTCTTGGAATTCTCTGCGGATGCCGTATCCAGGGACAAACTATTGCATCTGATTTACTAAAGAAAATCAACTTCAGAAAGTCATTTGTCAAAACGTCCACATCCGGTAAACCCCTGGTTTATTACTGGTGGGGATCAGGTAACGGAACTTATGGAAGTAAAACTGCACTAAGTGAGCTGATTTCAATCAGCGGAGGAGAGAGTATTTCTGACAGTGCCGGCAGGAGTTTTTTCGATTTATCCCCTGAATATGTTGTAAAAAGTAATCCAGACATCATTATATACAGCTACTGGCAGGAACGTGATAAAAGAACACGCATCGACGCACTTAAGAAACGTCCGGGGTTCAATAATCTGAAAGCTATACAAACAGGCAAAATTCATGGAATTAACGGACACCTGATACATTCTGTCATGATGTTTCCAGAGGCAATTGATTCCCTTACAAAATGGATTCATCCGGAACTTTTCAAATGACAATATTC
>Ga0209373_10004921_pt1 | contig 11271 bp, 5 predicted proteins | sample Higcelweek5metaG_FD_187173 | JGI IMG/M metagenome (GOLD analysis project Ga0209373, IMG submission 187173) | Freshwater pond sediment microbial communities from the University of Edinburgh, under environmental carbon perturbations - High... | ecosystem: Environmental > Aquatic > Freshwater >... | reverse complement strand
GGCAAGACCCCGCACTCTGTTTGGGAAGAGTTCTGAAAAAAGCACCCACATTACCGGTCCAACTGAAATGGCAAATGAGGCAACAAACCCAAGAATACCAATAAGTACAAACCAGTTATTGATGTTAATTGTATGACTTACTATAGTGTTCATGTTCACTTTTGCAACATCAACACCAACAAGGTTTTCAATGGCACCACGAAATGCGACATCGCTATTGTATACAACACCCTGTACCGAACTCCAGTCGGTTCCCGGTATTAATGTTGTTAACGATGTGATCGATTGTTGATCGATAAGGTAGGTTGCCGAAGCGAACGAATAAGCTAACATCGCCATCGAAATAAGAATACCTGAGAAACCGATAACAAGTAACATTTTACGACCAGCTTTATCGATGAGCCACATGGCCAAAATCGTAAATACAATGTTGATTAAACCAACAAATATTGCCTGAGAAAATGCAGCATCGGTTCCAATACCGGTTTGTTCGAAAATCATAGGGGCATAAAAGAACACGGCATTGATACCTGTGATTTGCTGTAAGATGGCAATCACAATTCCAATTAGCATTACAAGTTTAAGTGCTGGTTTAAAGAGTTCCTTCATTGGAACTTTCTCTTTTTTCACATTAGTTTTCAGGCTGTCTTTAATAGCCAACATAACTTCATTAGCACCTTCTTTTCCGCTTGCTTTTGTTAAAATCTGCAATGCTTTTTCCTCTTCACCACGCATCGCAAGCCATCTTGGGCTCGATGGTACAAAAAATAGAAAAATAAAGTAGAGAATAGCGGGCAATGCTTCAATTCCAAGCATCCAACGCCAGGCATAATCATCGAATCTCAACGCCTGAGCAAAAGCGCCATCACTTTTAGCCAATTGCAGAATGAGATAATTGGTGAAAAAAGCCGCAGAAATACCAACAACGATATTTAACTGGTTAAAGGAGACCATTCTGCCCCTAATCTTAGCGGGCGAAATTTCGGCAATATACATTGGGGCAACTATCAACGAAGCACCAACACCCAAACCAGCCACCATTCTGGCAATAACCAAAATTGCAAACGAAGGAGCCAAACCAGAAGCTAAAGCAGAAACAGCATACAATACTGCTGCCCATTTCAACACCGATTTTCTTCCAAATTTATCGCTCAATGGCCCTGAGACCATCATCGCTAAAGTAGCTGTTAGCGATAAACAAGCAACTGCCCAGCCTAATTCAATTTTGCTTAAGCTAAACTCTGGTTCGATGAACCTGATAACTCCTGAGATCACAGAAGCATCAAATCCCATTAAGAAACCGCCAAGTGCAACAATCAGCGATACCCGGGTTACAAAGCCATTACTTTTTCCCATAATCAGTTTTTATAAGATTTATATTTTACGTTAATTTTTCAATTTCTGAATGAAACAACGAATTAATACAATAAAGTGTCAACAGGGAAATAATGCACACCTACAAAAACTCATCATTACAATACTGCCAATACATCATTCCTACAACACCACAACTACATATTCCTGAACAACTGATTCTTGACGTGCAGCAAATCTATAGAAAAACGTTTCACAAACCGTTACAAAATGGATTGCACTATTGCAGCTTAATTTCTGTAATAGGGAGCCCTTGTTGCATCCCGATTACACAAAAAAAGGGTTGAATTACTGCCTTTTGTACGTTCAAAAATTAGATAGAAAGTATGTAATCAATAAGATTCTGTGTTCTGTCAAGTTTCATCTTTTGTCTTAACCTGTAACGACTTATCTCAACGCCCCTTGTTGTAATGCTCAATAAAGTCGCAATTTCTTTGCTCGAAATGTTCATTCGCAAATAGGCGGTGAGTTTTAGTTCTTTAGGAGTAATTTCGGGATGCAATTCTCGAACCCGATTCAGAAAATCTTCGTGAACTTGCTCAAAGTTGGTTTCAAAAATTGACCACGATTCATCGTTACTGGTTTCTTTTTCTATGTTTCTGATCATCATGCCAATGCGGCTTTTAACCAAATCTTCTTTTAGTTCACCCTGAAGTTTCTTTAAATCGGCTTTGATTTTATTCATCTCCTTATTTTTCTGAACCAAGTTAATTGCAGAGTTTGCCAGCTCTTTGTCCTTGTGGATCATTTCAGCACGAAGTTTTTCATTTCTCAGCCTGATGATCTCTTTTTCAGCAATTAAGGTTTCTTGTTTCAATTTCTCTTCCCTGTCCTGAAATTGTTTTTTCTGAATTTCCATTTCCTGAATTTTCGATCGTTCAAAGCGTTTTATAACAACAATAACAATTAGCCAAATTGAAATGATAATGAGGATGAAATACACGATAATGGCTTTCAGTGACTTATACCAAGGAGGAAGAATCACAAAATGAAATGGTTGTGGAGAAGCTATCACTCCATATTTATTTTGAGTCCGAACTTTGAATGTGAATTCGCCATCGGGTAAGTTTGTATACTCTTTAATTGATCCGGTTTGCCAATCACTCCAGTTTTCGTCGAAGCCTTCGAGTTGGTACGAAAACAACGATTCGTTGTTTCCTTCGAAGAAAAGTGCTGAGAATGTGAATCGGAGCGAGTTGTTTTTGTGTTTGATCTCGGGTATAATTTGAGCATCATTGGCTGGGTTATGCACCCACACTCCGTTAAATAGCACTTCGCCAGTTTGCAACAACGAAACCGAATGTAAAACTGAATTGTATCCCCGCCTATAATCGATAATCATTTTATGATTGTAATGTGCAAAACCTTTTTCCAAAGCGATAAGCACATTCTCATTGTCCATGTTGTTGAAATGGAAAAAGCTGCCTATAAACTTGCCCTTCAGCTTATTAAATGGGTAAGAAACATTTGAATAATTGCCGTCTTCGAGATAGCGCAAAACCCCGCCTTCGCCGTTATTGCATACATACCAAATATTCTTCTTCTCGTCTTCCTGAATATACGAGATGGGTTTATTGAGGAACAGGTTATTGTAAAACCCCGACTTTACAATGGTATCTTTTGATGGGAGATATTGATAAATGCCGTCGGGTGTGGTAAAAATTACGTCTCCATTTTGCATTTGTTTTACCTTGTTGCGGATATCGGAAGGAAGTCCTTCGTTTTTACCGTATTTTTTTATCAACTCAACACTGTCGAGTGTTGATGACAATCGGAATAGGGCTACTCCGTTGATTGAATGGCTTATCCACACATACCGATCGGTAGTGCAAACGATCTCTTGGCATGAATAATTGATGCCTTCGAGATGTTTTAGATGTTTCATTGTTCCATTCTGTGAACTGCAAAGTTCGAGACCGCTATATGTTCCTTCGAAATACAAATCGTTATATCCTGGAATGGCGTTGTATGCCCAGCAACCAGGGATGTCACTAATTTGGGTGCCAACAGTTCCATTAATTTTGAAACTTCCGTTATTATGTCCGCAATAAAGCTGGTTGTCAATCACCTGCAAGTTCCAAACTTGCCCCGAAGTATTGGCCACCATTTTGAAGTCAGAAGCCGTGAGTGTTGGTTTTTCAAAGTCCGATAACTTGCAGTAAAACAAACCTTGATTGGTTCCCAAGTAAAGTATCTGATTAAATGTAATTGAAGTGTATCCGGTTCCAAATCCGTAGAAATCCTGAAGCAAAGTAATGGGGGAGTTGATCTCAACATAGTCGATACCGTTGTCGAGGCCAAGCCATAAGTTGCCGTCAAGATCGAGGCACATGCTCAGTATGGTATTGTTTTGCAACCCTTTTTCCCGATTGATGATTTGAGTTATTTCACCTGATTTTTTACAAATCAGCAACCCGTTTTGAATGGTTCCAAAGGCGAAATGGTTTTCATCAATGACCAGACTTGAATAAATTTGATGTTCCTTAAGCAATGTATTTGCTGCGGTATTCCAAGGTTTTAACGATATCCCATCGTAAACAAATAAGCCATTTCGGGCAGTTCCAATCAACACTTCATCGTTGTTAAGCGGAAGCACAGCCCACACTTCGGTATGGATAAAAAAGTCGCCTCCGGGAAGCTTTTTCAAAAAGCCATCGCGGTATTCCATCAATCCGGTATCGCGGTCGTAGAGATAAAGTACACCGTTAACGTAGTATGAATAGTGAAACTGACTTCGGGGTTCAACCACTTCAATTTTGCCGTTTTTATAAAAGAAAAGACCTTTAAACGATTGAAAGGCTACACCAAAAGGTCCTTCGTGTATTCGCCAAATTTCACCAAACGATCGTTTATCGGCAGGAAGAAGATCAATCAAAGAGTGGAATTTAAGTTCACCTATGGAGTCGGTGTCGAAGAAGCCAAAATCATTGAAAGCACCAGCAAACAACACTTCCTTCTCTTTTGAATAGAGAACAGACCTTACATTCGACCCGTTCGGCATTGAGAAAAGATTCCAGAATTGCCCGTCGTAGCGAAGTACACCGCTGTTGTTGCCAAAGTACATTACTCCGCCATAACCTTGATTGATGCTCCAGCTTTGTGTGCCTGCATTGTATTGCGACCGTTGGAAATTTTGAATCACAGGAACGCCGATTTCTTTTACAGAAGCAATTCCTGAGGCCACCAAACTTAATGAGAATACCACCAAGAAAAAGACCTTTTTAGCCACGTTTACCAGAGGAAAGTGGTTGCTGTTTTCAATTTTACACTTCATACAACAGGGATTAAAAACGGTGTCAATATAGTGAAATTCAACAATTCGGTAAAAAATCTTTTTTTGAAGCAGATATTCAGGTGTTTATAGGGTTATGAAAATCGTTGATGAGTGCAATTGCATGTGTTTTGATGTAACTTATTAAGCAATAATCATCGTTCTCATACAATTCTCAAATGTGTTTTTAACGTCGGACAATTACACTATTTAAAAAAGGGATATTCAAGAGTATAAGCTTAAGTTCAAAATGGTTGAATTGTGTGCTTCTCTAAAATGATACGCTCAACTACTCCTTGGGAAATTTATTTTTCTACTTTTGCGCCCTGTTCCAATACCTTAACCAACATGTTGTTCAACTCCGTTGAGTTTGCTTTCTTTTTAGTTGTTGTATTTGTTCTTTACTGGTTTGTTTTCAACCGGAAACTTAAAGTGCAAAATTCATTTTTGTTTGTGGCCAGTTATTTCTTCTATGGTTGGTGGGACTGGCGTTTCTTGTTGTTGATTGGTTTTAGTTCTACTGTCGATTATTTGATGGGAATTGGAATGCTTCATCAGAAAAATGAAAACAAGCGGAAAGCATTGATGGTGACAAGTGTTCTGATTAATCTTACTCTGTTGTGTTTCTTCAAATATTTTAATTTTTTTGCCGATAGCTTTGCGCAGGCGTTTACTTTTTTTGGAAAACCAATTGAACCATCCCGGCTTTCAATTATTTTACCCGTAGGGATTAGCTTTTATACCTTTCAGTCAATAAGCTATACGGTTGATGTATATCGCAGAAAATTACAACCTTCAACCGATGTCATCTCATTCTATGCTTTCGTTAGTTTTTTCCCTCAATTGGTGGCTGGTCCTATTGAAAGGGCAACAAATATGCTTCCCCAGTTTTATAAAAAAAGGACTTTCGATTACACAAAAGCTTTGGATGGGTTAAGGCAGATTCTTTGGGGGTTGTTTAAGAAAATTGTGATTGCCGATAATTGTGCCGGATATGTGAACGAGATATTTAGCAATTACTCTTCTTATTCTGGCAGTACGCTTTTTATTGGTGCAGTTTTGTTTGCATTTCAGATTTATGGCGACTTTTCGGGCTACAGCGATATTGCAATTGGAACAGCCCGTTTGTTTGGATTCAATTTGATGCGGAATTTCGCTTTCCCCTACTTTTCTCGTGATATTGCTGAATTTTGGCGCCGTTGGCACATTTCGCTCTCTACCTGGTTTCGCGATTATTTGTACATTCCATTGGGCGGAAGCAGAGGAGCAAAAACACAAGTAATCAGAAATACCTTTATCATTTTTGTAGTAAGCGGGTTTTGGCATGGTGCCAACTGGACATTTGTTGCCTGGGGGTTTTTACATGCTCTTTATTTTTTGCCGCTTCTGCTTTTCAATCGGAACAGGAAAAACACAAATAGTGTAGCTCAAGGCAGATACTTGCCCGGTTTTAAGGAGGTTTTTCAGATGGGTTCAACATTTTTACTTACTACTCTTGCGTGGATCTTTTTCCGTGCCGAGAATATTTCGACCGCATTTCATTACATTATTAATATTTTCCAACCCTCGCTTTTCAGCAAACCTGAAATTTTGCCAGTTAATGTGCTGTTGATGCTCGGTTTAATGCTTGTTTTGGAATGGAACCAACGTGAAAAGTTACATGCGTTACAAGTTTGTGAGAAAATCAACTTGAAGCCTGTTCGGTGGACTGTTTATGCGTCAATGGTACTGCTCATTTATTTTATGGGCGACTATTCAACAGTTTATGAATTCATATACTTTCAATTCTAAAAGCTGAAAATGAAGAAATTACTTACCAATAGCGTCCTGTTCTTTGTTCTTTGGATAGTGCTGAACATTGTTGCTCACCACACCCTTTCAACGCCGGTTTTGTATGGCAAGTACAATTCGGTAACAACCAAAATATCGAAATACAACAAATTTTTACTGGCCGATTCACATGGAAATTCAATCAATCAGAAAGATCTCGATCAGTTGGGGATTGGCAACTTTTCGTTCGACAGCGATTCGTATTTCGACTTGTTGGTAAAGACGAACTATCTTATAGAACATGCATCGCCCGACACCCTATTTATTACCTGCGACGATCATACCCTTTCGAAATACCGCGAAAGTTGGACCAACAGACAACGGTCGATCCATTTTTCAAACTATGAATATCAGAAGAAGTACTATCGGACGAGCATATTCGATTTTGTTTATCGCAAATACATCAAATACTATTTGTCTTTGATGGATACAAAAAATTCCAAAATATTTAAGGCTTATGTTGAATCAAAATTGAAAGGAAATTCTCCGACTGATTACAGTAATTTTAGTTTTGGGGATTTGGCTCTTGAAGAACAACAAAAACGTAGTCGCGAACGAATTGAAACACAATATCCAAACTTGGAATCATCTGAACTGATGGCAAAGTGTTTAGACGAGATAATCAATCTTTGTGCAAAAAATAGGATTGTATTGATTGGAATAAAATTCCCGCTTTCGGCTCCTTTTATCGAAGCACTTGGAGCCAACAATTATGGAGCCGATGCTGTTTTGAAGGCGAAGGGCATTGAAATACTCGATTTGAAAATGAGCATGGCCAACAACATTTCGCTTTTCCGTGATCAAGATCACCTGAACAACCTTGGTTCAGCGCAACTTCCAAAGCTCCTGTTAAAAGAAATTTTACTGGTTCAGAATTCTAAAACAATTAGTGGGGCCAGCGGTTCAAACCAAATAGTACAGTAGAATTTATAATGCCAGCAACCCTGAATTGCGAAGCTTTTGCATGTTTTTACTGTTCCAGAAAAGAATAAAATCTGAATTTGTTCTTGCTTCAAACTCTTTTCCCAACTCCTCAAAGGTCTTTTTCGGGGTATTTTCAATCGAAAGTTCCGTCAGTGTTTCTGACAGCCAGATTCCTGCTTCTTTTTCGAAGGTTAAGGTCAAATTATTCCTTTTCATACTGAATGTAAGTTCTGAAATTTCAAAGCATTGACATTTCTTATTTTTAGTGTAAGTTGAGGTTGAAACAAGTTGCCCGAGCCAAACAATCTTTGCAGTTGAAGATGTAGGCACATAGGCTTCATTTTCAAAAAATGATTGGATGTAATTTCTTGGTATATTGGTTTTTGGTATTTTGAAGCTAAACCATTGCTGCAAGTTAAAATCGAATCCAATTTCGTGCATGTAATTAAACAGCGATTTCCGTAATCCTTCGCTAAAATCGGAATGATTGGTTCCTTTTGGATCGATACACTCTAACTCATTATTGGCAAAAGTTCCGAGAGTTTGATTGGTACGTTTAACCAGAAATTTTTCGGGGTTTAAACCCACCGGGCTATGTGCGGTCATTGCAAAATGGTGCCAAAAACCCGACTGAATCACTCCGGCTTCGAACAACTGGCGCACCACTTCGAGCGAGTCGATGGTTTCTTGCGCCGTTTCGGTCGGAAAACCGTACATCAAATAGGCATGAACCATAATTCCCGACTGGGTAAAATGGGCAACAACCTTGGTTACTTGCGCCACGCTCACTCCCTTGTTGATCAGGCTCAGTAACCGATCAGATGCCACTTCTAAACCACCCGAAACAGCAATGCAGCCCGATTCTTTCAATAAAAAGCACAAATCGCGTGTAAAGTTCTTTTCAAACCTGATGTTGGTCCACCAGGTTACATTCATTTTTCGACGGATGATTTCTAAAGCCAACGATTTCAAAAGCGCTGGTGGTGCGGCTTCATCAACAAAGTGAAAGCCAGTTTCACCAGTTTGTGCGATAATTTGTTCCATGCGGTCGCAAAGCAACATTGCGGTCGATGGCTCAAAACGACGAATGTAATCGAGCGAGGTGTCGCAAAAAGTACAACGCCCCCAATAGCAGCCATGGGCAAGGGTCATTTTATTCCAGCGGCCATCGCTCCAAAGGCGGTGCATGGGGTTGGCCGTTTCAATCACCGACAAGTATTTTTTCAGCGGAAGCCCCGTGTAATCTGGAGTTCCCACATCGCGCTGCGAAATATCTTTCTCAGTTGATTCGTCGATGAAAACAACCTCCTTGTTTTGTAGCACGAAGGTTCGTTTTAGTTCCGATTGCGTTCTTTTTCCGTCCCAGTGTTCAATCAAATGGCGCAACGGTGCTTCGCCATCGTCGAGTGTGATGTAGTCGACAAATTCAAACACACGGGCATCGGTAAGCGAGCGCAATTCGGTGTTGGGATAACCGCCACCCATCACAATTTTTATTTCAGGGTGATTTGCTTTCAGCCACTGGCCACATTTCAGCGCGCTGTAGAGGTTTCCGGGGAACGGAACTGAAAAGCCCACTGCTGAAGGTTGTATTTCTTCGATCTTCGCCTTCAGTAATTGAAGCAGAAATTCGTCGATAAACGAGTTGGGCTGGTTCAATGTCTTATAAAGTTCGTCGAACGATGAAGCTGCAACGGCAATACGCTCGGCATAGCGGCTGAACCCAAAATGCGGGTCAACAGCTTCGATAATTATATCGGAAATGTCTTCGAGGTAAAGGGTGCACAAATGGCGTGCTTTGTCGTGTGTGCCCATGTTTCCAAAGGCCCAGTCCAATTCATCGGTTTGGGCAAAACGGTTGGCTTCGGGCAGGTAATTGCGGCTGCAAATTCGATGTGCAAGGGTTGGGTTTTGGTTTTGCAGAAAATCGATTACCGCATCAACAGTATTAATGTAGCTTGATTTCAATGCAAAAATGCGCTGACTATTCTCGGAAAGTTCAAATTCAGCATTTTCAACTCGTTCGAAAAGAGAGCTCAATCCTTCTTTTGAAAACAATTTCAGAATGACTTCAATGCCCAAATCGGCCTGAAACGACTCAATACCAAGCGTATTTAGAAAACCTTTCAGATAAGTGGTTGCCGGATAGGGCGTGTTCAACTGAACAAATGGTGGCGATATAAGTAAGATGCGATTCTTCATATTATTGTTCTTTCTCCAACGCTTTTGTATTCAACAGATCCAACCTAAAGTAATCGTCTTTTGTGATCATCTTGCCTATTATCCCAAAAAGAGACGATCTCAATACTGCTTTTATTTATCTCGTAGAAAATGAGATAAGTACGCATAGGAATAACTCTTGTGAATTTATCCGAAGTTAATCGCCCTAATAATTCATTTCTCAAAAGGGTTTTTAATAAGTCCTCCAATTCATTTAAAATTTTAAGACTGTATCGAGTACTGCCGTTTCTTTGATTGTAAAATTCAAGGCATTGTTTTAGTTCAACGCTAGCGCGTGTAGACCAAACTATTTTTTTGTCAGCCATTCTTTCATGTCAGTCATTAGTTGACCATTTTCAATGAATTCACCATTTCTAATTTCTGTTCTGCCTTTTTCTATTGATTCTTTTTGCTCTGAGGAAAGTTGATATAATGCTTGCTCTGAGGAATCAAATAGGGTTTGTAGTGCTTTAAGGAAATTTAGATCTTTAGAGTCCTTAATCCTCGAAATCAGGCTATTTTTTATTTGAGTTGCTGCATCCATATTCATCAAATTACAATCATTTTGTCAAAAATAAAGATTAATTCTCAATTCCATTTTGGATGGTATGATTTTTAAATTGAATGTTTTACGATTTCTCCAACGCCTTTGTGCTCAGCAATCCACAGGCAGCATAGATGTCTTGTCCGCGCGAGGCACGAATGGTGGTGAGGATTCCCTTTTGGTTCAGTTGATCTTTAAAATGCTGAAGCCGGGTTTCGTCGGTTTTGTTGAGCGGTGTGCCCGGAATTGGGTGAAAACGAATTAGGTTCACGTGGCTTTTAATACCGTTGAACAAGCGGGTCATCTCCTTCACATGTTCAGGGGTATCGTTTAAACCACCAAACACAATGTATTCGAACGAGAGTTTCCGTTGGTTGTCGAAATTGAACGAACGTATCTCATCAACCACCCGTTGGATAGGATAGGCCATTTGCACGGGCATTAGTTGCTGGCGCTCTTTGTCGAATGGAGTGTGTACGCTAATGGCCAGGTTGCAGTCACTTTCTTTTAAAAAACGTCGTAAAGCGGGAACAATACCTATTGACGAAACAGTAACGCGGCGCGGACTCATGCCATAGCCCCAGTCGGCAGTAAGAATAAGGGTGCTTTTCAGTACTTCATCCAAATTATCGAACGGTTCGCCCATTCCCATGTACACAATGTTGGTCACCGAGCCAAACTCTTCGATCATGCGGATTTGGTTCACAATTTCACCGGCAGTGAGTTGCCCGTTGAAGCCCTGTTTGCCGGTCATGCAAAATAAGCAGCCCATTTTACACCCCACTTGCGACGAAACACACACGGTTTTGCGCTCTTTGTCGGGGATCATGGCCGTTTCGATAAACTTACCATGATCGGTTGGGAAAAGGTATTTCTTGGTTCCGTCGGTACTTTCCTGTACTTTGATCGGTTTGATCAACCCAACTTCATACTTATCAGAAAGCGTGGCACGAGTGGCTTTCGAGAGGTTGCTCATCTCGTCAATCGAGGTGATTTCTTTCTTATACAACCAGTCGGCAAGTTGTTTTGCGGTAAACTTAGGTAAGCCAAGTTCTAAAACGAGAGCTGTAAGTTCGTCGAGGGTTTTTCCGAAGAGTTTATGTTTCAT
>Ga0209373_10004920_pt1 | contig 11276 bp, 10 predicted proteins | sample Higcelweek5metaG_FD_187173 | JGI IMG/M metagenome (GOLD analysis project Ga0209373, IMG submission 187173) | Freshwater pond sediment microbial communities from the University of Edinburgh, under environmental carbon perturbations - High... | ecosystem: Environmental > Aquatic > Freshwater >... | reverse complement strand
AATTTTATACCATTTGACAGGGTTCAGAAAATAAAGCAGACAGTATCAAACTGGATTGAATCTTTAAAATGGATCAGGCGTCTCGGACTGATTGGATTAGCTTCACTGATGATACTTCTGGTCAGTTATGGTGGAGTGGAAATATTCGCTAAAGTCAAAAGCGATGAACTTGCGGAGATCAGGAGTAAAGCATTATCCATAGCAGAAGCCCGCAAAACAAGGGATTCGCTTGTTAATGTTATAAAGAGTTCGGGCAGGTTCAGCGGGAAGGAAAGTGTACTTACAATACTTGTAAATGAGATGCAGATGTTTTTCCCTGAAGGAATGTGGGCTGATGAAATTGATATAAGAGAAATTGGTAGTATCGAGTGGCAGGTAAGTATTATCGCAATGGCAAAGTCTACAGGATTACTCGGGACATTCATGAAGAATCTGAGTGAGGCAGACAGGCTTAAAAATATCCGTATGGTTTACAGTGAACAGGTTAAAATGAAAAACGGGGAAAAGATAAATAAATGCAGGGTTGAATGCATATGGTCACGGGATATTGCAAAGGCCACTGTATCTTTGGGCAGTGGAAACAACAGGAATAAGAGGTTTTAATGACAAGCAGTGCAGGTTCAGTCAAATATGTAAAATTGTTTTCAAAGTGGCAATTGACAGCTGTTACTGCGTTTGTAATATTGTTTACAATATTCTGCAGCGTTCATACACCTCTTGCAGTCATAATTACAAAAGAATGCATCAGGCTTTTTAATAATAATAAATTAGTCTCAAGCGCTGCTGATTATGATTCAGAAATAAAAAAAATAAAAAGCGATAATTGTAAACTTGACAGTATGCTGTCGGTCTACAGAAAAAAAGATGAAAACAGAAAAATAACAATTGTCGAGGCTTTATATACATATGCAGACAATGCAGGAATAAAAGCGTCAAAGGTAGAAATCGGTGAAGTTGCAAAAGTGGAAAATCATACGGAAATCCCTGTGGCAGTCAGGGGAATAGGGACTTATGGCGCGATAGGTATGTTTACCGCATCAATAGAAAATGCAGATCAGGCGGCAAGAATCAGATCAATTAACATAAGCTCTGAAAAAGATGAACTGCTGAATGTGTCTCTTGATTTTGTAATATCAGAGTAAGGTAATAGAGCTAAGATGAGAAAAATACTTATAATAACACTGATACTCATAGCTGTGCCGATATACACTTATAATGTTTATATTCTATTGTCAGGAGCAGTCAGGGGGAATTCCGAAAACAGTGTTGATGATCTGTCAATTCATAATAATCTGTCAATAGATGCGATACTTTGCGCAATGGATTCAGTTAAATTTGTATTGCAGGGCAGAAGTCCGTTTATTGCATATCCTGTTTCTGAAAAGCCGGCGGTTGAAAAAAAAGATACAGATGCGAAAAAACAAAAAGTAACGAAAGCACCGCAGGAAATGCCGAAAATTACAATCAGCGGAATAATGTGGAATGACAGGAATCCCCTCGCGATGATCGGACTTGCTGACGGGTCAAGTACAGTGGCAAAAGCGGGTCAGACAATAGGTGATATTTTTATAAAGAAGATCGAAAAGACATCAGTTGTGATAGTAGTAGACAAATCAGAGTTCAGGATTATGCGGTGATGGTCTGATTTGACTGATGAATTTTACACAGTGGCAGGAGTCAGATGAGTAAAGTGAAAACTGATGGATATTCCCTTCTGGAAACCCTGATTGCTGTATCAATACTATTAATAATTGCAGGCCCCATACTCAGTGGCATTTATAGAAATAATCACGCAATTGATGCTGAGCACATAATAACAGCAATCGGTCTTCTTGAACAGGAAGCATGCAGGCTGTCTCTATCAGCTGATGCGTTTTCACCTGTAAAGAAAAGAATGGTTAACGGAAGAGAATGGACTGTCAACTGTTCCAGAAAAGGGGCACAGATATTGCAGTATCATCTTGAAGCAGTATTAGATAAAAAGAAAATTAATGAAATCTACTTTTTATCAAACGGGAAATAATTGAAAAGTAAAGATAACAGAAATTCATCAGCCGGATTTACCTTTCTGGAATTAATAGTCGCTCTGACTGTCGCGTCAGTAGTCGTACTGCTTGCTTACAGGTTTCTTCATGATACAACCGCAGGCGTGCGTTTACAGGGCCGGAGAACTGTTCAGGTGGAAGAGATGATAATCTGCCGCAAAAAAATAGAGAACGCGTTTAGTAGAATCGATTTTGTTACAGATGTTTTATCAAACCGGATTATTTGTAAAACAAGAGACACTGATGAATCAACAGTAATTGAACTTAAGGGTGATTCATTGACAGAAAACAGCATATGTATATGTAAAAATATAAAAAATATAAAATTTGAATCCGGCAGCTCAGATAAGAATCAAAACATTCTGTATTGGGAATGTGAATTGAAAAGCGGGAAGTATATAAGTGGCGCAAAAAAAATACAGATTGAATAACTGTGCTGCAATTTGTCAGGTGCAATCCGAATCGGTCTCAATTTCCTTTGGAGAGAGATTTGGAAGTATATCTAAAGTAAAGTATCAGAGCGGTTTCACAATTTACATGGTTTTAGTAATATTGTCAATTACTGCGATTTTACTGTCAATTTCCATTATTAGAGTCAGTTCAGTAAGAAAAAGTTCTTCTGCGGAGAAATGCAGATTTCAGGCACGAATGCTTTCAGAATCAGGAATTGTCAGAGCGGAATACTTTCTAAGCGGAGGGGATAATCATTCCCTTGATTGGGAAACTGATAATTATACAGAAAGAGTGGATGATTTCGGAACAATTGAAATTGTCAATAAGAAATTCGGTGCTTATGATTTTATTGAGTCAACAGGTAAAAGACTTGATCACAAATACAAAATACAGACTCTTGCAGGCAGAGACGTGCCTGAGCTGCTTGATCCTGTAATCACACTGAGCGGACATGCCGGAGGACTTGAAATAAAAGACAGTTCAAAACTGAGCGGTACAGTCGCAATGTTTCATGGAACAATCAGGTATTATAAATCGCCTATTATTATCCGCGCGTCGCCATCACTCCCGTTTGATTCAGTAGCCATTTATAAAACAGTAAAGCGGCTTGATGAACAGTTTGTATCAATGCTTACAAATCAGAAAAGTCTTACAGGAAATGTTTCCATAAACAACAAATTCAATACAGATAAGTTTCCTGACACAATTGTCATTCTTGGTGATCTTGATATAAGCAGTACAGCTGTTAATAATAGAATTATTGCAGTATCGGGAAAAATAGTGATTAATGATCTCACTCAAATTGACAGGTCTATTCTTATCTGTGAAAAATGTGTAATAAAAAATGCCACTATAAAGAGATCACTTGTTTACAGTCAGAAAAAAATAGAAATATACGGCGGCACTCACTCATCGCAGTTTATTTCGAGTGATTCAATAATTATCGGGAATAAGGCGGAGTTCCTGTCATATTCACTTTGTGTAAATTATCGTTCAATATACAGTGATACATGTGTAAGCGGCGGAGTGTACCTTGATTCAAACGTGAAGTATAGAGGTATAATTATTTCAGTAATGGACTCACTTGCCAAAAGAAGAGAATGGCGGTCGTCAATTGTGCTTGGAAACAACGCAGATGTAAACGGGATGCTCATTACAAATCAGAGTATATATTTAAAAGGAAATCATATCAGGGGGCACATCTGGGCGCAGCAGATCGAGTCATCGGAAATGGGCGTTTCATATACAAATTATCTTCTGAATTGTACTATCGAGCCTGCAGATTTTAACTTCCCGTTCCCTCTGTTTGGCCCGGGGCCTGTAAAAGTTGTACTGGAGCGGTGATTGATAATAAGAGATAATTTTAAAAACAGATGGTTTTATAAATTCTGTATCTCGTCCTATTGCCGTCATGTTAAGACGCCACCGTCCGCGTTCAAAGTACCGCAGTCACCCCAGCAGGATGTAGGTATTCTTTTGATTTTAAAACAAGTAAACTTCCCACCTGCGGGGGAGGTGTACTTGTTTTGAGCCAGGGTGGGTGCGTAGCCTGATTGAAATAAGTTTTTTCTGTACAGTTCCTGCCTGTTGATTGAAAAATTACTTTTCAGAAACGTCTCTTCTCGAATTTTAAAAGTACCACACCTGATTCATCTGTAAACTTGTCATAAACCGTATAGCCGTGATTCTTATAGAATCTGACATTGTTAACGCTCTGTTCTGCTGTAAAAAGCTCAAACCTCTCTGTATCAGGAAAATGTGATTCTATTGCATTAATAAGGCGGCCGCCGATTCCATACTCCTGAAAAACAGGTTCAACAACAAGTCGTCCTATATAGCAAGTGTTGCCTTTTTGACAACCTCGGACAGAACCGGTAATTATATCATTTACAGTTGCTTTTAAAACCGTAAATGATTCAAATTCTGCTTTATATGATTCAAGTGTCTGAATAATGGGAATGATCGAGTAATTTCCGTCAATCTCAGCTTCCTGTACAAAGCCGCGTTTCTGAAGAAGATAGAGGTGCGCAATATCATCTTTTATTGCTTTGCTGATTAAAATTTTGGATAGATCAAAAATTGTATTTTTCATAGTCTGTATCTTCCTTTTTGTTTTCCGCAGCCAGATTGACCGGACTGTTTCTATTTAAAATACAACGTGTTAAGAAAACATTGTCAGTTTTATTGTTTGGAATGATCAGCAGAAAAATTGTATCTGAGTTCCTGAAAAACCTCTGATCGCTGATATTGATTTGTTAAGTATTCAATGATAAAATAACATAGCCTCGTATTAAAAAAATACTTTTCAGCAAACATTATTGATTAAGCGCACTGGAACAGATTAATGAAGCTATCAACTGATAAGAAATTATCTATAAGTATTATCTCCTTGATGTCTGCTTTAATTGGAATATTGAGTCTGGTACTTTATTGGGGTGGATATAAGATTATTCTTCAAAGCTCATATGATTACGGGAAAAGTTTTACAGAGGGGTTTGTAAAGGGGGTTGAAAAATCATTTGAGACAATGGATACTGCGGCAATAAAATCAATGATGAAAGGCTCACTGAATTATTCTCATGTTAAATTTTATTTATTGGAAAGCAATGTTCTTAATATTAGTGATTCAGCTGAAGTAAATATGCCCAGGGTAGAGAAGTTTTCAGAAGATATTGTATACATTTTACCACAGAATAGTCAGAGCGGTGAAAAGAAAAAAATTGGTGTTTTGATATTTGGTCTGTCTTTTAAAAGAATTGATCAGATTAAAAAAAATATGATGATCTGGATTGGGATATGTACAGTATTGTTACTGGTTCTTGGTGCTGTATCAATAGATGTTTTGACAAAAATAATTCTTGGCAAGTCAATGAAGAATCTTCTTGATGGAGTAAACAGGTTCATTTCAGGAGATTTGAGTTTCAGATTTGATATGCCAGTGGGGACAGATATCAGTACTTTAGCATACGCATATAATGAGCTGGCGGATCGTATACAGAAGGTGCATGAAGGACTTGAACAGACAATAAAATCACGAACCGAGCAGCTTATGGAGAGTGAGGTTCAATTCAGGTCACTGAGTACATCACTGCCTGTAGGTGTACTCTTGACAGAAGATGACGGGACACCGATATTTGCAAATATACAATGGGAGAATACATTTGAAATTGACATGCTTGGCAGTATGTCAATGAAGGTTGAATCGTTTATTCATCCTGATGATAAAGAAGCACTTCTTGATGATTTGATTGAGTCTGATCAGAAGGAGATAAGTTATGAAGGCGAGTGCAGGGTGATTACTTCATCGGGCAGGGTAAAATGGATAAATCTTAAAAAATGTCTGGTCTTTACAGATACAGGTACAAGAAAGATATTTATTGTAGAAGACATATCAGGCAGGAAAAAGAGTGAAGAAAATTTAAAAGCAACACAGATGCAGCTCATTCAATCTGAGAAACTGGCAGGGATCGGACAGCTTGCTGCGGGAATTGCACATGAGATAAATAATCCGGTGGGGTTTGTTTCAAGCAATTCAGAAACAATTGTAAAGTATATGGAAAAAATCAAGGAACTTATTGCATTGTATGAAAGAAAAGCAGAAAATGAGGAAGTCGAGGCTTATAAGAAATCACAGAAAATACCCTTTGTATTGGAAGACCTTAATGACTTGTTACTGGAAAACAGGGATGGACTTGAGAGAATAAGCGGGATAGTTAAAAATTTAAAGGATTTTGCACGAATTGACACAAAGAATGAGTTTACAGAAATAGACATTAATACATGCATCAAAAATACACTTGTTATCGCAAAAAATGAGATAAAATATCAGGTCGATGTATCTCTTGATTTAGGTGAAACAGGGCCGGTGTTTGCAAATGGCGGTGAAATCAATCAGGTGCTTCTTAATATAATAGTAAATGCAGTTCATGCAATAGCAAGTCAGAAACGTACTGACAAAGGGCAGATAAAGATAAGAACATGGCAGGAAGCGGAAACAGTTTTTTGTGAAATAAAGGACAACGGGCCCGGAATTCCTGAGAATGTCATGAGCAGAATATTCGAACCGTTCTTTACAACTAAAGAAGTTGGAAAAGGTACCGGGCTTGGTCTGAGTATATCTTATGATATTATAGTAAATAAGCATGGTGGAAGCATTCGCGTTGATTCTGAGGAAAATGAGGGATGTACATTTACAATAGAATTGCCACAAAGTAAATAAGACAGAATATGAAACCGGAATTTTATGAAAAAAATACTGTTTGTAGATGATGAACCGAGTGTGCTTAAGTCGCTGAAACGCGTCTTCATCGATTCTGAATATGAAACCAATTTTGCGGATTGTGGTGACAAAGCGCTGTCAATAATGGCTGATGAACTTCCTGATATGATTGTTACAGATATGAAAATGCCGCAGATGGATGGATATAAACTCCTTAAAACTGTTGAAAAACGTTATCCGTCGGTAATTCGCATAGTGTTAAGCGGGTATTCTGAAAAAAATGAAATTGTCAATACAATTTACGATGAAACTGCCAGGGCATATCTTACAAAACCATGGAATAATAAAGAATTCATAAATAGAATAGGTCATTTTTTTTCCATACATGACACAATATGTGATAATAATCTTGTTGAAACTATAGATAGAATCGGTAAACTTCCTGTATTGCCGGAAATTTACACACAAATTATTGCACTTGTAAAGAGTGGTGCCGATATAGGCGAAATTGCGCGGTGTATTGAAAAGGAACCCGTGTATGTCGCGAAATTGTTATCAGTAGTAAACTCATCTTATTATGGTGTAAATATAGGAACTGTAAAGCAGGCGGTAAGTTATCTGGGACTTGAAACAACAGAAAAAGTTATTCTTTGTATAGAGATATTTGACAATGAAAAGTATGCATCAGATCAATTGAAGTTCATCAGTTCCATCTGGGTTCATTCAAATGCTGTTGACAATGTATTCAGTAGAATTTATGAGGAAATATATAACCGGCCGATACCTGAAAGTATCGGTGCCTGCGGTCTTCTTCACGATATCGGTTACTTATTGATCCCGGTTTATTATCAAAAACAATTTTCTGAAATTGCAGCAAAATTTGATAAAATAAATATAGTGACTACAGAAAATGAGAACATTATATATGGAACAGATCATGCAAAACTCGGAGCGTATCTTCTTAACTGGTGGAACTTACCTGAATCGCTTGTGGAGATCTGTCTTTTTCACCACAATCCGCTTGATAATAGGGTGGGGGATCAGCAGGCTGCGGCACTTATGAACATAATAGATTATTATTCGTTGAAAATGGAAGGTGCTTATCTGCAAATTGATGAACCGGATGATGCAATATTTAAAATAGCCGGAACGGAAAAGGAAAAAATTGTAAATGAACTTGACAGATATTATGGCGGGTTATCAAATGCCAATAATGAAAATATTAAAATTAAGCAGATGTGATTTATGCAGGAAGGATATCCTGGATGGAAAAGAAAATATTATTTGTTGATGATGAGAGAAGTGTGCTTTCGTCAATAAAACGTGTGTTTATAGATACTGATTATGATCTGTATTTCGGCTGCGGCGGCGAGGAGGCGGTTAAAATACTTGAAAATGAAAAAGACATCGCGGTAATTGTTTCTGATATGCGAATGCCGGGGATGGATGGTATTGCGTTTCTTGACAAAGTGCATGAGATATGTCCGCATGCGCTTTGTATGGTTTTATCCGCATATTCTGATTTAGACAGCATTATGAAAGCAGTAAATGAAGGTCATATCTGGAGGTTCATTACAAAACCATGGAATGAGAAGGACCTTCTTCTGGCTGTCAGCAATGCACTGGAATTATATGAGAAAAGACAGGAAACAAAAAGACTGCTGCTTGAAGTCGAGGAAAAGAATAGAATGCTGGAAGATGCAAATTTTCTTCTGGAAGAAAGGGTTCGTGAACGTACCTGGCAGCTGCAGGACCGTAATGAACTTCTAAGCATGATTGTAAGTGGCAGATCACTTTGTGAAATTTTAGAAAAAGCAACCTCAATTATCTCACGCCAGATGGATGGACAGAATTCATACATTATCCCGACTTTTAATAATGACTGCCATATTGAGTTTCCGGAAAAATTTAATGAACTCAAAGATAGAATCCTTACAAATGGTGGCAATATTTACGAAAAAGAGGCTGTAGGAATAGAACTTGTTTACATGGAAACAAAATTAGGGGTGCTTGTCATTGAAAATGATGAGTCGATAAGTCCAGTGAAGATAACAGAAGTTGTTGAAAGCATTCTGTCAATACTTGTGATTGCATTGTCACATCATAAAATTTTGCAGGAGATACCGAAATTGTTAAGTGATCTCGAGAATATTGAATAATAAAAACAGAATGAGAATAAGGAAAACCCTCATTCTCATCCTTAACCTTAACCTTAACCTTAACCTTAATTACTCCGCCGAGACCTTTATCAGAAGACTGTTGACACGCTTTGAATATGCAAGCGGATCCGGTACCATCTGACCTTCTGCGATCAGGGCCTGTTCGTAAAGAAGATGTGCCCAGTCCTGGAGATCCAGGTCGTCTGCATCTTTTTCAAATCTGGTTTTCATGTTTGACAGAATCGGATGATCGCCGTTGATCTCAAGAATCTTCTTCTGTTCCTCTATACCCTGCCCCATTGCTTTCATAAGTTTTTCCATGTGTGCGTTCATTGCGTTTTCATCTGCAACGAGGCATGCAGGACTGTCTTTAAGACGTGTAGTAATACGCACATCCTTCACACTGTCGGCAAGAATATTCTTTATTCTTTCTGAAAGTTTTTTGTATTTCGACTCTGTTTCTTTTTTGGCTTTTTCTTCTTCTTTGCCAAGATCTCCAAGGTCAAGGTTACCCTGGGTCACTGATTTGAGCTGTTTGCCTTCGAAGTTGTAGATGTCATTTACTACCCATTCGTCAATAGGATCCGTAAGATACAATACCTCAATGCTTTTACTTCTGAAAATTTCAAGGTGAGGACTTTTTTCAACAATTTCCCGGTTGTCTCCGGTAATGTAATAAATATCCTTCTGATCAGTTCTCATTCGTGATACGTACTGTTTAAGCGATACCATATCCTCTTTTGATTCACACATTGACGATTGAAAACGGACAATCTCAAGAAGCTTTTCCTTGTTTTCGTGGTCTGTATGAATACCTTCCTTGACAACCGGGCCAAATTCCTTCCAGAATGTCTTGAAGTTTTCCGGATCGCTTTCAGCCATGTCCTTAAGCTTGCCGAGAATCTTTGAAACAATTGCCTTTTGAATTTTCTCAATAACGGGATTATGCTGCAGCACTTCTCGTGATACGTTAAGCGGCAAGTCTTCAGAGTCAACCACTCCACGGACAAAACGAAGATATTCCGGAAGCAGTTCCTTGCAGTTGTCAAGAATGAATACTCTCTTTACATATAATTTGACGCCATGTTTTCTTTCCATATTGAAAAGATCAAACGGTGCCTTTGATGGAATAAAAAGAAGGGAGGAGTACTCCATGACACCTTCAGCGCGATTATGAAGAATGCTCAGCGGTTTTTCGAATCCACCAAGTACCTGCTGATAGAACTCCTCGTACTGTGCTTCTGTGATTTCAGATGAAGCTCTGCGCCATAGGGGCTTGGACTGATTCACGACTTCCTCTTTACCCTTATCGTTTGGTAAATAGATCGGGAAGGCAATGAAATCAGAATATTTTTTAATAATGGAACGAATCTGCCAGTCTTCAGTGTAGGTGGTTTCATCATCCTTCAGATAGATTACAATATCTGTACCACTACTGCTTTTCTCTGCATTTTCAATAGTAAATTCACTTTCACCTGCTGATTCCCAGACAACTGCAGGTTCCGGGCTGCCTGCACGTTTTGTTGTAAGCTTTATATGTGATGCAACCATGAAGGCTGAGTAGAATCCCACACCAAATTGACCGATAAGATTTGAGTCGGCTTTCTGATCACCGGACATTTTTTCAAGGAATGCCTTGGAGCCGCTTCGGGCTATAGTTCCGATATTGTCTATAACCTCCTGACGTGTCATTCCGATGCCATTGTCTGAAATTGTGATTGTTTTGGCTGTTTTGTCAAGCTTGATTCTGACCGCAAGCTCAGTGTCACTTGAAAGCACAGATGAATTGGTAAGAGATTCAAAACGCAGCTTGTCAAGTGCATCCGATGCATTTGAAATAAGCTCACGAAGAAAAACTTCCTTGTGGCTGTAAAGTGCGTGAATCATCAAATGAAGAAGTTGTTTGGCTTCTGTCTGAAACTGCATGCGCTGTGGACCTTCTGTCATTTTTTATCTCCCTTATAGTTATTAATATTTATAAAATCTGATAGTTTCTGCTGATGAATTTAAAATTTATGTAAAAACAGATCTCTTTTAATTGAATGTTCTGCTATCCGCAGGAGGGATAATAGAATATTGAAAAAATAAGCTTAGAATGTGTACAAAATAAAATATGCTGCAGAAAAAACAAATGGGGAAGTTGGATAATAACCATAAAATCGGGGCAATCATTATGGACAATATTCGAACGGATCAGATGCATCCTCTGCCTGAATCAGACAATATAGCTCCTGATTACAAAATAATTTATAAGTATTACTGAAATCAGTGTTTAATAGTTAAGTGCTTGATGGATTCTGCCGAAAAAGACAAATAGGAGGTAATGTGATATGTCTGAAATAACCTCTATTGGATCAACCCAAAATTTCAGGGTCGATGAAAAAAAGGCTTCTCTTGATG
>Ga0209373_10004919_pt1 | contig 11281 bp, 10 predicted proteins | sample Higcelweek5metaG_FD_187173 | JGI IMG/M metagenome (GOLD analysis project Ga0209373, IMG submission 187173) | Freshwater pond sediment microbial communities from the University of Edinburgh, under environmental carbon perturbations - High... | ecosystem: Environmental > Aquatic > Freshwater >... | reverse complement strand
CCTCAGGCAAGGGCAATCATAGCAATAAATCCAATCAATATGGTATTGATAATAAAATCACTCACTATTTTTGTATAATCGAGTACGACCATCAGAGTGAAGAAAAGTACGATAATTCTTGCTGATGTTGCAATGATTTTGCTATTTTGCTCTTTGGTGACCCTCAGAGTGTGATAAGTCACATCATAGACGAAATTGGCAAAACGAATCCCAAAAAAACCGATGACAATTCCGACAAAAAGACTTGGCAAATAATACAGAAGATCAGAGAGAAAACCTTCCACCTCACGAATCCCGATAAAGCTTATAGCCAGACGAAAAAATACCAAAAAAACAAATACTCAGGCAGACTGAGAGACGATACTATCGACTTTGAATTTACTTGTAAATGGAGGAGTTTTTCCTCGTACAAATTTATACCTCGCTCATTGGGGAGTATTTTCTTCATCAAGTTCGATTTTCAGTTTATCAACGAGAGCATTGAGTTTGATTTTTTTGAAAAAATACATCAGGAGCAAATAGATGATTCTTGCTATGATGGCACCAATAATGATAATCACCAACGCACCAATCACTTTTGGACCATAGAGTTCAATTTTGAGAATGATTTGGTCATGTATTTCAGCGAGACTTTGATCGATATTAAAAATCATACCTTGCAACTAAAGAGTAAATCAGTCTGATAGTACACAAAAAAAGAAAAAAGTAAAATTTCCTCTTAAAAAAAATGCAATTTATAATTTTGATATTTTTATTTACTAAATAATCTTGAGTTCATGAAAAAATAGAATATAATTTAAACGCCAAAAGTTCAGAGTTTTTATTCTTTAATCATTTTTTCACTCGTTTTTACTTTTACCCCAAACAAAATTGTTTTTCCAAAAAACTGAGAAAGACGAAAGCTGTTTGAGCCCCATGATTGAATGGAGTTCAAACTGGTGGGATTTCTGGGTCAATGGAAGATTTTCGGAAAACAAAAATGGAGCAGGTATGTTGAAAATATAAGAATCTCCCCAGAGTATTTCCTTCTCTCCTTGAATCAAGGAGAGTTTTGGAAGGTAAAAAAAGTAATACTACTCTCCTCATTCTTGTGAGAATTTTCAAAATATACGAAGGAAACTTCATGATCTTGAGGTAAGTCTAAAAAAAATATATAAAATATTTAATTTTATAACGACTTCACAACATAATAAAGGATTTATAAATTGCTGAAGAACATTTTTGGTGCTCTTTATTTCCTAAATTTTGTCTATGAACTACAACAATACCTCATTTCCTGAAATGAAAGTTTTGAGAAAGTCAGAAAAAAAATACTGATTCACTCTCGTTGAACTCATTATAGTAGTGACAATTCTAGCAATTCTTGCTGCCATTGCTTTTATGAGTTTTCAATGATATAGTAAACAAGCTAGAGACTCCCACAGAATTACAACAGTCAAGTCAATCGAAAAGTGACTTAATATATTTCGGACAAAAACCGGACAATATCCAACTCCAGACGAAATATATGGATATTGAAAGTACGAAGGGACTACATTAAATATTGCCTGACATATTGGTGACTTGAATACAAGACAAATCAACATGAACGAAATTCCAAAAGACCCACAGTCTTGAGAACATTTTATGTATGGAATAGATTCATCAAAAAGTCTCTACCAAGTAGCTACTGTTTATGAAGATTATCAGGCAGCGACTCCCTACATTTCTGCAAGTTATGCCAACGAGTATCAAAAGCTTATAAGCAACTACCACTCAAAAATCATGGGAAATTATGAATATCCTCTTTTATATAACAACAAATTCTATTCTATTCCATCTTTACTATTTATAGGTGATAATGAATCTGAATCTGGAAGTATTTATGAGTATTCAACGAACACAGGTATCTACTTCATAATTGATGGATGAGAAAACCTCCCTTACAATCCTTGAAATGGAGGATGGAAAAACTCAATTTGAATACAAGACAGTCTTAAAGCAATTTCTGGATGTTGATCTCTTGCACTCGACAGCATTGTAGCAGTATCAGTTCCAAATCTCTCAGCGTATGAATTTAGAACCAATCCAGATATTCCTGAGGAACTCAATACCTTTGGTATTTCAAATAAAAATCGGTGGGGAAAGAGAATTTTTTGAAAAACCTACGTCTGAGAAGACAGTTCTTCTAATGGTTCTTCTAGTTCCAATGGAAGCAATAATACCCCTCTTCCAAATTTCTCAAATGCAATAGTATCTTGCCCAGGAGGGAAAATCGTACTCGATGCAAGTTCTACCTATCCTTGATGCAATCATACTGACTTTATAGCTTGTACGGGAAGTTGAGAATGATTGATAGTATCAGCTTGTAATATTGGATCATCGATTGCATGAACATGAAGTTCTTCGGTTTGAAACTATTTTCAATGGGGAAGAAACAAAGGTTTTGTAAACACTGACAGTTCATCTGAAATCAGCCAGATTTCATATATCTTGTGAACGAATCCATGAAGTGATTCTCACTCATTTATAAAAAAATATCATTGGGCAAGTGAAGACTTTAACCTTTATAAAGACCAATGGGGATGAGTTACTGATACTCCTATAGCAAAACAAGGTCCCTGTGCTACTTGATACCACGTCCCCTCTATCAATGAATGGAGAAGCATAGTATTAGGAATCACATGAAATCTGTATTTTCGGCCAGGAGATGCAACTTGATGACTCACTTTTACCAACAAACTTCTTTTTCCTCATTGATTTGCTCGTAGACGGAGTGATGGATACATAACCAGGAATGCCTCACAGTGATACTATTGGTCTTCCACCGCACTAGGAGAAAAAGCCTCTATGATTAGTATTTTACGTGAGGCAGTAAACACTGTCATGACCCCAGAGGTTGGTACTGGTCTTCCAGTACGTTGTTTTAAAAACTAACAAATCACCACTCACCACTACCAACAAAAAGCAAAAGACCTCTCGGCTCCACGAGAGGTCTTTAAACTTAGGTTTTGGCTTTTTATTTTATGAAAGAATTGAGACTAGTATTTTCTTCTTCTTGCAAAGAATGGGATGGCACCAATGAAAAGTGAGAGGAGAATAATCATCATAACTTCTTTTGGTCCTGTTTGAACTTTGGTCATATCGCTTTGATTTCCTTCGATATCACACACATCATTTTTTAAAACTGCTTTCACAGCGAAATCTTCATATACCACTTGGTCACCAGTAATATTGATATCAAGTTTTGAGTCAGTTACATTTTGTACTAACACCATTCCAGTTCCAGAAGCATCCTTTTTGTATACATTGTAGCTTGAGGCATTGGTGTTTTTATCCCATGAGAGAACTGACTTCGTTTTCATTTTTACCACTTTGAGATTTTTTACATCGAGGTTTTTCTTGAGGTCTTCACAATTTACTTTTTCAGGTTCCGCAGCTTTCATTTCTACTTTGACAACAGTAATAGTTTTTGCTTTTGGTTTTTTGGTTTCTTTTCCAAGTTCATTTTTCAAAGAAACATCGATATCATAATTTCCTTCTTCTTTTGGTGCTTTTGTTTTCGCAGAGTATACTCATGGATCTGATTCTTTGAGTTCGATAGAAAAATCATCCAACACAGCATTTACACTTGAAAGTCCAGGAGTTGCTTCGACTTCAATTCTGAATTCTGCTCAAGCTTCGACTTCTTTATCAGGAGTAGTAGTAATTGATTTAAATACTGGAGTATTTGCATCTACGGTAACGATCACATCACTCGAAGTTCCAATTTCTTTTCCATCAGCATCGTATACAGTAGCTTTTAGTGTATTCTTTCCACTTTCCAATCCAGTGAGAGGAACTTCAAACATTCCTTCTGCTGTCGAAATGCTTTCAAATTCTTTTTTTCCATTTATTTTCACCTTTACTTGGTGATTTTTTGCTGTGGTTCCATTTACTTTGAATGAATCAGAACCAATGGTAGTTCCATTTTCAGGATATTTAATCGTAATGTCTTCTTTTTGAGGGGTTGCTCCGTCAGAGACCGTTACATCGGCATATCAAAATATATTTTCATCAGATGTATCATATACATTGATATCAAGAGTCCCAGCCTTTGAGAATTTTACTGCACTGTCAAATTTTACCACTCAAGCATCTGATGCTTTGAATTTGTAGGTATTAGAAGTAAGTGATGCTGGGAACTCTGCTTGAGGGTCTTTTTCTGAAAAGATTAAAATCTCTCAAGCATAATCTTCTTCGACATTACCATCTTTATCAAGGGCACGGATGGTTACGTCAATTGCTTCTCCAACTTTTGTTGTGGCTGGCTCAGGAACAATCTCAAATCTATCTACTGCAGCAAATGTAGGTGCTACAAAAGAGAGTCATAAAATAATTCCACTGAGTGTAAGGAGGGTACGAGGGGACATAGTGGTATGAGATAAGAAAAATAAAGTACGTATCAATTGTATCAGATTTTTTTACAATTCACAATTAAATTTCCTAGACTTTTTATAAACTTATATTATTATAAATAAATATAGTAAATATTTTCTTTTGAAATAGGGACAATTGACGTTGCAATAATTTGTAAATCAAAACATTTTTTTATAACTCCGTCAAGGTGGGACTGGTCCAATTCGCTCAAAATGTCATCAATAAGTACGACTGGCTTGACTCATAGACATGTTTTTAAAAACTCTATTTCTAAAAATTTGAGTTCTAAAAGGACTGATTTTAATTCTCCACGAGAAGCAAATGCAAGTATTGGATGGTCTAGGAGCATGACATCAAAATCATCAACGTGAGGTCCAATAGGAGTACGACCAAGAAGAATATCACGATCTCTATTCTTTTGAATATAGTGTTTCAGGTCTTCTGCTACCGTTGCTTTTCTGACTTTTGTGAGGTAGAGAAAGTCAATATTGCCGGAAAAATCACGAAAATAAGGAAGAAATCTCAAAACATTGGCTTGAAAAAACTCCACCAACGGAAAGATCTGTGCGTATAATTGTGAGGCTGATTGCACAAAAGCGGTATCCCAATAGTCGAGGTCTTCTGGGATTCATCTTCATTCTTGAAGGTATTTAAGTACTTTGTTTCTATGCTTGAGTATCGTTTCGTAGGTGGAAAATTCTTTTGCAAAAGTCTGGGAAGTACGGGTAAGAATTGAAAAGAGAAACTCTCTACGATATTTTGGTCCCAGATAAAAGAGGTTCATATCATACGGAGAAAAATATACAACACTAAATACTAATTTGGAAATCATTGCTTTGGTTGTTTTCTTCCCATTGATTGTGATGACTTTTTTGGCTATTGATTGGTCGTGTGCAAGACGAACCGTGTGGGGAAGAGAATTGTTATCGAGAATAGAGGCTTCAATATACCGTTGATGGCTTCCGATTTTGTGAAGGAAATCATCACTTCCGTAGGGGAGAGGATTTCACGATGCAATCCAGATGCTTTGTAAAATATTGGTTTTTCCAACTCCATTGTCTCAGACAATATTACAAAATCCACTCGGGAAGTGGATCTTTTTTTGTTCAAAAGATTTAAAATTATGGAGGATAATCTCTGAAATCATAGATCTATTTCATAATATCAACCACTGCAATTTGGTTGGCAATTACTTTTTGGGCACTACAGTCGAGGAGTGCTTGTGGAACAGTTGTTTGTTTTTGAATATCAGGTTTCAGTGAATTGTCATTTTTTTCTATCACACTCACCGTTGGTACTACGTGAGAAGTATCTAATTGATTGAGGAGATCTACATAAGTGAGAATAGAATTCACGTCTTTGGTGAGTCTCTGCGAGTTGTTTGGATGAAGTTTTGCAAGCTTTTTGGAAATTTTGTCAACTTGCTCTTGTGTTATACTCATTTTTAAATATATTATGAAATAATTATAGTTTCACTATATGCTTATTTTTATAAAAATCAAGTTATGGATTATAAAAAAGAGCTTGAAAAAGTAATGAAAGAAAAACAGCTTTTGTCTGATTTAAGATATCGTGGGAGCCAATCTTGTTTTGTTGTTTTCTGACTTGTCTTCTTTTTAAACTATTTTTTTGTAGGGGCACGTTTCGTGGATAGTGTCTTTGTGCACTCTCTTCCTTTTACATACATATTTTTTATAGTCTCTCTAGGATTCTATACCTACTATATAATACTACGTTTTTTTAAACTTCCAGTTCTCTACGTACTTGTCCTACAAATTGCACTTTGAGTTTTGTTTGGTATTTTTTCGTTGCCTTTCTTTTTTTAGTCCTTAATACACATCATAGACTATGAAACGTTTCTGATTTTTTCTTATCCTTCTTCTCCTCCTCACCTCTTGTGGGAGTGACGATACACAAGATTCTCTCACCACTGAAAGTTGATCTAGCAATATTTTTCAATCGGATGAGTTTTCTATAGCAGTTCCTACTAAGTGGAATGTCATCACTGACGATTCCAATATCCTTCCAAAACCAAAAAGTTGAGAAATTGCACTCGCAGCAACGTCCAACGAACTTCGTTATGGCTTCACGAGTAATCTTCTCGTACTCTCTCAACATGTGAGTAAGCCCGTAACGAGTCTTGATTTTTCTGTTCTCAACAACATTTGATCCACCAAAGATTTCTTGGAATATACCAAATTAGATTCCAAAAACATCGATTTTCCTGACAAAGACACTTCTGTCATGTATACCTTTGAAGCGAGATACAACACCGATACTCCAAAGTTGAAATATATTCAAATAGGAAAAGTATGTTATTTTAAGAATGCATTTCTTATCACCATAGCCATTTCTCCTGACGTGAAAGATCTCACTCGTTATGAAGACCTCGTCAAAACTTTCCATTGTAAACCATAACTATATATTCTATGGAATTTGCTACCAAAAATCGTCAAATTCAGATTCTTGAAGATAGATTGCTTCGCTCTCCATTTGTTAATCAAAACATGATTGATCAATCCAAGGCACTCTATTTTGATAATCCCTATCACAACTATCTTCATGCTCTCAGGGTAGCAAATTATGTTCTTGATCTACCAATAAATAAATTTACTCCTATAGAAATTTGTTCACTCGTAGTTGCAGGACTCTTTCATGATGCAGGGCATACAGGGAAGGCTCAAACTCTCGATGAATTTGAATCCCTTGCGCACTATCGTGACACTATGGATCTCTTTCACAAGGACAATCCAGACTTTATGATTGATGATGGAATCTGTAGATCATCTATTATTGGAACGGTATTTAAAAATCGTGCCACCAATCAAAACCGTTATGCTAGGATTATGGCTGACCTCGACATTGGTGATATTGGAGCAGGAATTGCTGATTTTCTCTATTATGGTTCACTTCTTGCTTTAGAGTTCCACCAAAATCCTACTGATTACTACACCAAAGCCGAAAAAGGATATTTTCAATATCTGATGGGAATCGAGCCGTATATCTTCCGTAGCGAGGAAGTCAGGGAAGCATTTCCATACGCACTCAAAACCATCATGGATTTTTATACTATTCCACTCGACACCAAACTTCAAATGTTTGAGACTCTTTTAAAAGAAGATGTCACACTTGATGAATTTAAAGAAAGATTTTTTTAAGAAAAAAAATAGGGAAGCAAAGTCTTCCTTTTTTCTTTCCATTCTTAGTTTTTTCAATATAATACCTTCAATATTTTTTATTCTCAGCTATGCTAAACCTTGAAGCGGTTCTCCAAGAGAGATTTCAAATTCCCTCTTTTCGTGAAGGACAAAAAGAAATCATACAAAGTGTGATTGATGGACATGATACGCTTGTATTTATGCCAACTGGGGGAGGGAAGTCGTTGACCTACCAATTTCCTTGAGTCTATATGGATGGAGTAGCACTAGTTATCAGTCCTCTGATCTCACTGATGAAGGACCAAGTTGATAAACTCAATGAACTTTGAATTCATGCGGAACTGATTAATTCCACCATTACCTGAAGCCAAAAAAGGAATATCCTCGATGAGATTTCGTCTCAAAACAACCCGATTCAATTCCTCTACATAGCTCCAGAACGTCTCAATGATGGAGCTTTTATTGATGCACTCAAGTCAACAAAAATTTCACTCATTGCCATCGATGAAGCCCACTGTATCAGTCAGTGGGGACATGATTTTCGTCCAAGCTATCTCAAAATAAAAGATTTTATCGCTTCTTTGAGAGCAAGAGCTTCTTTTCCGGTCATTGCTCTAACGGCTACAGCAACCAAAAAAGTCCGTGAAGATATTATTAAAAGACTTTGAATCCAAGAATTCTGAATCTTTACCAAAGGTTTTGAAAGAAAGAATCTCCTCTATATCGTGAGAGAAATTTCAAAAGAACAAGAAAAACTTGAAAAAGTATTGGAAATCGTCCGTAAAACTCCTCCTTATGGTATCATCTATTGTTCAAGTGTCAAAGCTGTTTCCAAGGTCTATCAGCATCTCTTGGAAGCACAAGTCAAGGTCGGAATCTATACTTGAGAAATGTATGGAAACCACCGTGAAACCCAACAAAATCTCTTTATGACAGGGGAGTATGATGTCATGGTTGCGACCAATGCCTTTGGGATGGGAATTGACAAAAAAGATATTCGCTTTGTGATTCACTACAATCTTCCATGAAGCATTGAAAACTACTACCAAGAAGCAGGAAGAGCTGGAAGAGATGGAAAAAATAGCTATGCCATAGTACTCGCAAGCTACCAAGACAGTCTTATCCAAGAGTTTTTTATCGAGAATACCTATCCTCCAAAAGAAGATGTACTTGCTCTATATGATGCACTCTATCACCAATTTTCTATATGAGAATGATCTGGATTTCAGGTACTTGAAACCTATATCTCACTCGCTGAAAGAAGTGGAGTGAAAAACGATATGAAAGTATGAGTCATAGTTAGACTTCTAGAAAAATACGGAATTTTACAACGCTGATTTGAAGCAACAGAAGACACAAAAGACTTTCGTGGAAGAGGAATTACACTCAGACAACCAAAAACCAAACATGAGAGTCTTTCTATCGATTGGAATCATCAAAATCTTCTCAAATCAGAATCTTACTTTAAACTGGAACAGGTCAAAAAGCTCTTATTTCGTCCTTGATGTCGCAAACGCTTTATCTTAGAATATTTTTGAGATGAGGAAGACCTTGTCAATCTCGGGACCAATTGTGGGAAATGTGATTATTGTATCGATGTGATAAAATACAAAGAAAATCCAAGAAAAGAAATAGTACCATCTCATGTGTATGTGCTCATACTTGAATTTGTCAAAAAATATGATGAGAAATTCTGAGCTCAACTTTTGATCTGAGTCCTCACGGGGAGTCGTGAGAAAAAAATACTTGAATGGCATCTTGATGATACGCAATATTTCAATGCACTTCAAGTCTATTCTCAAAAGCAAGTCAATATATTATTTGATGCACTGTTACATAATGGATTCCTCTATAAGTCTTCTGGTATGTTTCCGAAAATAGGGATTACTGAAGCAGGAATCAATGCACTCTATGATCAATCAAAGTTTACAGCCAATCTTGCCCAGATTCAACAAGAAGTTTCGATAAGTTTTCATAAATACCAAAAAGAAGAACCGAAAACAGCTCTTCCCAAAAAAATCAATGTAGAAAAAATTGATACTTATATGACAACCCTCTCACTTTATCAACAGGGCAAAAGTCTGAAAGAAATGGCTGAGATGAGAGAGCTCACCCCACAGACTATTGAATCTCATCTGGTCAAACTCTACCAACATAAAAAAATTCCGCTTCAAGAAATTCTTAAATTTTCTACTATTGAAAAACTGAAAGATATTAAGCAACGTATTACCTCTTGGGGAGATGAAGTCAAACTCTCTGCAATCAAAGAAGCCTGCCCATCCGATTATACCTATTTTGATATTAAACTTGCTCAGGCTCTGATAGAGGAAGGGGATCTGTAGGGCTCTAGGATTCCTGAGTATCTTCATTTTCCTGCTGAGAGACTTCCAATAGATGTTTGAGATAGGAAAGATTGGCTTTAGATTCTTGAGAAACTATCATACTTTTATGAAATACTAAAAAACTATCAAGGTAAAAGAGTCTATCATCATCCGATACGACCAAATTTTCAGTTCCATACAGGTCAAGATGGTTTCATTGCTCTCCTAGGGATTCAAATTTTTTTATAAAAAAGCTTATTTGTTTTCTGAGTCTGGGGCGGATACATAACAGTTCTAACAAGTATTGGTAGTTTGATTTTTCAAAGATATCGATTTTAATGTCAATTGGGGCACAGAAAGCAAAAAGCTCACCTCACACTTGTAAAAATGCTTGGTTGGGAATGATATTACGAAAAGCAGTTTTGATTTTTTTGTAATCTGCTTCAAAGTTTTCAACATTTCATTTGAGAAAAGATTTTTTGACAAAAAGACGAATATTTCTCTCATCTTTGATATAATGAAACATCTCCCCTGCACAGTTGGTGCCTCTTTGCTTATCAATTCTTACTCACGCAGGGTAGTTTTCTTGGACTAATTGAGTGAGTTTGTTCTTTTTTGGAATGATGACATTGGTGTTTGCTTTCATAGAAAAATAATTAATTTTGATGATTATATCACAAATAGTTTATTTTATCAAACAAATGAAAAAATTTTGAATTTTTTTAAAAATGAATATACTCGAAATCCAAATTACCATGTAATAATGCTCTATGTTGAAACCGTTCGTATATATTTTTCTCCTGAGTTGTTTGAGTGGCTATTTTATCTTTCTTTTCTGCATCGAAAAAATAGAAATTCGTGCCACTTTTCCTATCTATTGAAACACATTTCATAAACCTCAGATTCCCAAATCTATTGAAGAAATAAAAATCAGTTTTTCTTGATCAAACCTCCCACTTATTCGTCCTTCAGATCAGATTTATGGATGGTTTTGGGAGGGAAGTGGAAGTCAAGTAGTATATTATTTTCATGGAAATGGAGGTGCTCTTTGGGACTTCTATTCTGATGTAGAATATATTCATTCACTTGGATACAGTGTCATGGCATATGACTACCCTTGATATGGGGAATCTCCCTGAATTCCTTCTGATGAGAATCTCAGAATATTTTCCGATACTTTTTATGATGCTATAAAATCAAAAAAACATCTCAAAGACGAAAATATTCTCGTTTGGGGGTATAGTGTTGGAACCGCTGTTGCAACACAGTTTATCTCAAAACATCCCCATCATCCTTTGGTGTTGATAGCTCCTTTTTCCAGTAAATATGAGATGGGAGCGAAGTTTTTTTTCGGATTTCCTCCACAAAAACTCTTTTTTCATGTAAATTCGCTCAATACTCGTG
>Ga0209373_10004918_pt1 | contig 11285 bp, 6 predicted proteins | sample Higcelweek5metaG_FD_187173 | JGI IMG/M metagenome (GOLD analysis project Ga0209373, IMG submission 187173) | Freshwater pond sediment microbial communities from the University of Edinburgh, under environmental carbon perturbations - High... | ecosystem: Environmental > Aquatic > Freshwater >... | reverse complement strand
ATGCACCCCTACCAGTGCTCTAAATTTAAACACCACCAAATGCGGATCGACTAGAGCCGGTAGTGCAGCTGATGCTGTTTTCTTCTCCTCAACCGTTCTAACCTCACCCGGAAGCGACTCTATCACTGTCTCTTCTACCCCGACCGGTTTAGCTGTGGGAGATGAAATATTGATCATTAATCTAAAAGGAACTGGTAGTGATTTCAGCAACGTCGGGAAATACGAAACAAAAACCATTACCGCCATCAGTACTAATACCCTATCCGTTTTCCCCAATATCGTCAACACCTATGATGGAACAACACAGCAAATTATGGTGCAAAGGGTTCCCCATTATACAAACGTTACTGTAAATAACACTTATTCTTTGACAGCATCAGCTTTTGATGGTTCTAAAGGCGGAGTTATTTTCTTTAGGGCGACTGGTACCGTTGCCATTAACTCCGGTGGTTCTATCACTGCTTCAAGTAAAGGATTTAGAGGTGGAGTGAAGGACACTTCCGGAGCAGAATACTATAAAGGAAACTGGATTACTGGGGGTGCAACCGGGACAACTGGCGGTAGTTATGCACGCATGGACGGTGATTGTGGCAATCCTTGGTATCGTGGCGGAAATGGTGGCGCTGGTGCTGCAGGCGTTGCCGATGCAGTCGTGGCAGCTGGTGCGACAGGTGGAGGTGGATATGATGACTGTGATGGAAGTGCCGGCGGAACCGGATACACTGGTGGTGGTGGTGGTGGTGGATCGGGTGATGGAGGTACTGGTGCCGGAAATGGTGGTGGTGGTGGTGGAAAACCACATAAATATACTCAAGCCGACGGAATCCTAACCGGAACTGGTGCAACCATTTTATCTCTCGGAGCCGGAGCTCCAACAGGTGGTGGTGGTGGTTTATCCATATCCACACAAACTGGAGGAACAGCTCTCGGAGGAAATAATGGAAATCCAGGCGGAGGAATAATTTTCATTGCTGCTAACTTAATAACTACCACCGCAGCGAATCAAATTGTTTCCAACGGCGGAACTGGTGGAACCGGCTATGTCGGTGAAAGTAGAACCACTAGATCTGGTTCTGGTGGTGGTGGATCGGGAGGACAAGGCGCAACAGGTGGACCCATTTTCCTCAAAACTAATACCCTTAATCTCATTTCAAATTCGATAACGGGAAAAGGCGGAACTGGTGGGGCAGGAGGAAATGGAGGTATTCCATATTATCAAGGAGCTCCTCAACCCGCAGCAGCTGGCGGAACTGGAGCTGTCTATACAAACGGTAACGACAAAGGAACAGCGGGCGCTTCTCCGGGATGTTGTTATGGTGGAGCTGGTGGTGGAGGAGGCAACTCCGGTTGGGCAGGAGTTGTTAAAATCTGGCTCAAACAAAATATCGGATCTCTGACTACAATTCCCACAGCCACAACCACCCAACTTCCCGAACAATAAAAACTATTTTCTAACTTTTAGTTTCCGGCCATCACGGTAAACATCTTATCGTGCATCTCCCAGAACTTACCCTGTTCTCCGGCACACAGTGCCGCTTCGGCTGCTTTCTGTGCATCGGCATGGAAAGGAAGAGGATAACTTCGATACTCCAAACTTATCTTATTACCATACTTAGCAAGCAAAGCTTCGATCGTTGGAAATGCTTTGTTGCAGTATGGGCACTCAAAATCCGTGTACTCCATTATTTTAATCGTCGCGTTCTTACTTCCCTTTATATATCCCACACCATATGGGATCTTAGCTACTCTTGTTGCTACTTCACCTGAAGAAAGCTTAACTTCATCCCCTGTTCCGTTCTTCAACTCCGCATCAATTACTTTCTCAAACTCAGTCTGAGGTTGAGAACCAACAACTAATATTCCGTTAATGAAAAACGATGGTGTTCCGGACACTCCAAAGTCTGCTCCTTCTGTTGTCTGGGCTTTTACAGTGTCTGCTTTTGTACCATCATCCAAACATTTATTAAACTTATTTGTATCCAATCCGAGTCCTTTCGCCATCACCTTCAACTTTGCAACAGAGATCTGCGACTCTGTAGGAGTTGGGGTTACTGCCGCTTTTTCTGTGGGAGTTCCGCTTTTTGTGGCGGAAAGTTGGGCTGATAACCGGCCGATATAGAAAGAGGCCGCTACTAACAAAAGCACCAGTATGGGTGCGTAAAGTGAACTTTTATCTTTAAACATAAGCCATGTTATCACAAACTTCTTTTTCAAACCACCACGAAATTTACCGTCTTTCCTTTTATATAAATTACCTTCAATACTGTACCGGCAGATATATATTTCATTACTTTCTCAATTTTTTTTGCCGTCTTTGTCACTTCCTCTTCACTCTCATCGGGAGAAACTTCTACTGTCCCCCTTAACTTTCCGTTTATCTGCACCGATAAAGTTACTTTGTCACTTGCTAAATATTTTTCGTTTACCCTTGGCCATTCTTGTATGTGAACGCTAAATTCACCCCCCAAAATATGCCATAGTTCCTCTGTCACAAACGGAGCAAAAGGTGCCGCTGCCCGAACCATCATCGAAAGTTCACTATCGGCAATCTCAATATTGTTTTTGGTTAGATCATTAAGGGTTTCCATCATCTTGGCTATAGCCGTATTAAACTTAAACTCGGAAATGTCATTACCAACTCCTTTAACCAATTTATGAACGATCTTCATTCCTTCGGAGGCTGTTTCCTGATGCTTCCCTTCATTTTCACTCACAAAACTATAAAACTTTTCGATAAACCTTCTCACTCCCACCAGAGATCTTTCATTCCACGCCATCGTCGAGTCAAACGGTCCCATAAACATCATATAGGTACGTAATACATCGGTTCCGTATACATCAGCTACAGCATCGGGAATAATTACATTCCCCACGCTCTTACTCATCCGGTTACCATCGGCACCCAAAATTACCCCATGCGACAATCTTTTATCATACGGCTCCGGAATACTTTTTGGCACCAGTCCTAAATCCCAAAGAAACTGATAAATAAATCGGGAGTACAAAAGATGTAGCGTATTATGCTCATCTCCTCCTACATACACATCAACCGGCAGCCAGTACTTCATTTTTTCCATGTCTGCCAAAACCTCTTTATTTTCCGGATCACAGTATCTTAAAAAGTACCAGTCACTTCCCGCCCAGTTTGGCATCGTGTCCGTCTCCCGTTTTGCCCCACCCCCACATTTTGGACACTCCGTATTCACCCATTCCGGAATATCCGCCAAAGGTGACTCCCCCGTATCTGTCGGTTGATATTTTTCCACTTCAGGTAACCGGACAGGTAGCTGTTCTTCCGGAACACTCACCCATCCGCACTTCGGACAGTTCACCATTGGAATTGGTTCTCCCCAGTAATGCTGTCTTGAAAAAATCCAGTCATGCAGATGATAAGTCGTTACTCTCTCTCCCACTCCCTTTTCAATAACCTTCTCTATCATTTTCTCGTCAGGTACATACTCCCGATCGATTTCCAAAGAAAATTTATTTGCAAAAGTCTCATCCCGTTCATCATGACTCGGCACTGCCATAATTGCTCCGGTTCCATATGAAACCAAAACATAGTCGGCAATCCAAATCGGAATCTCTTTGCCGTTTACCGGATTAACTGCGTAAAGTCCTGAAAATACTCCCGTTTTTTCTTTGGATAGCTCGGCTCTCTCCATCTCACTTTTTTTCTTTGCTTCGTTTACATATTTTTTCACTTCCCCGTTTTCCATCAAACCGCGTACCAATTTATGTTCCGGAGCAATCACCATAAAGGTTACTCCCAAAAGGGTATCCGGTCTGGTTGTAAATACTTCCAAAACCTCCTCACTATTCTTGACGGCAAATCGTATTTTTGCCCCTTCTCTTCTGTCGATCCAGTTTATCTGAGCCGCTTTTACTTTATCTATAAAATTAGTTTTTGCCAGTCCGTCAATTAATCTGTCGGCGTACTTGGTGATTTTTACTACCCATTGCGAAATTGTTCTCCTCTCCGTTTCTGCTCCACACCGTTCACATTTTCCATCAACCACTTCCTCATTCGCCAAACCAATTTTGCATGAAGGACACCAGTTGATCGCCATCTCTTCTTTGGTGGCGAGTCCCTTTTCAAAAAGTTTTGTAAAAATCCACTGCGTCCATTTGTAATAGTCGGGGTCGGTCGTATTTATCTCCCTGTCCCAGTCAAAAGACAAGGCCAGTCTTTTCATCTGTTTCTTAAACTGATCCGTGTTTTCTTTGGTCACTTTTGCCGGATTAACTCCCATTTTTATAGCGAAGTTTTCCGTTGGCAATCCAAAAGCATCCCACCCCATCGGATACATTACATTTTTTCCCTGCATCCTCATATACCGGGCATACACATCTGAACCGGTCATCGAAAAAGCATGACCTACATGAAGACCTGATCCCGAAGGATATGGAAACTCCACCAAAATATATTTCTTTTCCGCTGTTTCAAAATCTTTTCCATGGAAGCCGGCAAAACCATCATATCTTCCTACCCACTTTTTTTCTACTTCGATAAAGTCATATGCCATAGCTCTATTCTATCCTAATCATCCACTCTCTCAATAGCTGCCCCCAATCCCGTGTATGTCTCAAACACATTCGGATATCGCCTCCGCAGTATATCTACTCCGTGTATCTCGGTGACGACCGGATCGCAAAGAGCAGCGATAAAAATTGCCTTACAAGCCTGAATCACACTCGGCGACACGATTACTCCCCCCTTAAACTTAACCGGACCGGTAATAATAATTCTCTCCGGATCCGAAACAAAAATATCTGCGCCCATGGCGTTCAGTTCTCTTACAAAATCAAACCCCGACTCATACATCCAGTTTTTAAGAAGCAGTCTACCTTTTGTCTTACTGGCCAAGACCGCTATCACCGGAATCGCGTCCACCGGAAACCCGGGCCATGGTCTTGGATAAAATTTGGGAAGTCCCGGTGCCGCCAGAGGCACTCCTGAATTAACCGTATCAATTACTAGCTCTCCGTTTCTGCTCACAATCAAGTCCCGTCCTTTTCTTTCAATTTTTATATTAAAAAGTTCAAACCAGTTGATCATTCCATTTACAATTTCCGGAACATTAGCTCCGCTGATACGTATTTTTCCGTCGGTCACTGCCGCCGCCACAATCAGTCCGGCGATATCCACAAAATCTGGCCCCGGCTCATAAACGGCTCCCTTTAACTTCTTCTTTCCCTTAATCGTTACTTTATTCGATCCAATTCCGCCTATCTCCGCCCCCATCGACTCCAACATTCGCAATAGTTCACTTACATGAGGTTCACATGCCGCATCGGAAATTACAAACTCGGCACCAACTCCTGCCGCATACATAAACAAGTTCTCCGAAGCTGTTACACTTGCCTCCAACTGCCAAATGTCATACGACTTAGCTGGTATTTTTGGTGCCGTAAATTTCACATATCCGTCAATATATTTAAAACTTACCCCTGCTTTTTTAAACGAATCAAGATGTGCAGCGATAGATCTCATTCCCAAATCACACCCGCCGGGTAGGGGAATTTCCGCCACACCAAAACGTGCCAAAAGCGGTCCGGCAAACATCAAAGAAGCTCTGAACTGTCCCCCAAGGACAGGGTCAATTCTGTGCGAACTAACTCCGGAACAATTTATTTTTAACTCGTTATCCATACTCTGATCTACCTCCGCTCCAAGTAATTTGAGAATCTGGACAATCTTTGTCACGTCACTTGTACCGGGAACATTCCGGTAAACAACAGTTTCATTAGATAAAACAGACGCCGGCAACACCGCCACCAAACTGTTTTTATTAGGAATCGGCGTCACTGTTCCCTCAAGTTTTCTTCCTCCTGTTATTTTTAGTACTCCGTTCACGTTATAGATTAATTAATTATTAACCGAACTCTCCAATTCGGATTATCTCATCTTCCAGTTCAATTCCCACACTTTCTCTGGCCCTCCTTGCAATTTCATCGCGGACAGCCAAAAAATCTTTTGCCGTCGCCCCACCCTTATTTACAATAAAATTGTGATGCTCTTTGGCAATTGCTGCTCCTCCCACTTTATACTCCGTCATATTCAAAATATTTTCAACGATGTATCCTGCAGACATTGTCGGATAACCCAAAACTTTCATCTCTTCTTCACTTATATTTTTAAAAACACATCCCGCAGAATTCATTGGTTGCATTATTTTCCGCTTTCTCCATTCTTGCGCGACCTGACGTGCCTTTTTAACGTCCCCCATCTTCAAAACCAAAGTTACCTCCAGTATCACTTCTTTATTATCATGAAATCTCGACTTGTCGTAGCCAAGTTTCAAATCCTTCCCTGAAATTGTTTTAACGCTGTTATGTTCGTTTAAGACAACTACTTTTTTTACTATCTCGGCAAAAGTATGTGTGCCGCCATGGATGTTGTTATACACTGCTCCGCCAATAGTTCCGGGAATTCTGGCGTACCACTGTAATCCTGTCACCCCCTGTTTAAAAAGTTCCGCCATCGCCATTTGTAAATTTACTCCGCTTTCCAAAACCACTTCGACATCCTGAGCCTTACTTTCGTCGTAATTCAAATCCGATCCTTTACCCGGCTCTTTCCACCGTGCACCAACGACCCCCCTAAAAAATGCATGGATTTTCCCTTCTTTATGAACTATTATCTTCTTGCTTTTGTTTCTTATTACCAACCCCCGTACTCCGGCATCGGAAACCAAAACATTGCTTCCTTCACCAACAATGGTAACCGGTACTCCAAACGTTCTCGCAAGACGGACTGCCTTTATCAAATCTCCGGAAGACTCTGTCGTATAAAACAAATCTGCTTTTCCTCCAATTCCCAATGTCGTATGCGCCGACATCGGCTCATCAAGCCGCAGCTTTTCAGGCTCAAGACACTTGATTAAACTTTCTATATTACTCAGACAACTTTCAATATACAGCATCAAACTACCAAACAGTTAGGAAATCTTTTCCGGAGCTCTTCTTCAATCTTCTTTTTCCCCTGATAGTCAACCGCCAAAAGAACTCGGATTGTAAACTTCTCGTTTTTATCCACCCACTCCACTCTATTCCGGGCATCTCCGCCGTTTCTTCCGATAATACCCGCCACCTCTTCCGAAATTCCTATCGAGTTTGGTCCTTCAATCAAAACAGTTGTATATGTTCCTCTTCCAATTTTCATTTCGTCGAGCTTCCGGGCGACAAGAGACAAATCCAGTCCGTAAGCTACTTTGTAATACAAATCATCGATTCCGTACCAACACCCCAAATCAACCAAAAGCTTATCCACAGCATCTTCATCAAGATCTTCAATATTTAGTATTCCTCTTTCGCGGAGAAGATTATTTATCAGCATTTTCTTACCCTTTTCTACCTCAAGATCATGGTCGGCAATCTTCATTTGGCTATCGATATATCCGGCTGTTTCACGGCTGCAAAACCTAAGCCACTCTGGACTTGGTTTTGTTTTATGTTGATCGGTAATTATCTCTACCACAGATGCATTGGGAACAATAGTTTCCAAACTTTCTACTTTGTCATCAATTTTTATTGCCACCGCTCTAAGTCCCAGCAACGGATTTAACCGGTAAGCGATATCAATTCCCCGTGCGGAAAGTTCCATAACAGCCAGCTCCTGTTTGGGAGTAAAAATCAGCTTTCTTTTATACTTATCCGGGTCACTCCGGATTTCCTCGAGAGACAAACTTGCCACCCCCCAGTTATTAAACTGTTCTCTTTTTTTAGTCGTAAAGGCAATTTCAATATTCCCTTCACCAACCTTATATGTATCATGCAATGCACTATATCCATTAATTGCCGGCTCTGCCAGATAATCGTCTGTCCGGGACTTTTGTAACGCCTCGTGATACTTGGCTCTTACAAGCCCCATTGCTCTATAACACTCGCTAACATTTGTCTCACCTTCAAGAACTACTCTAAAACTAATCACGTCCGTAATATCTGCAAACTCCTTAGGTCTGCTGTCGGATCTCATTCCGGATCTTTTCTGTTTTTCGGAAAGCTCCCAATAACCACCAACTTGGTGTTCTACTGTAGCTGCAACTTCGGCATCAATGAGGACTTTTCTTATTTCCCCTTCCGTCCTTTCAATAAATTTTTCATTAAGTCTTGGATCCAGATCAATCTTGTTTTTTACTTCGTTAAACCGTACCGGTTCTGTAAATGAAAATGAGATATCGGCCAACGCATTTTTTACCTGCCATAGCCCCAAAGACTCCGCCAAGGGCACATATACCGCCAAAGTCTCCGATGCCTTCGCAATTTGTTTCTCCGGAGGAAAAGTCTGCATTGTCTGCATATTGTGCAAACGGTCGGCCAGTTTTACCTTGGCGACTCCCGGTTCAACCAAGGTCTCTCTTGTTACTTTTCGGAGAGTCTCAAAATCGTTATCTTTTCCGGAAGCAGTTTTAAACTTACTCACTCCATCTACCAAATGTGCCACTCTCTCCCCAAACATCTCACTTATCTGATCAAGACACAGTAAATCACAGTGGTCTTCGACAGTGTCGTGCAAAAGTCCGGCGATTATCTCATCCTCGTCTGCCCCCCACCTATGCAAGATCTCTGCCACAGCCATGCTGTGGTGAACATAAGGCTCTCCTGTTTTCCTAAAATCGCCCTCGTGAATTTTTGAGGCTAGCTTCAAACCGGCCTGCACTTTTTCACTTTTACCCGCCAAGAACTCAGCCTCTGAAACCTCAACACACACTGTTGGTCTTAATCCAGCCTCACGCTCGGTCATATTAGTCCTATATTGTACACCCACCCACCTCTTGGCGTATGCCTCCATCGCTGTATACTGAAACAAGATCAACTGATCTGCAAATGAAAACGTTTTTCATAAAACATATAGCCACATCACAGATTAATGACGAGATCGAAATATTTTGTTGGATAAAAAACAGGAGGAATCATGGTGGATTACTATTTTTAGAATTTGAAGATTCTACCGGAAACATTGTGGGTGTTGCATCAAAAGACATTTTATCTGAGTCAATTTACCAACAAATCTCAGCTATTCCATCAGAATCATCAGTAAATGTTCGTGGAACAATAAGAAATCACCCAACATCTTTTATCAGGGAAATATTAATAAAAGAGGTATCAATTGTCGGAATTGCATTACCCAAGATTGAACCGTCACCAAGAAATATCAATAATCCATTTAGTAGTAAATATTCGAAATTAATACTAAACAAAAGACACCTATATATCAGAAACTCAAAGATCCGCTCAGTTTTTGTCATTAAATACCATTTGCTGTCAATTCTAAGAAAATGGTTTGAAGCGCACCAATTCATTGAAGTCGACACTCCAATCCTCACCCAATCGAACATTTATAGTAATAAAAATACGTTTAGTACTGACTACTTTGGTACAAAAGTGTATCTTTCACAGTGTGCAGGACTCTATCTGGGAGCCATGGTTCCCGTATTTGAACAGGTATATACAATTACACCGGCATTTCGACGCGAGTCAAGTAAAAGTCCAAGACACAACCCAGAGTTCTATCACCTAAAATGCCAAACGGCATATTCAACTATCGAAGAAATGATGGATTTTATCGAGGACATGTTATTTTTCCTTGTAAAAAAGTTAATAAAAACTTCACAAATCGAACTAAACAATCTAGGTGTTGACATAAAAACACACATTTTCAAACCTCCATATCCAAGAATTAGCTATCTATCCGCTATTGAACTCCTTAAATTAGAAGGGATAAATCTTGAAATTGGCCAAAGTTTCAACGAAAAAGCAGAAAATATAATAACAAGTAAGTTTGAAAAACCAGTATTTGTTGTCAATATGCCCGCAAAGGTCGAACCATTCCCCTACAAAATCGATGAGTCTGACAGCAGATTCACAAAAACAGCCGATTTACTCATGCCGGGTGGATATGGTGAAATATTAGGAGTTGCCGAATTTATTCAAGATAGCGCCTCGCTAATCAATAGATTAAGTGAAAAAAAGGACATCACTGACAAAGAAAGCGTTCGGTGGTACACAGAATTATGTGATTACGGAAATATACCGAGAAGTGGTTTTGGAATGGGAGTTGAACGTCTACTGAGAGCCTTGCTTAAACTACCCCACATTCGTGATACTATCCTATTTCCAAGACTGTACGATCATTTACCCTATCCATAAACTATAATTCATACTTATTTTGAATATATAATAAACTCACATGGAAAGAACATACATAAAAGACGTCAAAAACAATATCGGAAAAAAGGTCTCCCTTTCCGGTTTTGCTCAGACAATTAGAAAACAGGGAGGAATCGCCTTTCTAATTCTCCGTGACATTACCGGTACGGTTCAAACACTGGTTATAAAATCAAATACCGAAGCTTTTCAAATCGTTCAAGATCTGTCTCTCGAGTCCGTCATCACCATCACCGGTGAGTCTAAGGAAAATACTCAAGCTCCCAACGGAGTTGAAGTCCTCATTGAAACAATTGAGATTCTTTCTAAAGCCGAGCCGGAACTTCCTATTCCCGTGGACGAAAAAGGAGAAAGCGAAACCAATCTCGATACCCGTCTCGACTGGCGTTACCTTGACCTCCGTAAAGAAAAAAATGCTCTTATATTCAAGATCTGGACTTTGATGGATCAGGTATATACCGACTTCCTCACCAAACAGGGATTTTTTCAAATCCATTCCCCCAAGTTGATGAGTGCACCTTCGGAATCCGGTGCTGAATTGTTTGAAGTCAAATATTTTGATCGTAAAGCCTATCTCGCTCAGTCCCCTCAATTCTATAAACAGATGGCTATGTCTGCAGGATTCGAAAAGATCTTTGAAATTGGTCCCGTCTTCCGTGCCGATCCATCCTTCACTTCTCGTCACAACACGGAATTCACCGGTTACGATCTGGAAATGTCCTTCATTAAAGATCACCACCAGATAATGGATGTCGAAGAATCAATTCTTGTCGCCATCATCTCTAAAGTCAAGGAAGTTTACGGTGATGAAATCAAGTCTGTTTTTGGACACGATCTAATAATCCCTGCCACCCCTTTCCCCAGAATTCCTTTTGCCGAAGCAAAAGAAATCCTCAAGAATATGAATATTAAAGGTGAAAAACCAACCGACTTTTCCGGTGAAGAAGAAAGGGTTCTAGGTCAATATGTACAAGAAAAATATAATCACGAATTTGTCTTCGTTACCGACTATCCCATTGGAGGCCGCCCCTTTTACCATATGCGTTATCCGGACAAACCCGATACCACAATGAGTTTCGATCTTCTTTGGAACGGTCTTGAAATTACAACAGGTG
>Ga0209373_10004915_pt1 | contig 11289 bp, 9 predicted proteins | sample Higcelweek5metaG_FD_187173 | JGI IMG/M metagenome (GOLD analysis project Ga0209373, IMG submission 187173) | Freshwater pond sediment microbial communities from the University of Edinburgh, under environmental carbon perturbations - High... | ecosystem: Environmental > Aquatic > Freshwater >... | reverse complement strand
AGGTGGCGCGGGTCGGAGTTGATGGCATAGCCGAAGAGGATGAGCTGCATGAGCGGGATGCCGATCATCATGGCGAAGGTCACCCGGTCGCGGCGCATCTGGGTGAACTCTTTGTACACCACGGCCACGAAGCGGGGAATATTGAAGCCGGCGTCGAAGGTCATTGCTTTTGCGCCTTGCGCATGAGGTGGATGAAGACTTCCTCAAGGCTGGTCGCAATGCGTTTGCACTCGTGCGCCGCGTCCCCCCGGCACGAGGCCAAGGCGGCCAGCAGGTCGGTTTCGTTGCGGCCGCTGACATGCAAGGTGTTGCCGAAGGCCACCACCTGGTCCACGCCGGGCTCGCGCCGCAGCGACTCGGAAAGGGCGTGCAGCTCCGGTCCGGCAATGCTCCAGGTGACCAGGCCCGACCCGGTCACCAAGCCCTCCACCGTGTCCTGCGCCAGCAAGTCGCCGTAGGCGATGTACGCCAGCCTGTGGCAGCGCTCGGCCTCGTCCATGTAGTGGGTGCTGATGAGCGCGGTGACGCCCTGGGCCGCGAGCTTGTGCACGGCGTCCCAGAAGTCGCGCCGGGCGCCGGGGTCCACGCCCGCGGTGGGCTCGTCGAGCAGCAGAAGCTTTGGGCCGTGTAGGGTGCAGGCGCTTAAGGCCAGGCGCTGCTTCCACCCGCCGGAGAGGCTGCCCGCCAGATGATTCTCGAAGCGGTCGAGGCCCATGCGCGCAAGGCACTCGCGCACCAGCTCCACGCGGTTGGGCAGGCCGTAGAGCCGGGCCATGAAGTCCAGGTTCTCGCGCACGGTCAGGTCTTCATACAGGCTGAAGCGCTGCGACATGTAGCCCACGCTGGGCTTGATGCGGTCGGCCTGGGTGAAGATGTCGTAGCCCAGGCAGGTGCCTTGCCCGGAATCGGCGGCGAGCAGCCCGCAAAGCATGCGGATGAAGGTTGTCTTGCCGGAGCCGTTGGGGCCGAGGAAGCCGAAGATTTCGCCTTTCTTCACGCGCATGGACAGGGCGTTGACCACGACCTTGCCGTTGAAGCTCTTGGTGAGGTCCTTGACGTCGATGACGTATTCCACGCCGGGGGCTGTGGCCTGCGGGGCTGACGACGAGCCTTCCGCTAAATCTTTCGGCGTGTCGGTTGGCGCGCTGCCCGGCACGATGGCGGACGTCTGGTCCGAGGCGCCGGCCGCTGGTTCCGCGCCCGGAGCTTCGGCCACGGGCTGAGCTGATGGCCGGGAAAGGGGCCCGGAAGAAACGGCGGAGGATCCGGCTTGCGGCGCGCTGTCCATGGCGGGCTTACCTGCCCTGGCCAAGGCGCACGTCCACGGGCTGGCCGGGGTGCAGCGCCAGGGCCTGGTCCGGCTCCGGCCGGGCCTCCACCAGAAACACCAGCTTGGCGCGGCTCTGGCTGGAGAAGAGAATGGGCGGGGTGTACTCCGCCTGGGGCGAAATGTAGCTGATGCGCACCGGCACCGCGCCAGCGACCTTGTCCATGCGCACCTGGGCCTCTTGGCCGACCGCCAGGCGGCCCACGGCTTCCTCCGGCACGTAGAAGCGCACCTTGATGTTGGTGGCGGGCAGCAGCACCGCAACAGGCTTGCCCGCGGGCACCCATTCGCCCTGGCTGAAGAGCGTGTCGAACACCAGGGATTTCTGCGGTGCGTTTTGTGTCTTCTGGTTCAGCGTCCAGGCGGCCTGCTCCACGCGAGACTTGGCGGCCTCCACCTCGGCCTTGGCCGCGCTCACTTCGTCCGAGCGGGAGCCCAGCTTGGCGGTGGAAAGCGTGGCCGACATCTCGCGCACCTGCTGCACCTTGAGCTCATAGTCCGCGCGCGCCCGGTCCATCTCCTCCGTGGAGATGGTGCGCTCGGCGTAGAGCTGCTTGCGGCGCTTGTACTCCGCTTCGGCCAGCCGCATGCTTGTGTCGGCCTGGCCCAGGCGCGCGCCGATGGTGGCGAGTTCGGTCGGGCGCTGGCCCTTCATGGCGTTGGCGAGCTTGTCCGCCGCCTGCTGCAGGGTGTGGGTGGCCACGGCCAGGGCGGCGCGCTCATAGTCCTGCTCCAGGATGAACAGCGTCGCGTTCTCGTCGATCTGCTGGCCGCGGTGCACGCGCAGCTCGGAGAGGGCGCCGGCCACGGGCGAGGCCACGTGCACGTAGTCCGCCTCCACGTAGCCCTGGTAGACCTCGCCCGCGGCGGGGGCGATGAGTCTGTAGCCTAGGGCTCCAAGACCCGCCAGAAGCAGGACGAGGAGCGCCAGCCGGGCCTTGACCGGAATGCGCTGGAGGAGGGTGGCGAGTGGCTGCATGCGATACCCCTACTGCGAAAATAGAACGCTGTCAAACAAATGATTGAATCACGCGCTTGAAACTGTTCCCGCGTTGTGGGGCAACGCGACCGGGGGGTCAGGCCCGCAGCATGTCCACCAGCTCGCGCACATGCACGGGCAGTTCGCCAAAGCGGCGCACGCAGAGCAGAATGTCGCGGGTGGCCCAGGAGTCGGAAAGGCGCACGGTGCGCAGGTCCATGGTCTGCTGGCAGCGCAGGGCGGCGCTGTCGGGCATGACGGCTATGCCGATGTTGTTCTCCACCATGCCGCCCACGGCCAAAAAGCCCCGCAAGCGCACACGGTAGCTCATCTCTTTGCCCAGGCGCGCGGCGTGGCCCTCCAGGTAGCGCTGCAAGGGGCTGCCTTCGGCCAGGCCCACAAACTCGTGCTCCAGCGCCTCGCTGAAGGACACGCTTGTGCGCCCGTCCAGCGGGTGCCCAGGCGGCACCGTGAGCACAAAGGTGAGGGTGCGGAAGGGAAACGTCTCCAGCTCGCCCACGTCGGACCCCTTGGCCATGACGCCGACATCGGCCTTGCCGTCCACCACGTCCTGCACGATTTCGGAGGACAGGCGTTCGTGGATGTCTATGCTCACGTTGGGGTGGTTGGTCAGATAAGACGACAGGATCTCCGGCAGAAACTCTGTCAGGCTCGCCGTGTTGCACAAGAGGCGGATGTGCCCCTTGAGTCCCTTGGCGTATTCGCCGATGTCGCCCAGCATGCGGTCCCACTGGGCCAGCACGATGCGCGCGTGGTGCATCAGCGCCCGGCCTGCCTGGGTGGGGGTGACGCCCCGCCTGCCGCGCGCAAGCAGCTCTACCTCCAGAAAATCCTCCATGCCGCGGATGCGCGCGCTTGCGGAAGCCAGGGCCAGGTGCGAAAGCTCCGCCCCGCTGGTGATGCTGCCGCTCTCCACCACGTGGAGAAAGAGGCGTAAGTCAGTAAGATCAAAAGACATGTATAGCTCCTGTCGCGCGGGGTAGTCTGGTGGAAGGCTTGCAGCCTTCGTCAATGGCGAAGGCATACTCAATATCTTCCACATTTACAACATCCGCCGGCCGCCGCAAGGTGCACCCTGTAAGCAGCGCGGCGGCGGCCCCTCAACTCCGCGCCCGTATTCACGAAAATAGCACAGCCGCACATGAGGATGAGAAAATGGACCGCGTCAGTCTTGCCTTTATCAGACTTTTCTTTTTTTTGATGCTCTTCGTCAGCTCGGCCTGCAACAAAATGGACCATACCCTGCTGAAAGAGGACTTCGGCGACGCCAAGCCCGCCGTTGCCGCCCAGCCCGCAGCCGACACCGCGCGCCTGCGCGAGCTTGAAGGCCGCGTGGCCCAGCTTGAAGCCGAGCTGAAGACCGTCAATCACGAAGCCCGCTACGCCTCGGACATTCCCGGCGGCGCGAACTGGGACTGATTCCGCCCCTCTCAAGCTGACCCCGGACGCGAGCGAACTGCGCCGCGCGCGTCCGGGGTCAGCTCAATATAATAGCCTCCCAACCTGCCGAAAGCCGCCCGGTACAGCATTCTCCTTCCAATGCTGTTCTTCCCGACCCCCCCGGCAGGTTTTTTAACGGCAAAATATCTTGACTATCAAAATACACTCAAATAAAGATATCTCGCGATCAAATGAAAGTCCACGCCGCCACCTCTGCGCGGCGGCAACACGTTTCTGGAGGCGCAAGCATGATTGGACGTTTTTCCCACCTTGGCGAATACCGCGAGCTGTTCCAGCGGCGCGAGGTCATCCAGTGTCTTGCCGCCGGGCTTTTGGCGCTTGGCGCATACGTCTGGGACGCGGCGGTGCTTGCGCCTGGCAAAAATCTCGAATGGGTCGGCTTCGCGCTGGCGCTGGCGTCGGTGTGCCTCACCGGCGTGCCCATCATCTGGGGTGCGGCCAAGGGGCTTTTTGAGCGCCGGGTGAACGTGGACGAGCTTGTGGCCCTGGCCATTGTCGCGTCCTTGGCCCAGGGCGAGGCGCTCACCGCCGCCGTGGTGGGCTTCATCATGGCTTTGGGCTCCCAGGTGGAGGAGGCCATCAGCGACTCCGCGCGCCGGTCCATCCAGGCCCTTGCGGGCATGACCCCGCAGGAGGCCAACCTGCTGACGCCGGACGGCCCGCGCACAGTGCATGTGGACCAGGTGCGCAAGGGCGACCGCCTGCTGGTGCGCCCCGGCGAGCGCATTCCCGTGGACGGGGTGATTGTTTCCGGCGCCACGGCCATCGACGAATCGAGCATCACGGGCGAGTCCATCCCCCGCGAGCGCGGCGTGGGCGAAACCGTTCTCGCCAGCAGTTTGAGCTACAACGGCGTCATCGAGATCGAGGCCCTGCGCGTCGGGGCGGACACCACCCTTGGCCGCGTCATGCGCCTGGTGGAGGAGGCCGAGGCGCACAAGCCCCGGTCGGCCCGCATGGTGGACCGCTATGCCCAGTGGTTCACGCCTGTGGTGCTGGCCTGCGCCGGTTTGGCCTGGGGCCTGAGCGGCGAGGTCTCCCGCGCCGTGGCCGTGCTGGTGGCCGGGTGCCCCTGCGCCCTGCTGCTGGCCGCGCCCACGGCCACAGTGGCCACCGTGGCGCGGGCCGCGCGGGCTGGTGTGCTGGTCAAGGGCGGCGCGCAGCTTGAGGCCGTGGCGCAAGCCGACGCGGCTTTGTTCGACAAGACCGGCACCCTGACCCTGGGCGAGCCGCACGTGGTGGAGGTGGCCCCGGCCGATGGCGTGAGCGCCGACGCCGTGCTGGCCGCAGCCGCGGGCGTGGAGCGCCATTGTCTGCACCCCCTGGCGCGGGCCGTGCTGCGCGCGGCGCAGGCCGGCGGCCTTGCCCTGGCCGAGGCCAAGGGTGTGGTGGCCGAGGTGGGCCTGGGCGTGCGCGGCGTGCTGGCCTGCGAGGAGCATTCCGACGGGCACAGCGTGGAGGTCGGCGGGCCCGCGCTTTTGGCCGGGCGGGTGTTGCCGCCGGAGCTGAGCGGACGGCTGGCCGCCATGCGCGCGCGCGGGGCCACGGCGCTCATCGTGCTGGAGGACGACCGCCCCCTGGGGCTGCTCGCGGTGGCGGACACGCCGCGTCCCATGGCCCGGGCCACCTTGCAGGCCCTGCGCGGGGTCGGGTTCGTCCGGCTGGGCATTCTTTCCGGCGACGAGGTCTCGGCCGTGCGCAACGTGTCGGAATCCCTCGGGCTGACGGATGTTTGGTCCGGGCTCAAGCCGCAGGACAAGCTGGACGTCATCGCCGACTGGCAGGGCCAGGGCAGCAAGGTGCTCTACGTGGGCGACGGCGTGAACGACGCACCGGCGCTGGCCCGGGCGGACATCGGCGTGGCCATGGCGGCCGCGGGCACGGACGTGGCCCTAGAGACGGCGGGCATGGCCCTCACCCGCGACGACATCACCCGCCTGCCGTTTCTGGTGGGGCTGGCGCGGCGCATGCTCACGGTCATCAAGGCGAACATCGGCCTTGGGCTTTTGTCCAACACAGTGGCCGTCTACGGCGGCATGACCGGGCTTTTGTCGCCCATCGCCGCCTCGCTGTTTCACAACGCCGGGAGCATTCTCGTGGTCCTGGCTTCGGCCAGCCTTCTTTTGTACAAGGACCGCACAGCCGGGGCCTTCGCCCCTGAAGCGGGAGGGAGCAAGTGATGAAGAGCGGCGAGTGCCTTTGCGCGGAGCATCAGGAGACGGAAGAATTCACCAGGCTGCTCATCGAATTTTATGAGCGCTTCTCGTCCTGGGAGCAGGGCGTCGTGCGCGAGACGGGCATCACCTTGCAGCAGATGCACACCCTGGAGATTCTGGGCTCCAGCGGCGATTTGCGCATGAAGGAGCTGGCCGAGAAGATGGGCGTGACCACGGGCTCGCTCACCGTTCTGGCGGACAGGCTGGAGCGGGGCGAACTGGTGGAGCGCAAGCCCAACGCCCTGGACCGGCGGTCCATCCAGGTGGGGCTGACGCCCGCTGGCCGGCGGCTTTTCGAGGAGCACCACAAGCTGCACGGGCAGCTGTCCCAGGACATGGCCGGGGCTCTTGCTCCGGAGGAACTGCCGCTGTTTGTGGACATGCTGCGGCGCATCATCCGCCACTTCTAAGTAGCGGTATTTTTGGGCAAGGGCATTATTGGGACAGCGGAGATCTTCGGGCGGGGGCTTGCGAGGGACGGCATTTTGATGACGCCGCACCTTCTCGCCGTGGCACCTTCTCGCCGTGGCAGCATCCGCAGGGTGAAAGCCCGCAAAATGCCGGGACTGCGTTGCGTCCGCGCACGCCTTGCCCGTCAGGACCCTGCCGGGCGCGAAACCGCGCGCCCCTGCGCCAGAATTTCTCCGGCGCTAGAACTTCTCAAAGCCGCTGTCGTCGTCATCCGCGTCCAGGTTCAGGTGGATGCCGCCGCCCTTCGACGCGCTTCCCTTTGACACGCCGCCTTTCAACGCCGCACCCCTCAAGGCTTCTCCCGGCATTTTGCCGTTCTCCGCGCCGCCACGCTCCGGCGAACCGCCCGGCAATGTGCCGTCTTTCCGCGCGGCGCTGGGAGCATTACGCTCTGATGTCGCGCTCCTGGCCGCCGCCGGGCGCTTGGCCGCTGCGGCCAGGGCCTTGGGGCGCGTTGCGGCCATGCTCGGCCCGTCGCCGGTTCCCAGGCGGAAGAAGGTCATGATGTGCTGCAGCCGCTGGGCCTGGCTGGAAAGCTCCTCGCTTGTCGAGGCCATTTCCTCGGAGGCTGAGGCGTTCTGCTGGATCACCTGATCGAACTGCTGGATGGCGCGGTTGATCTGCTCGGCTCCGGAGTTCTGCTCGCCCGTGGCCGCGGCGATCTCCTGCACCAGCTCGGCCGTGCGTTCGATGTCGGGCACGAGCTTGGCGAGCATGGCGCCCGCCTGTTCGCTCACCGCGACGGTCGAATGGGAAAGCTCGCTGATCTCCGCCGCGGACCTGCCGCTGCGCTCCGCCAGCTTGCGCACCTCGGCCGCGACGACGGCGAAGCCCTTGCCGTGCTCCCCCGCCCTGGCCGCCTCGATGGCCGCGTTCAAGGCCAGCAGGTTCGTCTGCCGGGCGATCTCCTCGATGATGGAGATGCGCTCCGCGATGTTCTTCATGGCCGCCACGGCCTGGCTCACGGCCGCGCCGCCTTTCTGGGCGTCCTTGGCCGCCTGTAGCGCTATGCGCTCGGTCTGATGGGCGTTCTCGGCGTTCTGGCGGATGTTCATGGCCATCTCCTCCACGCTGGAGGACACTTCCTCGATGCCCGCGGCCTGCTCTGTGGCCCCCTGCGAAAGGGTCACGCTGGATTCGGAAAGCTCCTCGCTCCCGGAGGCCACGGCCTCGGACGAGGCGTTCACCTGCTGCACCACGGAGCGCAGGTGCGCGGCCATTTCGGCCAGCGCCTTGACCAATTCGCCAAGCTCGTCCTTCTGGTCCACATCGATGCGCGCGGCCAGATTGCCCCGGGAAAGCTCATGGGCAAAGGCCACGCCCTTGCGCAGCGGCCCGGTTACGCCCTTGGCCAGGGCGAACACCAGGGCGTAGGCCAGCAAAATGGCCAGGCTGGTAAGGGCCAGGGACAGGGCGCGGGTGTGGCTGGCGCTGGCCATGCGCGCGGCCAGCAACGTGTCCAGCTCCGGCGTTGCGGCATCACACAGGGCGGTGCTGGCCGCCAGGGCCGCTTCGCCCTGGGCGCGGAATTCCTCCAGGCCCACGACAGGATTCTCGGACTGCGCCAGGGCCGCCAGGGTCTTGATGAAGGGCGCGGCGGCCTTGTCATAGGCGGCCACGGCCGGGCTAAGATTTTTGGAAAGGGTGGGGCTTGCGCCGTAGAAGTTCGCATCCTCGTTGAGGGAGCTTTGGGCGCTGGCCAGAATGCGGCTGTGGTCGGATTGCTCAAGGTGCGACGCAAAGACCGCGAAGGCCCTCTGATCCGCCGGGGTCAGGGGCTGGCCGCGCAGGGTGGTTTCGCCCGCGGCAAGGATGTCCGCCAGGCGCGCCTGGGTTTGCGGCAGGGCCAGCAGGGTGATGTCCATAAGGTAATAGCTGTCCAGGTCCGGGTCGAGGATGAGGTTCGAGGTGTCGCCCGCGTGGGCGATCATGTCGCGGATGGCCTGGATGAGCGCGGCGTACTCCTTGGGCATGTCCGCCCCGGGGCCAGCCTGGCGCAGGGCCTGCCACTGGGCCTTGACCTTGGACAGGTCCAGGTGCTGGCGCTTGCGCGCAGCCAAGCCCTCGGGCGTGAACTGCAGACCTTCGCCCAGGGTGCGCCAGTTCTTTTCCACCTCGGCAAAGGCGGCGTCCGCCTGGCGGGCGGTTTCGTCCCAGGCCGCGGCGGTGTTCTCGCCCGCGCGGGCGCGCAGGCCCAGGCGCTGGGCTTTGGGCACGGCCACAAGCAGCTTCTCCAGCGGGCGCTGGAAGGCATTGCCGTCGACTTCAAGCTGAGAGGAGGCGATGGTGGCGTTGATGCCCGCGACGGTAAAGTACAGCAGCACGGCCACGGGCATGATGAAGGCGCAGCTGATGAGCAGCAGGCGCGTGCGGATCTTGGTATCACGAACCCAGCTGAACATGGCGGGATCCCTCGCTATCATGAATTTTGATAGAACGATTGCATGAACCTGGGGACAAGTCTACACGTAGCCGTATTAGTACTTCTTATCGCAGCGTGTTGTTTCGGGCTGTTGCAACGTGCAAGACGGAAGCAAGGGGGCAGAGGCGGGGGCTAAAGACCGCGCCGGGCCGCTTTGCCGCGCCACAGCTCGCGAGAAAGATAGCCGACGATGACGGCGTTGACCGCGAACACGGCGACCCTGGCCCAGGTGACGCGCTCGAAGAGTTCGTAGATCTCGATGGGGATGTAGATGCCGCCGGCAAGGGCGCCGAACCACTCGGCCCAGGTCTTGCGCAGCCATAGCCCGGCCGCCTCCACGAAGCGCACCAGCGAATAGCCCAGGGCGGCGGCGGCCAGCAGCCACAGGCGGCTGTCCGTGAGCTTCGCCGCGGCCTCGATGAAGATGCGCGGGGTGTGGCTGGCCGGGTTCAGGTGGAACAGGCGCACCAGTTCTTCCGCGGCTAGGCCAACGTCCTGGTGCAGCAGCGTCAGCAGGCCGAAGCCGGCCGCAAGGACCAGCACGCCCTTGGCCGTTTCCAGCAGCGCCACCAGCTTCAGTCCGGTGCGTGTCGCGTCTTCGGTCATGGGAGCATCCTGTTGCTGTGTGGAGTGTGGAGCAGGCAAGGGGCGCCGCCCCTTGAACCCGCTGGGGGAAATGATTTCCCCAAGCCCCTCTCAGAGGGAAGAGGGAGGAGCGAGGGCGCTTCCCTCATCGCGGAATGGAGAGGCGGTTGGGCTCAGGTCCCTTGGCCGCCGGAGGCGCTCCGCAAAATATCTTCCACCAGAAGCGGCATGCCCCGGCAGGGATCGGCCTTGAGCGAGAGCGCCTGCTTGGGGCACTTGCTCACGCAGGCGCCGCACCCCATGCACCGCGCGGTCTTGATCTGCAGCGCGCGCTCACGCGCCTTGAGCGCCCCGAACTGGCAGAACGTGGCGCAGTTGCCGCAGCCCACGCACTTCTCCGCATCCACCTGCACCACGTAGCCGGAGGAAGCCAGCATGTTCACGCCGTGGCGCTGGGCGGCCATGGCCCCGCAGCAGCAGGAGCAGCAGTTGCAGATGGCGTAGAAGCGCCCCAGAGCCACGTCTTTGAAAAAGGCGTGGTGCACGTGTCCGCGCGCGTTCTCGGCCTTCAAAATGGCCACGGCCTCGTCGGCGTCGATGCGCCGGGCGCGCTTCTTGTGGTGTTCCAGCACCATGCCCGCAAAGGGCTCGCCCATGACCATGCACACGTCCATGGGCGTGCAGGGATTGGGGCGCGCGGCGCGGCAGGGGCAGTCGAAGACCACGATGTGCTCCGGATTCTTGAGCACGATGTCGCGCGCGAGCTGATAGGGCACGACGGACTCCGGCTGGGTGACGGTCACCTCGCGGCCGATCTTGACGAGCTTGATGGCCTCGTCCGTGGGCATGACCTTGCCGTGGTAGGTGTCCGCGAAGCGGATGCCCGTGGCGGCGCGGCTGGCCTTTTGGGCCTTGCGGCGCTTTTCGACGCGTGAGGGGATGAGCTTGTCGAGCCAGCGGGCCCCCCTGGCCATGAACTTGACCAGGGGGTGCTCGCCGGTGATGAGGCGGATGTAGAGGTAAGGCCAGCGCAGGTAGAGGTAGCCGTGCAGTTTCTTCCCGGTGCTGAATCCCAGGCCGTCGGCTTCAGCGAAGAAGCGGCGCGCCGAGGGCTTGAGCAGCAGTCGGAAGAGGTTCACGGCGTTTGTCTCCCGGCTATTTTTCGCTTTCAGCCTTGATGGAGGAGCCACGCATGGTGTGGCGCTTCTGGGCGGAGAGCACAGCCTTGCGCAGGCGGATGGACAGGGGCGTGACCTCGACCAGCTCGTCCTCGCGGATGAAGTGGATGGCGCGCTCAAGCGTCATGGGCTTCACCGGGGTCAGGGTGCAGGCTTCGTCCTTGCCGGAGGCGCGCATGTTGGAGAGCTTCTTCTCCTTGGACGGGTTCACGTCGATGTCGTTCTCGCGGCTGTGCTCGCCCGCGATGAGTCCTTCGTAGATGGGGTCGCCGGGAACCACAAAGAGCTGGCCGCGCGGCTCCAGGTTGAACAGGCCGTACGTCACGCCGACGCCGGAGCGGTCGGCCACGATGGAGCCGGTGAAGCGGGTGGGGAAGTCGCCCCGGTATTCGCCGTAGCCCTCAAGGTAGGAGTTCATGATGCCGGTGCCCTTGGTGTCCGTCAAAAACTCGTCGCGGTAGCCGATGAGCCCGCGGGAGGGCACGCTGAACTCGATGCGCACGCGGCCCTTGCCGTTGTTCACCAGGTTCACCATGCGGCCTTTGCGGATGGACAGCTTCTCGGTGACGATGCCCATGAAGGTCTCGTCGCAGTCCACGTACACGCGCTCGATGGGCTCGGTGAGCCTG
>Ga0209373_10004914_pt1 | contig 11293 bp, 6 predicted proteins | sample Higcelweek5metaG_FD_187173 | JGI IMG/M metagenome (GOLD analysis project Ga0209373, IMG submission 187173) | Freshwater pond sediment microbial communities from the University of Edinburgh, under environmental carbon perturbations - High... | ecosystem: Environmental > Aquatic > Freshwater >... | reverse complement strand
GGAGTGGGAACGCACTGGAGACACGCGCATGCGCGACCGGCTGCTGGCGAGCATGCGCTCGATCGCGGCGCAGCCCCGCGGGTTCTTCACCGGCGGCGCCCGGATCGATCTCGACAGCGGTGCGTTCGCACGGGCGGACAGCGACCGGCTTTCCGTTTCCCACCTGAGCGCCGTCTTCGGCCTGGTCGAGGTGTGCGCCGAGCTTGTGCAGCTCTTCGACGAGCCCGCGTTCCGGCAGGCGTGGCTCGACTATTGCACCCTCTACAACGCCCCGGCCGCGGAGCAGGAGGCACGTTTCGGCCAGCCGCTGAAGGGCATCAGCCTGCAGCAGGGCCACTCGCGCCTGACGGCATATGCGGCGCGGCTGACCGGCGACACGGCGCTCGCGCGCCGGGCCTGGACCGAGTACTTCCGCGCCGAAGGCGCCGAGGGTCGCGGGCAGAAGCAGCCGCATGAGGCGAAGCGACTGACCGGCCCCGCGGTGCTGCGGCCGATCGACGAGGCCGTCTGGGTATCCACAAACGGGACTGCGCAGTGGGGATTGGCCACGATCCAGTGCCTCGCGCTGGTCGGCGAGGAGTTGCCGGAGGCGAAGCCTTGAGCGCGCCGGGCCGCCGGCCTTCGGCCTTGTCGTTGGAACCCCGTACGGGTACCCGCGGAATTGCCCTCGCCTGTGCGCGAGGCGGATGCTCTGACGGTCAGAGCAGGCCCCCGTTGTGGCGATCTGCGTGTCCCGCAATATAGCTCCGTCGCCTGTCGTCCGGCGTGCGGCGCACCCCACGCATATCAATCAGTTGATCGCCGTTAGCCTCCCTGCCTTTTTCACTTCGAGTCCAGTGCGCGCCAGCGACCTTCCCTTTCCACCAATTTCCCAATCTCCAACGTCATGGGTTTCTATTTCGAAGACCATTTGAGCATGCACGCGCAGGCGGGCCTGCAGATCGAGAAAACGCTCGATGCGATCGTCCGCCGCTATCGCGGGATGAATCCGCCGCATGCGCCCGTGTTCCGCCCGTGTTCGCGGGAGGGGATTGTGCGCGGCAAGGACTATCGTTACGTGGCGGATTTCAACCGCGAGTTCCCGCAGGCCGCCGCCGGCAGCTTCGTCTACGCGTGGGGCCGGATCTGGTCGGCTGGCGCGGGCGAACTGAAGTTCGATCTCTCCGTGCATTGCCCGACGGTCGTGTACGTCAACCGGCAGCCCGTCTTCCGCTCGTCGTTCGTGGAGGAGCGCTATCCGGAGGAACGGCAGAATCTCGTGTTGTCGCTGGTGCCCGGCTGGAACCACGTGGTGCTCCGCTTCAAGAAGACCGACGCCGGTTTCGGCGGCATCTTCGGCACCTGGTTGGGCAAGCTCTCGTACTATTTCCTCATGCCGACCGCCGGGCGTTGCGGGCAGGAGGGCTGGATTTTCACCGAGCCGCAGGCGGCCGAGCTCGCGGCCATCCCGGGCGTGGATACGACCGAGGCCGCCACGGGCGCCGTCTGGCGTCCGCGGCAGCAGTGGCCGAAGGCGCAGCAGGCGCAGGGACAATGCCGGCGGATCTTCGGACTCGAGCCGGGCGCCGTCGCCATCGGCTGGACTCGCGGGCTCTTCCTCGAACCGGGGCAGGGCGAATATGCGCTCGCCGGCGACGCCAAGGGGCCTATCGAGGTGTACGTGGCGGACCAGCCGGTGTTCAGCACCGGTAAGGCCGGCCGTTTCACCGCGAAGATCCGTGTGCCGTTCGGCCTGCAGGCCGTGATGGTGCGCGCCCGGTGCGGCAACCGCGACTGGGGCTTCGAGCTCGAGTTCCGCGGCGGTCGCGAACCGGTGGAGCTCTCCAGCCCGTGCAACCTCCAGGGCGCCTCGTCGCCGTGGATCTATGCCGGCCCGCTCGACGAGGGGAAGACCGGCGACCTTGCCACGCTCCGCGACCTCTACAAGCTCGTCCCCGGCCGCGACGGCGCCACCTATTGGCGGCTCGATGCCCCCGAAACTTGGGTACGGCCCTACAACGACAATGCGCTCTACGGCCGCTGGAACTACCCGCTCGGCGTGACTCTCTACGGACTTCTCCACAGCGCGAAGCTGCTCGGTTCGGAGGAGACGCAACGGTACCTCGTCGACCACATGCGGTTCTGCGCCGACATCTTCGACTATGCGATGTGGGACCGGCAGCAGTATGGCGGCGCGACCAACGTCCACCACCTGCTCACCAGCATCGACAGCCTCGACGACTGCGGGTCCTTCGGCTCGTCGCTGCTCGAGACGATGAAGTATTTCGAGATCCCGGGCGGCCGCGCGATCGCCGACTACGTGGCGGATTTCATCTCGAACAAGCAGGTGCGGCTGCCCGACGGCACGTTCTTCCGCAAGCACCTCATGCACGTCTTCCACGAGGACACCCTCTGGGCCGACGATCTCTACATGAGCGTGCCGTTCCTGTGCCGCTATTATGGACTCACCGGCGATGCCCGCTACATCGAGGATGCGGCACGCCAGTTCCTCGGTTTCCGGAAGATGCTCTTCATCCCGAAGAAGAAGCTGATGTCGCATGTCCATGACCTGCAGCGCGGGATGGCGACCGGCATCCCGTGGGGCCGCGGCAACGGCTGGGTCCTCTTCTCGCTTTCCGAACTGCTCGCCGTACTGCCCGCAAAGCATGCGCTGCGCGGCGACGTGTTGGCGATGTACCGCGAACTCTGCGCCGGCGTGCTCGCGCAGCAGGATGCCGCGGGCATGTGGCACCAGGTGCTCGACGAGCACGACGCCTATCCGGAGACTTCCTGCACGGCGATGTTCGCCTATGCGTTCTCACGCGGCGTGCAGTACGGCTGGCTGTCCGAACCGGCAAAGTACATCCGCTCCGTCTTCAAGGCGTGGGAGGCGCTCAACCGCACCTCGATCGATCGGCTGGGCAACGTGCACGGCGTGTGCCGCGGCTCGGAGTTCTCGTTCACATCGGACTACTACAAGCAGGACCTGCTCTGGAATCTCAACGACACGCACGGTATCGGAATCGTGCTGTTGGCGGGCGTCGAGGTGCACCGGCTCACGCAGTTCCTGCAACCGCAGGATGCCGCCGCGGTTCATCCAGCCGGTGCCGCGAAACCGCGCAAGGCCGCGAAGTAGTTCGGCGAGGCATTTCTCGGTTAGTTTGTTAGGGGGATAGAATCCCGGAGAGAGGAGTCGGGGGTCGGTTTGCTCCTCTCTCCGGCGATCCCCTCGCGCGGGCTGGTGCGCTGCCAGCGTACGTGGGCAGATGTGACCGGCGTCGAATGTCTCAGGAGGCTCTGCTGTACAGCAGAGTGAGCCACGGCTTGGGACGAAGCGGATGGCGTGGCGCCGGCGCGGATTATGGTGCCGCGGAGCGGAGTATTGCAGTCTCGCTCCCGGGCTTTCGTCGCTCGTCGTCTCGATGCTCGACGGTATGCTGACGCCTCAGGCGTAACGTTCAGTCCGCCTCGCGATCCGCTCTGTCGGTTTGCGCACCAACGGTACGCGTAGGGGCGTCGCTCGCCGACGCCTCTGTGCTTGGCCGGCCGTCGCGAACGGCACCGCCCAACGGGCGTCGCAAGCGACGCCCCTACGAAGGCAACTGCAATATCACGCCTCAGGCGTCGCGGTAGGCCTGCTGGATGAACTCGATGGTGCGGGCGACGGAGGCGGGATGCGTGTTCTCCAGGAGCACGTCGATGTTCGGCGCCTTCGTCTTCATCCAGTGCAGGATCTTGCGGTAGTTCAGGCGGCCCTGGCCGGCCGAGAGTTCGCGGAATGTGCCGCCGTCGATCGTGAAATCCTTGGCGTGCATCACCCGGATTCTGTCGCCGAGGAGCGAATGCGCCGCCTCGACGATCTCGGCCTCGCGGTCGCAGTTGGTCGTCCAGAGCAGGTTCACGGGGTCGTAGATCACGCGCAGGTTCGGCGAGCCGACCTCGTCGATGAGCCGGCGGAGGCGCTCGGGGGTGGAGATCACGTAGCGCTCGACGGCCTCGATGCAGACGTTGACGCCACAGCGCTCGGCCTCGCGCACGAGTTCGCGCACGCTCTCCAGCACGATCTTGAAGGCCTCCTCGCCGCCGTTGTCGGGGTGGCGGGAGTAGTCGGAGTTGAGCGAGCCGGTCTCGGTGCCGACGATGTCGCAGCCGAAGTCGCGGGACGCGCGGAGGTGGTGCTTGAACCGTTCGAGTTGCGGGCGACGTGAGGCTTCGTCGCGGTCGCCGAGGTTGATGTAGCAGCCGAGCACCGAGACGCGGATACCGTGGGCGGCGAAGGTGTCGCGTATGCCGCGGGCGAAGGCTGGATCGAAGCCGCGGGTGTCGTCGTCGCAGCTGGCGATGGCCTTCGCGGGGGCGAGCTGGATGCAGTTGAGGCCGTGGGCGGCGATCTGACGGGCGAGTTCTTCGGCGGGAAGTTTGCCGAAATCGTGGGCGCGGGCACCGAGATTCATGGGAGAGAGCGGGGCTGGGGAAATGGTTTGCACCAGAACGGAGCCGGCCGGGGCCAGCGGCGAGCGGGAGGTTGCCGGACAGTCTGGAGGCAGAGTGTTCGCTGTAGGCCACGCCGGTGACGTGGCTGGCTCGGGTGGGCCAGGTCGACGACCTGGCCTACAGCTCAATAGAAGGCCGGGTTACGAGTTCGGCGGCGGTGAGTTCGGCGACGGCGGGGGCGTCGCTCTCGCGGAGCTGCGCGGCAGGCGGGAGGTAGATCGGGGCGCTGCGCTGGAGCGGGAGAATCTCGACGGTGAGCTCGGTGTCGGCCTTGAGCAGGTCGGCGTGGCGGGCGAGACCGATTTCTAGCGGCTCGCCGTTGAAGAAATCGTCCATGATGAAGGTGTCGCCGATCTTCACACGGGCGACGTCGCCACGGTAGTGGAGGCGCAGCAGCGGGTTGGCGGCAAGGTCGAGATTGGCGGGGAGCTTGATCCGCCAGACAGCGGCGGCGGCGAAATCGGCGTCGCGCGGCGCGGCGGCGACGGGCGTGGGGCAGTTGCGGCCGAGACCGATAATGCGCGGCGGGCCGGCGTGGCGGAGCGGCTCGATGGCGACGGTGGTGGTGGTGGCGGTGGGAAGTGTGATGGCGAGCGGGGCGAAGAGGCGAGGTACCTCCTGCTCGCCAATCTCTAGGTCGTCGGAGGGGAAGGCTCGGAGAAGGCGGAATGGATCGGTGCTCTCGGTGGTGACGTGGAGCGCGTTTGCGTCGAACGCGAGGGTGTCGGACTCCTCAGCCAGAAAGAGCCGCTGACGGCCGCGGTAGGTACCGCGCCAGAGGGCGAGCGAGTCGGCGTCGCTGAGCAAGACGATCTGGATCTCGTGATTGTCGATGGTGTGTAACCGAATCGCGGTGTCGGCGAGGGGCTTGAGATCGACGAAGACGAGGCGCTGGTTGCCGGACGGGCGAACTTCCGGGTAGGTGCCGGCGATGTTTTCCCCCTCGAACGCGAACTCCGCGGGGATGCCGGGCGTCTCGGCGAAGACGAAGGTGCGCGTGGCGCCGTCGTCGAGGACGGTGAGCGGCTGCGCGGTGGCGTAGGCGAGGGTGACTCCGCTGCCGAGGTCGAGGTTGAACGGCCAGAGAAACGCGGCGTCGGTGGGTACGGTGATCGGCTGCGAGGGGAACGTGAGGCCGAGCGGCGCGAGCGTGAACTGCACGTCGCGCTTCGGCGGGAGCGTGCGGCCGCGTTCGTGGTTGTTCACGAAGAGGAAGCCGCGGTGGCCGTCGGAGCGGGCGGACCAACGGAGGGTGGAGACATCGTCGCGGCCGGCGGGGCGCTGGTCGGGCAGGGCGACGGCGGTGCGGGCGAGCGCGGCGCCGAAGCTTTGCAGGAATAGATGGAGGCGGCGGAGGCGGTGGTACTGCGGGCGGACCTGGCCGTATTGGCCGAGCGGAGCCTGGAAGTCGTAGTTGAGCACCGGCAGGTCGTTCCAGAACGTCATCGCCGTCGACTGGTCCTCCATCAGCGTGGAGAGGCGGCCGACGGGGTTGGTGCCGCCGTGGTACATGTAGTAGCCGGGCGAGGTGCTGCCGGAGCCGAGCTTGATCAGCGTGGTCGAGTCGATGTCGAGCGGGTCGACGACGATGCGGCGGTGGTAGGCGCTCATCATGCCGCCGCCGATCTCGCAGGTGAGGTAGGGGTAACGGGCGATGTCGGCGGCGTCGCGGGTCTCGCGGCGGCCGAGGGCCTCGTTGGCGATGTTGGCGTCGGTGCGCAGTGTGGAGAAGTGGAAGCCGGCCCAGTAGTTGCCGGGCATGGCGGTGAGCTCGCGGTCCCAGAAGCCCTCGGCGTAGACACCGTAGAGCGGGAGGATCTCGCCGAAGGGCAGCGGGGTCTTCAGCTCGGGCCAGCCGGTGCGGGTGTAGAGCGGGGTGTCGAGACCGGCCTCGCGGGCGATGCGCTTGAGCGTGAGCAGGTGCTCGGCGGGGCCGCGGTATTCGTTCTCCAACTGGATGCCGATGACGGGGCCGCCGTCCTTCCAGAGCAGGCCGCGGAGCTGGGCGGCGATCTGTGTGTAGAGCTTGGTGGCGCTGGCGAGGTAGGCGGGATCGTCGGCGCGGGTGTTGCCGCGGGCGACGATCCAGTCGGGCAGGCCGCCGTTGCGCACCTCGCCGTGGCACCACGGGCCGCAGCGGACGATGACGTGCAGGCCGACGTCCTTCGCGGTTTCGATGAAGCGGCGGAGGTCGCGCTCGTCGGACCAGTTCCACTCGCCCTCGGTCTCCTCGTGGTGGATCCAGAAAACGTAGGTGGCGACAATGTCGATGCCGCCGGCCTTCATCTTGAGGAGTTCGTCGCGCCACTCGGCGGCGGGGGTGCGCGAGTAGTGGAACTCGCCCATGACGGGTGTCCACGGCTGGCCGTCGCGGAGCAGGCACTGGCTGTCGGCGGCGATGCTGGAGCCGACGGGATTCGCGGCGGTGCCGAGGTTGAATCCAGTCTCCGGAGCCGCTGGCGGGACGAGCGTGACGGCGAGCGGGGCGGCGGCGAGGGAGGTGATGGCGAGCAAGGGTAGAAGGGCGCGTTTCATTTGGCGGCGGGAGTCTCGGGGAGCGGTGTACCGAAGTCGGGCATGCCATCGGCGCGCCAGCGGAGGGGCTGGATGCGGGTGTGGCGGTTGGGGTCGCGGAGCGGGTCGCCCACGATGTCGCGGTAGTTGCGCGCGTGGAAAACGAGGAGGTCGGTGGTGCCGTCCTCGGCGACGGTGAAGTTGTTGTGGCCGGGGCCGAAGATGCCGGCGGCCTCGCTCGTGGCGAAGACGGGAGTGGGAGACTTGTGCCAGGATTTCGGATCGAGGAGGTCGGCGTCCTCGGCGGCGGAAAGCAGGCCCATGCAGTACTCGGCGCCGGTGCCGGCGGCGGAGTAGGTCACGAAGATGCGGTTGTGGCGGATGAGGACGGAGGGGCCTTCGTTGACCTCGTAGCGGACCTTTTCCCAGTCGAACTCGGGGCGCGAGAGGCGGACGGGCGTGCCCGCGATGGCGGTGGGCGAGGTCATGCGCGCGATGTAGAGGTCGGTGCCCCGCGGCCCTGCCGGATCCTGTTGCGCCCAGACGAGGTAGCGGCTGCCGCGGTGCTCGAAGGTGGTGGCGTCGAGCGTGAAGGATTCCCACTGGGTGCGGAGCTGGCCGCGCTCGATCCACTCGCCCTCGAGCGGATTGGCGGCGGCGTTTTCGAGGACGTAGATGTGAATGTCCCAGATCTTCTCGGCGGCGCCTGCGGCGAAATAGATGAACCACTTGCCGTCGATGTGGTGGAGCTCTGGAGCCCAGATGTGGGCGCCCATCGGTCCGGTGGCGTGCTTGCGCCAGACGGTCTTCGGCTCGGTGGCGGCGAGGCCGTCGATGGTCGGCGCGCGGCGGAGCTCGATGCGGTCGTACTCGGGGACGGTGGCGGTGAAATAATAGTGGCCGTCGCTGTGGCGCAGGATGAACGGGTCGGCGCGCTGGGGGATGAGGGGATTGGGATAGCTCGCGACCGGCGGTGTTGCTTCGGTGGCGCACGAGGAGTTGGCCAGGGCGCCGAGCAGCACAAGGGCGAGCAAAAGGACGGGGCGGGGCATGGTGCACTGAGGGTGGCAGGGCCGCGTGCCGCCGCAAACCAACAGAGGTCTTACAGTCCGCGGGATGCGAGGGGAGGGACAGGCTCGCGCCGTCCGAGCCTTCGCGTGGGGCCCGATTGTCATCGAGGGTCGCAGGCAGGGACGCCTGCGCCACGACTACGCGGCTGCTGTGCTGCATGGCGAGGGCAACGTGGCCGCCGGGTCGGGTCTTGCGCAGCGCCGAGCGCTGCGGGTGAATCCGTACCAACCATGAGCGAGAAACCGGCCGGTACACTGCATGCGACCCTCGTCACGCGGGCGGCCTTGTTGCGTTACCACGATCCGGAGCGTGTCCAGGGGTATTGCCGGAGCTGCGAGAAGTATGGGCGGTTCTGGTCCTGCCCGCCATTTGCGGCGCCTCCGCTCGCCGGCTTTCCGGAGTGGACGCACGCGGTGATCGTCTGCCAGCAGACGCGGCTCGTACCGGGGACGACGCGGGAGCAACTGGTCGAGCGATTTCTCGCAGCGCGCGTTGGCTACGCCGAGTGGATACGTGGGCTCGAAGGGCTCGGGGCTCGCGTGACCGGCCTCGTTGCCGGGCACTGCTCGGGCTGCGCGGATTGCACGCGCAGCGAGGGGAATCCCTGTCGCGCGCCCGAGCGGATGCGGCATTCGCTGGAGGCTGTGGGGTTCGATGTCACCGGCCTGACCGAGGGGCTTGCCGGCGTGAAGATCCACTGGCCGAAAAGTGGAGTCCCCGACACTCTCACGACAGTCGGCGCGTTGCTTTGTCCCGACGAAGCTGTAGCGGCTCGGTTGCGCGACGCGGCGTTGCGGGAGTCGTGAGCGGCGAAAGGACATCGCAGGCGGCACGAGGGACCGTGGAGAGCGAAAGCCTTGGCGGGCCACGCTACGGGGCGGGGGCCGCCTTCGGCCCGATGCCGAGCTGGGCGAGAACGCCGCCGGGTTCGGTCACGAGGAGCGCGACGGCGCCTGCGGCGACGAGCGGAAAGCCGGCGGTTGCCGCTGTAGTGACGAGGTGGAGCGGCTCGGCACGGAGCGGGTGCTGTGAGACGACGGCGAGTGCGAGGATGAAGGTCGCGGCACGGAGCGCGAAGTGGGGAAGACGGGCGCGGCGACGAATGAAGCGAAGGCCGCCAAGGCCTTCGGCGACGCGTTGAGCTGTGACGTTGCAGTTGCCTTCGCAGGGGCGTCGCTTGCGACGCCCGTTGGGCGGTGCCGTTCGCGACGGCCGGCCAAGCACGAAGGGCGTCGACGAGCGACGCCCCTACGCGCACCGTTGGTGCGCAAACCGACAGAGCGGATCACGAGGCGGGCTGAACCGTTACGGCTGAGCGCGGACTTCGAAACTCTCACGAGTTTCGCTACGGGGATCTGTCGGCGGCGCGGAGCACGGGGGCTACGGCGCGAGCTGCACATACGTCGGGGCGTCGCGGTCGCAGGTGAGGCGGCCGTCTTGTTCGCGGAGTTCGACGATCTGGAGCGAGCTGCGGCGGATGGCCAGCGAATCCTTGTCCTCGGGACGGATCGTGCCGGTGCGGCCGGGATGCGTGAAGTAGATGAGGTAGGCCCGCTCGCCGCTAACGACAACGCCGGCATGGCCGCCGATGACTCCGTCGTCGGCGCCGGAACCGGGCTTGGCGAGAAGATCCTCGGGCTGCGGTGTCCAACGTTCGAAGTCGTCGGAGCGGAAGACGGCGAGGCCTTTCCAGAGGTCGATCACCATCCAGTGGTGACCGCGCCAGGTGAAGACGAGCGGGCCTTCGCCGGGGCGACCGGCAACGTCGGTGCATTTGCCGCGGTCGGACCATGTGGCGAGGTCGGGGCTGTCGGCATAGTAGGTGGATTTGCCGTCGCGCTCGTTGTTGTACCACATCCGCCAGCCGCCGGAGGGGAGCGGTTGCACGCAGGCGTCGATCACGCGGTCGGATGCGAGCCGGAGTGGCTGCGGGTCTCTCCAGGTGCGCAGGTCGGTGCTGGTGAGGTGGACGATCGTGCGCGGGTGTTTCCAGTCCTCGAACACGCCGGGGACGACGGTGAGGAACAGGTGGTGGAGACCGGCGGCGTCGGTCACGATCTCGGGCGCCCAGTGCGTGGGCTCGGTGCCGCCGATCTCGGGCGGCAGCTCGATGGCGGCGGTGCCGAGATAGGACCAGTTGGCGCCGTCGGCGGACTCGGCGATGCCGATGCGGCAGCCGTGGACCCAGGCGACGCCGGAGAGACCGGGCTGGTTGGCGCGGCGGTTGGTGTAGAACATCCACCAGCGGGAGACGTGCGGGTTCCAGACGACGACGGGGTCGGCGGCGCCGTCGAAGACCGGGTCGCGGAAAAGTGGTTTCGGCGCGAGCGCGCCGGCGGACGGCTGCGGGGTGGCGGTGTCGGCTGCGGGGAGCAAGGGCGCGGCGAGACCGAGGAGGGCGGCGAGGAGTCCGGCACAGGGGCGAAGCATGGGCGAAGCGTGTGAGCGGGTGTGCGCAGCGCCAATGCGTTGTTCTTCCAACCGTCAGAGCTGGGCGGTGTCGGCCGGCGAGGCGCGTATGGGGGCTAGATCATCGTCCGGACGGCGGTGGCTGAAGGTGCGAGGGGGACGAGTCGCGGAAGAAGGCAACCGTCCCTCGTGGCGCCGTTCTGCCGAACGGCAGAATGCCGGCGAACTGTGGCGCTGAAAAGCTTGCGACCGCAGGCAGGGACGCCGGCGCCACGGCGAGGGGGCTTCAACGTCGCGCGGCTTAGGATGCGCGGAGTGTGTGCGCATCGAGTTACGGCCCGACCGCAACGGTCCAAGAACGGACGAAAGTCTTGGCGGCTTCCGCTACGCCTCCGCCGGCGACGAAAAAGGCGGCGCTCGGAGGAGCGCCGCCTTGGGGAGAACGGAGGTGGTGTCGCCGATTACTGGAGTTCGAGCACGACGATGGACTTTGCGGGGAGCTTCGCAGTGAGCGTGCCGCCGGCGACGGTGGCGCCGGTGAAGGCGGCCGGGGCGATGGCGTCGGGCGCGACGAAGGTGTTGTGCGAGTCGATGGCCGGGGCGGTGAGCACGCGGCCGGCGACGCCCTTGGCGGAGAGTCCGTTGAGCGTGACGGCGACGGTGGTGCTCTCGTTGGGGAGCACGTTGACGAGGGCGACGTAGACCTTGCCGTCGGCGGCGCGGGCGGCGGTGGCGCTCACGGCGGGGATCCTCTCGTCCTTGAAGACGTAGTCGGGCGAGGCGAGCTTCACCGGCAGCGACGTGGCGCCCTGGAAAACCTTGTACA
>Ga0209373_10004913_pt1 | contig 11295 bp, 10 predicted proteins | sample Higcelweek5metaG_FD_187173 | JGI IMG/M metagenome (GOLD analysis project Ga0209373, IMG submission 187173) | Freshwater pond sediment microbial communities from the University of Edinburgh, under environmental carbon perturbations - High... | ecosystem: Environmental > Aquatic > Freshwater >... | reverse complement strand
CACAGCGAAATGTTTCCTTTGATCGAAACAGAAAAAGAAAACCCGCTTGAACTTTTTCAGGTATGGATCAACCTCCCCAGTTATAAAAAGTTTGCCGAACCTCATTTTAAGATGTTATGGAACGAGCAAATACCGATCTACAAAACTGAAGATAAAAACGGTAGACGAACCGACGTAAAGTTAATTGCAGGCAGTATTGCTGAAGTAAGTTCACCCACACCTGCACCCGACTCATGGGCTGCTTCGCCCGAGAACGAGGTGGCTATCTGGATTATAAAAATTCAGGCTGATGCTGAATGGACACTACCAGCAGTAGCAATGGCTACTAAACGTACACTTTATTTTTACCGGGGCACTACGTTGGAAGCAGATGGACAGGAGATAAAGGCACAGCATTCGTTTGAAATAAACACCGACAAAGAAACAACATTAAAAAACGGAAATACAGATGCTTATCTTTTACTCTTACAGGGCAAACCCATCAACGAACCAGTAGTTCAGTATGGCCCATTTGTAATGAACACCGAAGCCGAAATTCACAAGGCTTTTGCCGATTACCGCGCCACTGAATTCGGTGGCTGGCCCTGGGAACGCGACGATATGGTGTACGCAAGAGAAAAAGGCCGATTTGCAAAATACAAAGACGGAAGTATTGAAACACCATAACAGGAATTTTACCTGAAGGCTATAAAAAGAGTAAAAAAGGCTGATTCGTAAAAACCGAATCAGCCTTTTAATGTTATATTAATCTACAATTTACACTACATAAGTTGTAGAAGCAGTATCGCCACCACGACCGGTCCAGTTAGTATGGAAAAATTCGCCACGTGGTTTGTCGATACGTTCGTAAGTATGCGCTCCAAAGTAGTCGCGCTGTGCCTGCAACAGGTTGGCAGGCAAACGTTCGCTGCGTAAACCATCGAAGTAGCAAAGCGCCGAAGTAAGTGCCGGAACAGGAATGCCATTGGTCAGTGCAGTAGCACAAACACGACGCCATCCAGCCTGTGCTTTTTCAACTATGTCTTTGAAATATGGATCGAGTAACAGATTTTCGAGTGTTGGGTTGACATCGAAAGCTTTTTTGATATCACCTAAGAAAGTAGAACGAATAATACAACCACCACGCCACATCAAAGCAATGCCACCGTAATTCAGGTTCCAGCCGTATTCTTTAGCCGCTTCCATCATCAGGTTATAGCCCTGAGCATACGAAATAATTTTAGCGCCAAACAAAGCATCTTTCAGATCATCAATCATTTGCTTTTTGTCGCCGGTAAAGTTCACCGCCGGGCCACTGATTTCTTTGGAAGCTTTCACACGAATGTCCTTCTGTGCCGACAAGCAACGTGCAAATACTGACTCGCCAATCAGCGTCAAAGGAATACCTAAGTCGAGTGCCGAGACACCTGTCCATTTTCCTGTTCCTTTCTGACCCGCTGTGTCCAGAATTTTTTCAACCAATGGAGAACCATCTTCGTCTTTTACTGCCAGAATATCGCGTGTAATTTCAATCAGGTACGAATCCAGATCACCTTTGTTCCATTCTTTGAACACTTCGTGCTGTTCGTCGGCAGTCAATCCAAGTAAATCTTTCATTACCTGATAAGCCTCGTTGATAATCTGCATATCACCATATTCAATACCATTGTGTACCATTTTCACAAAATGACCGGCACCGCCTTCGCCAACCCAATCGCAGCAAGGCGTTCCATCATCAACTTTAGCCGCTACCGCCTGAAAAATTTCTTTTACGGCTGGCCATGCAGCAGGCGATCCGCCCGGCATCATCGATGGACCAAGAAGTGCACCTTCTTCGCCTCCCGAAACGCCTGTACCTACATACAACAAACCTTTGCTTTCAACATATTTAGTGCGGCGAATTGTATCAGGAAAATGAGTATTTCCACCATCGATAATAATATCGCCCGGTTCCAAATGCGGAAGAAGTTGTTCGATAAAGTCATCTACAGCTTTACCTGCTTTTACAAGCATCATTACTTTTCGTGGTTTTTCAAGCGAATCGCAAAGATCTTTAATGGAATGTGCTCCGATAAAGTTTTTTCCGGCTCCACGTCCACCAACAAATTTATCTACTTTTTCGACTGTACGATTATAAACTGCAACAGTAAAGCCTTTGCTTTCCATGTTCAGCACCAGGTTTTCGCCCATTACGGCCAAACCAATTAATCCAATATCTGCTTTTTGTTTCATAATGATAAGCTCTCTCAATTCCTTAAAATGGGAACTATCAGAGATTTTAATTGATTAATAATAATTTTTACTTCTAATATTTTTTTCGGGAAGCTTTCTCTAAATATCCTTTTTCAGGAGAATTCAGGAGACATTAAATCCCAATAATTCTAATTTTTCCAATGTTTTTTCTTCCACACGCTGTGTTCGAACTGTAAAAGCAGGAAACTCTCTGCGTGTGGGATAATCTCCTCTTTGTTGTTCAAAGTGTTCGGGAGATAATCTCAACAGTTTGTCATCGTGCCGAATATCGTAAGTATGAAGAATAGCTTTTGAAAAAACTTCCTGTTCATTCATTCCTTCGCCATCAATTTCGATGATAGGATTCGTCGGTAATTCAACCCCTGAAGGCTGCCAATTGTTCAGGCCCAAGCCGAAAAAATCACTTATCGCAAGCACACTCATCAATGTCCCTTTTGCTTTTCCATCTTTGGAATAACCTGCTATATGAGGCGTAGCTATTTCGGTCATTTCCAACAGCTCAAGATCTAAATCCGGTTCATTTTCCCAACAATCGCAAACAAAAGATGAAATGTGTTTCGCTTTCAATGCCTTTTTTACTGCATCGGTTTTAATCACCTCTCCACGACATGAATTAATTAACACAGGTTTCTTTTTTAATGCGCTAAAAAAGCTTTCGTTTCCCATATGAAAAGTAGCATCTTCGCCTTTAATATTTAACGGAACATGTAAACTGATAATATCGGCTTCGTTTTTTATAGTTTCAAGGCTCACGAATTTATCTGACCCTTCTGCCCTCTCGCGTGGTGGATCATTGAGCAACACTTTCATTCCAAAAATTTCGCAAATCTTTGCCACCTTACTTCCTACATTGCCCACCCCAACAATGCCGATACACAAATCTTTCAATTGAAGCTTTTTAGTTTCGGCCAACACCATAAGCGCGGAAGCAATGTATTGCTCCACCGATTTAGAGTTGCAGCCCGGTGAGTTAGTCCATTTAATTCCCGCAGCATCGCAATAATCTGTATCAATATGGTCGTAACCAATGGTAGCCGTGGCAATAAACTTCACCGAAGAACCGGCTAATAATTTTTCGTTGCAAATAGTCCGCGTACGAGTAACAATGGCATCAGCATTTTTGGCTATTTCGGCTGTTGTCTTCGATCCGGGCAAATAAATAACTTCCGCCACATCTTCAAATGCACCACGGATATAGGGTATCTTATCGTCAATAATTATTTTCATAGGCATTTACCTCTTACATAAGGTTTCTTATTTTTTTTGTTTTTTTTGTAATATGATTTTACAATTTCTTCCAATACAAAACTGGTTCGGGCAGCCGAATACATGGTGCTGACACATTCGTTTTTGCCCAGCAAAGCTCCAACAACCTGTTCGATAAGGTAAAAAGAAATATTTTCGTGATTTTGGAAACTAAACTTTTCGGTTCCCTTTTCAGAAATTACTTCCAAATCTCCTTTGTCGAAACAGGGAAATTTAATCTTCGCTTTTGTACCAATAATTTCAATACTATCTTCTTCCGATTGTTTATCCACCACAAAACTCCAGCTTCCTGTACCTGTAACTCCCGAAGCAAAACTAAAAACAGCTGAAACTGTATCCTCGGCCGGATAATAACCGGCAATGTTACTTACCATTCCAGCTACCTGAGTTATCGGTCCAAATACAAAATCCAGATAATCAAACTGGTGCGAAGCCAAATCGTAAAAATGACCGGCACCGCCAATTTCAGGATTTACATGCCAGTGTTGACGTTCGGGAAAGCGATCATTCTCACCATAAGCTTTATAAAGCCGGATGTTTACAGTTAAAGGTTTCCCTATCGTTTCATTATCAATTAGTTCTTTTACTTTCAGGAACATCGCCAGCGTACGTCGGTAATAAGCTACATATAACGGTTGACCGGTTTCCTCCGAAACACGAATCATTTCGCTGCATTCCGCATAATTTCGCGCCATAGGTTTTTCTACATACACTGCTTTACCGGCTCTCATGGCCTGAATGGCATACGAAGCATGCGTATCGGGTGGCGTAGCAATATACACAGCATTAATCTCCGGATCGTTGATAAGTGCCGTGGCGTCAGAATAAAATTTTGGCACGCCATGCCGTTTTGCATAATCTGCGGCAAGTATTGCGTTTCGGCGCATCACAGCCAACAAACGTGAATGCTCCACCTTGTTAAATGCCGGGCCACTTTTCAACTCCGTAACATTTCCACAACCGATTATTCCCCAATTAATCAACACTTTGTTTTTAATAAATTAATATTTAAATTTGTCTTTGAAAGCCCAAAGCCCTAAAGCCGGATTGGAAATATAGAAAATTTCTTCTCCATCGGGCATAATGCAGTAGCCATCGCGAAGCTTTTTCGGATCATATTTGGCTGATACCTCATCAATGTCGGCATACTTAAATCCTACGCTTTCAATTTCGGCCTGAGTGAGATTCTCGGGGCCCTTGCCCGGACAATAAGTAATACTGAAACGTCCTTCGGATGAACCATGAATTAAATGCGCTGCTGCACTAAGGTTGTTCCGCAATTCTTCGTTCTCATCACAGGCCTTCAAAGTCTGTGGTGTTCCAAAATATCCGTATTTCCGAATCAGTCTATCAATTTCTTTGTCTTCGCCAAACTCTTTCAGCGCCGGAGCCAGAATAATAAGCTCACCTTCGTCGGCAATGGCCATGCGGGTACGATACACCGATTTATTCCCCAACCATGTACTCTTGAATTCGGTAGGATCAAGATAAACTACAATCTTTTTCAATGGCTTATCTAATAAATCGAAATTCACCAAAAGTGCCAGTTGAGCTGCTTTATCAAACACTTCGTAATCATCTCCGATAAACATACCACGCGTTTTCACAATGCCATCTTTTTTATCGAGGCCAACAACCGTTTGAACATAAACAATAGGTAAATGCTTGGTAAAGTATTCCGAAGCATAATTAAAAATGCGACGCACCGGAGTATCGGCATGGCCCATCATACGTTCCATACCATAAGCAGCGCCTACAAAATGGCTTTTGTTGATACCTTCGACACCACCGGTACCTACAAAAATATTTTTATTGTAATTGGCCATTCCCACCACTTCGTGTGGAACTACCTGCCCGATAGACAATATAAGATCAAAATCACCTTCGACAAGCAATTTATTGACCTGCGCCGGCCATGGAAATTCGACAGCACCACCCGATACTTCTTTTACAAATTCGGCAGGTACTGTCCCAACCGTCACCACATCATTTCGCCAATCGTGCTCACGAATCAACGAAGCCGGTAAAGCACCAAACATATGAGAAATCTGGTGTTCTGTCATCGGAGAATGCGTTCCCAAGGCAGGCAAAACATCCGTCAGAGCATCACCATAAAACTGCCATGCAAATTCAGTCAACTCTCCCGCCCTGCTTGGCAAGCGCGTATAATCAGGAGGAATAGCAAGCACCTTGTGCTTCTTCCCCATTTTTTCTAACGCTTCGAAAAGACCTTTTTTCAGGTCTTCTGAAGTCAATTCAAATTCTGTTGAACCTATTTCGTAGTAGAGCATAATTTCAATTTACAATTTATTTATTTACAATTTAGTTACAATTGACCATTTAATAAGAATTCATTAACTATTTCAAATTTATCTTGTTTTTCATTGTTTTAATTGAACTTACAATTATATTCAATAGTTCCTGATTTTCTTTCATTAAACCATCAAGAAGATCATGTTTAACTAATCCTGATTCAACAATTAATTCGAGCCAGTATAATGTTTCATCTAATTCTTCTTCAACCATTTTTAATTTATTCAGGAAGTCTTTATCTGATTTACCAAGACAAGCTGAACGATAATTAGCACCTGGAGATGTACCTGAGCGTATAATCAGGTTACCCAAAGCATTCCCTGTTTTGTTATTTGGCAAACTTTCCGATAATTTTATTATTCGCAATGAGAATAACTTCAATCTGTTTTTAAGTTCATCACTCGTCATAATCCACGGTAATAAATCGTAAATTGTAAATAGTTCAATCGTAAATATGTTTATCGTTTCACCCGTGCATTTCCTCCCCAGATACTCCAAACCATGTCTTCGTCGGCAGGTTGTGCGTAGTCGGTAAGGAAAGTGGTGGCCAATGCGCCTGAAGCCCAACCGAATTTTGGCCATGTATCAGGTTCCCAGCCTTTCAGAATAGCATAAAGCAGTCCGCCCACAAATCCATCACCACCACCGATACGGTCGAGTACATTGATTTTGCGTGGCATAATTACATGCCAGTTTTCTTCCTCTAACATGATGACACCCCACAAATGTTCGTTTACACTAACAACTTCGCGCAGTGTGGTGGCATAAACAGAAGCATGAGGAAATGCCGCTTTTACGCGACCAATCATTCCTTTGAAACCTTCAATTTCAGCTTCAATACCTTTACCGCCGGCTTCAGGACCTTTTATTCCCAAACAGAGTTGAAAATCTTCTTCGTTTCCAATCAAAATATCCGAAACGGATGCAATCTCAGTAAAAATATCCCGTAATTCCTTTTCGCGTCCTTTCCAAAACGAAGCGCGATAGTTTAAATCGAAGGAAATACGCGTGCCTGTTTTTTTAGCATAACGAGCCAGTTCCAAACAGAATTCGCTTGTTTCAACCGATAGTGCACCAATTAATCCTGAGAGATGCAGAATCTGAACACCTTCCTGTACGAAAATACGTTCCAGATCAAAATCCTTCACATTCAGCGTGCGACCAACTTCACCGGCGCGATCGTTCAATACACGCGGTCCACGTGTTCCAAAACCACTATCGGCAATATTAAATTGGTGACGATAACCCCAGGGATTGCCCTGAGGAACTTCCACGCCTTCGTAATCCATATTCCGGGCACGTAAATTATTCTTTATCATTTGTGCTATAGGACTATCTTTCACGAAAGTAGTCAGCACTTTCACCGGCAAGCCCAAATAAGATGAAATACTTGCTACGTTGGTTTCTGCACTAGAAACTTCCATTTCGAATAATTTACTGCTGTGAACAGGCTGTCCGTTCACCGGCGTAATGCGAACGCCCATCGAGGTAGCCACCATCAGGGCATATTTTGTGTCTTTTTTTAATTCAATCATAATATATATCTGCCCCCTAACCCCCTAAAGGGGGAATTTGTGGGTAGCACTTTTTGAGGAATTTAATAAAAAATAAAAGATATTCTGCACTCTTTTCCCCTTTAGGGGGTCAGGGGGCAAGTTTTATATACAAAATACATCAAACCCACCATCAATAACGGTGAGCGTACCTGTAACAAATTTAGAAGCATCGCTCGATAACCAATGTAGTGTACCGAACAGTTCATCAGGGTTTCCAAATCGACCGAACGGAGTATGAGCAATGATCGAATGTCCGCGGGCAGTAAGCGATCCATCAGTGTTAGTCATCAAAGTACGGTTTTGTTCCGTGAGGAAGAAGCCGGGTGCCATGGCATTCACGCGTAAACCTTCACCAAATTTAGTAGCCAGTTCTGTTGCCATATATTTAGTAAAATTGGTGACAGCAGCTTTTGAAGCACCATATCCCACAACACGCGTCAGTGGACGAAGAGCAGATTCGGAAGAAATATTGATGATGCTCCCTTTGCCTTTTTCTACCATAAATTTAGCAAAAACCATGGTAGGCAACACTGTACCGAACAAGTTAAGATCAACAACCTTGCGAAAAGCATCTATTTCGAGATCGAAAATGGTACTGTCCGGCCCGATTGTAGCACCGGCCATATTTCCACCCGCTGCATTCACCAATATATCCACCTGGCCAAAATCGGCTATGATTTCATTCGCTGTAGCTTCCAGCGCTTCTTTATCAAGTACATCGGAACAATAGCTTTTGGCAATATAGCCTTTATCATGTAATTCCTTTTCAAGATTCCGTCCGGCATCGCGGCAACGATCGATAATGGCAGCTTTTATGCCCTGCGAACACATGTATTCAGTCATACCCCGACCTAAAACACCACCGCCTCCGGTAATGACCATTACCTTGTCTTTTACATCAAAAAGATTACTCATAATATTGATTTTTAAATATTAAACTTAAGCTTATTTTTTCACTCTCTGAGTTTTGCCCCGGCCTGAGTATTAGCCCAAATCTTTTTTTGATATTTTACAGATTAAACAAACGTTTCAAATGGCGTTCGTAAATATTTTCTTCTACGCAATTTCCTACGATATCTTCATACTTTTCGAGCAGGCTTGTATACGTTTCTCCCATTTCGGCTGCCACTTTATAGGCAACATGAATCAGCTGACGGAAATTTGAATTATAATCAGCGTGTCCCGGAATATGGCGCAGGGTATTGGCAAACTTTTCGCTTGTCCATGTATTTACCTCTTCCACCGAAGGCAACTGCACATTGTCAATGTCGATAACATCAGCATAAGGTGCACAAAGCTCTTCACTGCGGTTGAATGAATTGGCATAAATTTTCTTCGCAAGTTCCAATCCTTCGCCACCAGCCACTGCCAGGCCTATAACTTCTTCGAGCCAGGTAGTTCCGGCAGTTTTAAGATGCAATCCCTTATCGTATTTGTGAATCACTTCGGCCATAATCGGGTAGATGGAAAATTTATCGCTACCGGAGTGGATACTTAGCTTTAGTTCTTCGGGTAAGCCAAATTCTTTTACTGCATAATCAATGACCAATACATCTTCTTCAAATTCACGCGCAAACTGCTTCAAATCTCCGCGATAATCAACACCTTTATTAAATCTACCTGTAAATTTTGGAGCAATGGTTTGTGCAGGGACTCCCTTATCAGCTAACATTTTAAGGATAAAAAGCATATCAATGGGTGTTTGAGGAGTTTCCACTTCATCCATCGATACTTCTGTAATGAAATTACCAACACCTTTGTTTTCAACAAGGTATTTATAAATTTCAGAGGCTTGCTGGGTAGCAGTTAAAAATTTTGAGGCTATGGCTTCAAGCATTTCTTTGCTAATGTGCAAAGGTTTTTTCATGCCGGGAATAGAGAGCTCTCCCATGTACTTTTCGCACGAGGCCACAAAAGCAGCTACATCGGCTTCGCTACTTGGTTTTCCGATAAATGCTGCTACGTCGAGCGTAAAGAAGTCGGCTGTTTCTACAAAAGGTGCTACTGTCGACAAATTAATATGATCGGCATCAACAAAATAGAGACCTTTATAGCCTAATTTTGCTACGGCAGCATCGGCCTCTTTGCGTACATCGGCTGGATGCGAGTGTACGTAAATGTGTTCTCTATTAGATTTATTCCAAACGGGACTTATTTCGAGCCCTGTTTCGTTGGCCTTCATTATGGCTCGCAGTTGTGCAACACCCTGGTGCGAAAATCTGTCGCCCACACCGATACTGTATTTTCCTAATTTCATGATGATATAAATTTACTTGTTAAATTTTCGTTTCTCTGTATTGATTTTTAGCGTACTCAAAATTCTATTCTGTCTATCACAGGCTGCTTCATTCACCAAACTGCATATAGTCTTCAATGTTCTCTTTTATTAATATATCGATAGGTACATAATTAATCTTGGTAATACTCTGTTTCTGTATTAATTTGGCACACATATCTCTTATTGTGAAATAAGCCTGTTTCTCCGGACGTTGTGCTATAAGATAAGAAACAATATCCTGTTTCAGATAGTCGACGTTTTTTTGGAGCAAGTCATAACCTATCAACCTCACATCGGCATGTTGTAGTATTTCAAGGTGGTTAGCCAATCGGTACACCCTTGAATTAAACGTTATAGCCGCTTTTATGTTTGTGTTTTTCGAAAAAACATCGCTTAGAATTTCGCGATTGGCATCTTCGTTTTCATCATTCATTTCGAGGTGAATAAGTTCAATATTCGAAAGCATATTTTCGGATACAAAACTCATAAAACCATTGATACGGGCTATGGTTTGGTTAGATACTGCACCTTTTCTGTCGGTACGCAGCACAAGCACCTGAGCCGCATCGGGCAACGAATTTAAAAGCAATTTGGCTGCAATATAACCGCTCTGGAACGAATTTTGCCCATAATAAGTCAGAAAATCAGCATCTTCTATCATCGAATCGATAAACGAAAACGGAATTTCAAGTTGCTGAAGTTCCTTTGTGAAAGCCAGTGTTTCGTCTCTGAATATCGGCGCCATAATCAATGCATCAGGTTGGCTTTTGACCAACTCTTTCGACACATCCACAAACGAATTAGCATCAAATTGATTGAAGTATTTTCGCTCTATATGAATATTATAATGTAAATAATCAATCGCAGCCTGACTGAAACCCTTTTCTACACTTTCCCAATAATCAGTGGCTTTGTGCATTGGAATCAGGCAAGCGAAATGATAATGTTTCTTTGAAGCCAGCGAGCGTGCCAACAAATTAGGCGAATAATTGATCTCATCCAATACCTTCTGAACTGCCTCGCGGCTTTTTTCAGACACCTCTCCCCTTTCGTGTAACACACGATCCACAGTACCTTCTGATACACCGGCCATTGTGGCTATATCTTTTATTCTTATTTTTGTGTTTTGGTTTTTCATATCAAAAATTAATAATTTCGTGTGCGTACACAGAAAAAATATACTGCAAAAATACAACATATTTTGTAAAATCAAAGTTTTTTGTATCTTCGTGGGCGAACACGGAGAATAAAAACACAAGATAAAAGCTAACTATCAAACTAATTATCAACAACATAAAACCAGACTTACAATTTTATCTTCCAAAAAAAGGGTCGAAAATATATTTTATAACATGTTTTTGAACCCTATTTTTAGAAAAGATGGCCCTAAAAAACCCATTTTTCAATAAAATTGAAAGAATAAATAAGTATAATTTTCCAAAAAATCGTATATTAATATTTTGAAACAGATACGCTCATGAAAAACTTTTTAGACGAAAATTTTTTACTGCAAACAGAAACAGCTCAGCAGCTCTATCACCAGCATGCAGCAAAGCAACCAATCATTGACTATCATTGTCATTTAATTCCATCGATGGTGGCCAACGATCATCAGTTTAAATCACTTACCGAAATATGGTTGGGTGGCGA
>Ga0209373_10004912_pt1 | contig 11296 bp, 12 predicted proteins | sample Higcelweek5metaG_FD_187173 | JGI IMG/M metagenome (GOLD analysis project Ga0209373, IMG submission 187173) | Freshwater pond sediment microbial communities from the University of Edinburgh, under environmental carbon perturbations - High... | ecosystem: Environmental > Aquatic > Freshwater >... | reverse complement strand
CAAACTGCTTATGCAGACGGGCGTGGTCACCACCCCCGGCAACGGCTTCGGGACCCCGGGCGAGGGCTATTTCCGCATCTCGCTCACGGTGAACACGGATCGGCTGAAGGAGGCGGTATTACGGATTTCCCAACTCTAGACTGCTACATCTCCCTGGGCTCCAACCAGGGCGATGGAGAGGCCAATATCGAGGGCGCGCTCCAGCGCCTGGAGCACTACGGCAACGACCTCGTGTTCGACGCCCAGTCTCCCATTTATACGACCGAACCCCAGGGCGCCGTGAAGGATCAACCTTGGTTCTCCAACTGTGTGGTGCGGCTCAAGGCTGGCTCCGATATTTGGGCGCCGGAAGGGCTCTTGTCCACGCTGCAGGCCGTGGAGGCGCAGATGGGCCGCATTCGCGGAGAGGTTGTGGGCGGCCCGCGGGTCATCGATCTGGACCTGCTGATGTTCGGCGATGTGGAGATGGACGGCGAGTACCTGCAGCTGCCGCATCCGCGCATGCTTGAGCGCGCCTTTGTGCTCATCCCCCTGCGCGACATCGCCCCGGACCTCGTGTTCAAAGACGGCAGAACCATCGACCAGGTGCTTGCCGGGCTTTCGTACAGCCTGGACGGCCGCGCCATTGGTCAGAAATAGGGCGGCCTAAGCCCAAACAGGACGTGCCAAAATGAGCGTGACCAAACTTCTGATTCTGGCCATTTGCGCCTTTGTGGTCTGGAAGCTCTTTGCGGGCGACAAACGCTTCAAAGAGACCAAGGAGAAGGAGAACAAGGAGAACCTTGTGGCCTCCGGCGAGATGGTCAAAGACCCGGTGTGCGGGGCGTATGTCTCCAAGAACAGCGACATCCGCGTGCGCCAGGGCGACACAGTGCTGAATTTCTGCTCCTATGAATGCCGCGAGAAGTACCTGAAGCGGCTTGAGGAACAGAACGGCGCGCCCAAAGCATAAATCACAAGACACCCCAATGGCCGGGCCGCAAGCCCGGCCGCACCTTTCTGGCGGAGGAGCACATGAAGATTTTCCTCGACAGCGCCAATATCGATCAAATCAAGCAAGCCAAAGCCTTGGGCGCCATTGAGGGCGTGACGACCAATCCCAGCCTTTTGGCCAAGGAAAAGGGCGATTGGAAAAAGATCGTCCGCCAGATCTGCAAAGAGATCGACGGCCCTGTGAGCGTCGAAGTTCTGGCCACGGAGTCCACGGCCATGCTGGCCGAGGCGCGCGAGCTGGTGAAGATTGCCCCCAACATCGTCGTAAAGGTGCCGGTGACCCTTGAGGGCCTCAAGACCATCAACGTGCTGCACGAACGCGGCGTGGAAACCAACGCGACCCTCGTGTTCTCGCCCAATCAGGCGCTGCTGGCGGCCAAGGCCGGCGCGTCGTTCGTCAGCCCCTTTGTGGGCCGGCTCGACGACATCGGCCAGGACGGCATGCAGGTCATCCAAGACATCATGACCATCTTTCGCAATTACGACCTGTCGACCCAGGTGCTGGCGGCGAGCATACGCCACACCAGCCATTTCTTCCAGGCCGGGCTGTTGGGAGCCGATGCCGCGACCATTCCGTTGTCCGTGCTGTTCGACCTGGTGAAGCACCCGCTTACCGACATCGGCCTCGCCAAATTTCAGGCCGACTGGGCCAGCAAGTAGAGCTCAGGGAGATTCAGACCGGCCGATTCGCACATGTCACGTTGTCTCATAATGTAAATTATGTTAACTTTCATATTCGGAGCAGGGCTCTCTCCTTCCCTTTGAAAGAGAACTGTGGCAGGAACTTTTCGCCCTTGATCAACCCCCGACCGCTCTGCCTTTCAACAGGGCGCAACAGCCACTGAGGCAATTGCAGATGAACAAGGATTTCCGTAAAGCCGCGCTGAACGGCCTGATCATGACCTCACTGCTCATGCTTCCCGCCGGCGCGCAAGCCGCTGCCAAGAAAACCGCCAAACCCGCGGCCGACACCAAAACCGCTCAGCCCGCGCCGACTGATTCCGCCTATGAGCAATGGCTCAAAAAATACGGCGCCTATGACCGCGTCGCCCAACCAATCGATGAAATTTCCGACACCACCAGCGCGACGGCCCTGAAGCGCGCTGAGGCGCACCTGCTTCAAGGCGTGCCCGCGCAGGCCCTTGCGGTTGTCGAGGGCTTAAAGCCCTATGACGATCCAGGCATGGAGATCCACCGGCTGTGGCTTGGCGGCAACGCCCACCGCGCCCTGGGCGATCCCTACAAGGCCGTGGTCTGGTACAGCCAGGCGGCCAAGCTCATGGACGCCAAGCAGATGAAGGCCAAGCTCTCGGCCGAGGCCGGGCTCGACGCCCTGTGGATCGATGTGTGGCGTCGCCAGTACTGGGCCTTTGTGGGCAATCCTTCCGCCTCACGCGAGGCCCTGGAATTGACCTTGCGCACCCTGCAAGACCAGGCCGAAACCGCCTGGGGGAAGGAGAACTTCTGGGTAAAATCCAAGGAAGCCCTCTCCCTGGCCACTGGCGAGACCACGCCGCCGGCAACGGACAAGGCCGCCAAGGACGGCGCGCTCAAGGTCAGCGACGCCGACCGTCTGCGCATCGCCCAGGCAGTGGCGGCCGCGAGCATTGAGGACTACGCCCAGGCGAAGTCCATTCTGTCCAAGGTCGGCGAGCCCGCCCTGCGCGATTTTTGGGGCGCCCTGCTGGGCTTTTTGAACACCGGCAAAACGCCGGATGCCAAGAGCATCGGCGCGGCTGGCTATGCCAAGGCGGCGGGATTCTGGAACGCCAACCTGCTTGCGGCGTATTCCGCAAACCGTTCGGAATGGCTGCTCGGAAGCTCTACAGCCTCTTGGACGAAGTTCAAGGCCAACCTGGCGCAGCTCTCCAAGACCGAGGCCCAGGAAGCCGTGGACAAGGAGATGCGGTCCCTGCTCATTTCCGACGAAATGTCCCGGCTGCTGCACTCCCTCAAGTTCATTCTCACCCTTGAGGAAGGCAACACCGACGCCGCCAAGGAAATTTGGGACGGCCTGGATAAGCGCAAGCTGCCCATCAGCCTCCGGGTCGCGGGCGGCCTGGCCTTCCGCGAAGATCTGCAGTCCTTGCTGCCGCAGGAGATCGGCGCCGCGGGCAAGCTCTCCCCTGCCCTGGCCGCCCTTTTGGCCGCTGGCGGCACTGGCGCGCCCCTTGCGGGCGAGGCGCCCTTCTGGACCCGCGTTGAAGTTGGCCGCTCCAGCAATGTGAACAAGACTTGGCCCTTGGACCGGCTGCTCGTCCTTTCGGACTGGCAGGCGCGTTGGGTGGCCGGCCCCGGTTCGGAGCTGGCGCGCCGCTCGGCCTTTCTCTTCCCTGATACCATGTACGGGTATGACTGCCTGGTCTATCTGACGCAAAAGGCTGTGGAGAACCGGGCTTTTCAACAGGCCGGAACTTATCTTGAACGCATGGCCTCATTGTCGACTGACAAAAGGCGCACAGCAATACGCCTCGGCCTCAAGGGCAAGATAGAGCGCGAAAGCGGCAAGGACGCGGAAGCCCTTGCAACCTATCAGGAAATCGCCGAGCTGGGCGTCGACATGGACCCCAAGACCCGCTTGGACATGGCGACCTTCTTCCAGCTGAAGAACGATCTCGACAATGGCCGCAAGCAGCTGCTGATCCTCTGGGAGCAGCATGACAAGCTGCCGCGCAACATGCAGGCGGAAATCCTGTTCTGGCTGGGCGAGGGCGAACATTCTCAGCGCAACTACGACGCTGCGCTAGATTATTATCTGCGCCTCGCGTATCAATACCCGCAGGAACCCATGTGGCCAACTGTGGCCATGTACCGCTCGGCCATGATCTACGAGATCAAGGGCAACTTCGAGACGGCCAAGAAGCTTCTGCGGTCGGTCATTGCCACAGCGGACACCAAAGAGGCCCAGGAAGCGGCCCGCAATCGCTTGAACGCTCTTGAAGCAAAGGCCGGCAAGCCCGCGACCAAAGAAAGCGGCGAGCCCGTTTATCCGTTCTAGCCACGCACAGAGACACCCAGGAGACCCCATGGCTGAAGACTTCCGGACAATGCTCAAAGAAGACTCGAGAGATGCCGAGACCGGCGAACGCTGGTTCGAAGACATTGAGATGGGCGACGTCTTCTTCTTCTCGGTGCAGGCCAGCGCTCTGCATGGCAGCACTCCGGCGGCCCTGCTGGACGACATCATGGGCTACGAGACCTTTCAGGTGACCATCCAGTCGAAGCACGGCGTCTTTGCCCATGGCCGGCGCGGCGCTTGGCAACACCTGGAAGGAAAATCCTGGTGGCCCCTGTTCGTGGACGATTCCCCGATTCTCTACGTGGCTGAAAACGTTCCCGTGGCGACAACGCAGCAGATCTATGAGGATCTTGTGGCCTGCGTGGCGGAACACCCGGAACTTGCCCCCAAGAAGTGCGGCTGCGGCGGCCTGATGCCCTGCTGAACAAAACGTCCAATCCCCGCGGCATAAAGAGAAGCGCCGCCTGCGAAACGAATCGCAGGCGGCGCTTTTTTGTCATGGCGAAGCGCGCTGTGCGCAAGATCGTCTAAGACATGGTCCTTTCACTCTCATAAAAGAGCTTGCGGCGCAGGTAGCGCACCAGGGCCAGCTCCGGGGCATGCCGGAGGTGCAGAAGCTCACGTCCAGATTGCGCGGGATCATGCCCTCGGTGATGCCAAAGGAACGCTTGCGGTCGATGTAGAACTCGTCGTCGCGCAGCCACAAGCCTTCGAGGTTGAACGTGCGCACATTGACGCCGATCATGGCCAAGGCTTTGTCGGCCCGCATGGCGCGCCACTTGCGGCCGTGGATGCTGGCGCTGGAGCAGAAACCGCATCGAAAGGAGCAGCTCCGGCAGTGGATCCGAAATCCATGCCGGTTTTCGGGTAGCTGAAGTGGACTTCGATGGTGTCGCAAAAGTCGAAAAAGCCATAGGGACCAAGAAACTGATCCAAACGGACGATGAAGCCCACCCCCAAGACAAACAGAAAGGCGCTTGGCTGCGTGCTGCGGGTGTCTGCGGGGGAAAGGCGTTTCATTCAGGCAGACCTGCTTGGTTCAAACCGTGAGGATGAAACCCGTTGGAGACCCCGCGAGACTTAGCTCCACCACAGTTTTTCGCGGAAGAACTGAAAGAAGTACGCGCCGCCCCAGCGGATGATCTGCAGCTTGCGTTCGCCGCCGATGCGCGCGGGTTCGTCGCCGGGAATCTCGGTGATCTTCAGCTTGCGCTTGGCCGCGCGCACCGAAAGCAGCGGCTCCCAGCTGATTTTGGTGAAGAACAGGCGCTCCGGCGTTCTGTAGGCGCCCTCGTCCATCAGCTCAAGGTCGTGGACCATCTGCTTCTTGTAGGCGCGGTAAATGACCATGGCGTCGGTATAATGGCCGCCGTGCAAAATGTTGATGGTCTTGGTGAAGAGCCAGTTGCCGAAGGCCGTGATCGGATCGTCGTCGTCGCTCTTGGCGTCGCCCAGGTAGCGCGACGCGATGACCATGTCGTAGCCCTCGCGCATCTTCTGAATAAGATCGGGAATCAGCTCCGGCACGGAGTTGCCGTCCGGGCTGAAGGTCAGAAGCACGTCTCCCTTCACCAGGGGCATGACTTCACAGTAGGCGTGCCGGAAGCCGCGCTGCTTCTGGACATACACTTCATAGCCCTGCTCGCGCGACCATTCGATGGTGCCGTCCTTGGACCCGCCGTCCACAACGATGATCTGATCGACCCATTCGCGTTTGATCTTTGGCATGATTGCTTTCATGCCTTCGATTTCATTGAGCGTCATCACAAGAAGCGTCGTTTTCATGTTCCAATCCGTCGTCGGGAGGTTAGATGGGCCGTTTGAAGTAATGTTTGAAGGCGGTGTAACCGGCTATGACGAGGCAGACCGTGAGCGAGACGGCGACGATGAGCTGCGCAAGCCGCTGCGCTTCGCCCCCCAGGATGATGCCGCCCGCGGCCTCGCCCACATAGGCGAACGCCAGACAGAGCGGATAGGGAAAAATCAGGGTAGCCCAGAAGTAGTGCCTGAAGGAAAGCGAGGTCAGCCCCAAGAGGTAATTCACCGGACCACTGGGGAAAACCGGGTTGATGCGGATGAAGGCCACGACCTTCCAGCCATTCTGCGAAACCTGGGTGGCGAGCCATTGCAGGATGTTGTTGTCGAACTTCCTGGCCAGGGGCTGGCCAAGGGCCGTGCGCGCGAACAAAAACGCCACCACCGAGCCGATGGTGCAGCCGATGAGCGTGTAGACGCTGCCCCAAAACGCGCCCCAAAGCAGGCCCGCCCCAAGGTTCAGGGGCAGGCTCGGGATCATGAAGGCGACCACGAGCGCATAGGCGGCGATAAACAGCACAGGGGCAGCGACATTGTTCTGCGCAACATAGCGGAGAACGCCCTCTGGTGTCAGCACGCCGATTCTCCAATAATACCACAGTACCGCCGCAACAAGCACGTAACTCAAGAGCAGACACAGGCGCTTGGGACCTATGAATCTGCGCAGCACGCTTTTCGCCGTACGCGGTGAATTCTGCTCGTCAGGACGCACGGGTGCTCACTCTGCTACAGCTCCAGATTCTCGCGCACAAGACTCTTTTCAGCCATGGTCTGGATGTGGCGCATGGTCTCCTCGCCGAACTTGCGGCGGATCATGCTCAGGTAGCGCGGGTTCTTGTAGTAGGCGTCGAAGGAATAGTCGCGGAAGGCCAGCACTTGGCCGCCCGTAAGGTACTTGGTGGGCAGGGGCAGGCAGTCGCGGCTATACTGCGAGTAGCCGTTCCATGTGGCCGGCAGCGGCGCGCCAGCCTTGACGGCGTCGTCGTACAGCTTGGAGCCGGGATAGGCCATGGCGGAATAGATGTTCGCCCATTCAGCGTTGATCTCCTGCATGAGGGCGTTGGTCTCCTGCATGGAGTCGTAGTCGTCCTCCGGCAGGCCGTAGATGAAATTGGCGCAGATGTGCTGGTCCTGCGCATAGGTCATCTCCACCACGCGCATGACCTCGTCGAGCTTGTAGCCCTTGGTCACGTCCTCAATGACGCGTTTGCTGCCGGACTCGAAGCCGTAGGCGATCCAGTTGACGCCAGCCTGCTTCATTGCCGCGAGCATGCGCTCGGAAACCGTGTTCACCCGGGCGTAGGCCCAAAAATTCAGGTCATAGCCGCGCTCGGCGATTCGACCGCACAGTTCCAGCACGCGCTTCTCGTTCACGGCGAACAGCTCGTCCATGATCTTGATGTTGCGCACGCCGTAGGCGGTGACGAGGAAATCGATCTCGGCCATGACCGCGTCCACCCCGCGGGTGCGCAGGCGGTGCTCGCCGAACAGGGCGTTGATGCAGCAGAACGAGCACTGGTACGGGCAGCCCAGGCTGGTATAGAGCGTGGCATAGGGCTGCCGACGCGAAACATCGTCGAAACAATGCCAGTTGTGCGCCCGGTAGCGCTCCATGGGCAGCAGGTCCCAGGCGGGCATGGGCAGGGTGTCCAGGTCGGCCCACATCACGGGCATGGCGCCGCGCACAATGTGCCCGTCCTCGCGCCGCCACAGGCCTGGAATGCCCGCCGGGCTCCGCTCTCCTGTCTTGAGCGCGTCGAGAAGCGGCGGCAGGGTGCGCAGCCCCTCGCCCTGAATGGCGAAGTCCGCGGCTTCCTCGCGCAGGGTGCGCTCCGGCAGGGCGCTCACGTGCAGGCCGGTGAGGCACACAGCCATGTCCGGCGCGAGTTCCTTGATCTTGCGGGTGATGGCCCCAACGCCGGTCATGTTCATGGTCGAGGCGGAGGGATTGTGCCCGGAAGCCATGACCACGGTCAAAAGCGCGCCCCGGTCGACAGCCTCTTGCGCCACCTGAGCCCAGGACAGGCCGTCGGTCTCTGCGTCCAGAATCGCCACGCCGTAGCCCAGGCCGCGCAGGTAGCCGCCCAGAATGCCCGCCCACAGCGGCGGCTCGATGGCCGTCAGGTCATGGTCCGACAGGGAGCCGTAGATCTGCTTCTGGCTGCCGGGCTTGATGAACAGGACGTCGGGCTTGCGAGACATGGCCCCCTACCCTTCCACCGCGTTCAGCACGGCGCAGAGTTCCACGATGCGCTCCGCGCTCAGGCTCGGATAGTTGCCGATGTAATAGCCGAAGAAATGGATGTGCTCCACCTGCGGGTACTTCTTGTATTCGCCGTCGGGCACGATGCCTTTGAGATAGGGCTGACGCAGCTGGTTGCCGCCGCCCGCGCTGCCGCGCCGGAACTCGACGCCGTTCTCGCGCATCTGCTTTTCCAGCCGGGCGCGCAGGGCCACGTCGGGCTTTTTCAGCACCAGGTTGAAGGCATAGTTGCAGCTTCCTTCCAGGTCGAAGTCAGTGCGATACTTGGAGGAATCGATCAACTTCAAGAACAGCTCGAAGTTTTCGCGGCGGCGCTGGTTGCACTCGTCCAGGCGCTTCAGCTGGCTGCGGCCCAGCACGGCGTTGATCTCGGTGCTGCGCACGTTGAAGGCCGGAAAGGCGAAGATGAAGTCCGGCGAAAGTTCCGTATTTTCCGCAGCATAGCGCGCCTTGGTGGCCGGGCTTTCGGCCTCGCGGACCATGCCGTGGGAGCGGAACATGCGGATGACGTCGTAGAAGGCATCGTCGTTGGTGCAGACCATGCCGCCCTCGACGGTGCTCATGTGGTGGGCGAAATAAAAGGAAAAGTCGGACGCGAGCCCAAAGGAGCCCAGGCGCTGGCCTTTGAAGGTGGCCCCGTGCGACTCGCACACGTCCTCGATGAGCGGGATGTTGCGGCGCGCAAGTTCGTCGAGCAGGCGGTCGGACAAACCGTTGAAGCCCTGCACGTAGGTCAGGAACACCGCGCGGGTCTTGCCGGAAAGCTTGGCGATGACCTGGTCTTCGTCCATGCACAGGGTGCGCGGGTTTATGTCCACAAAAACGGGCGTAAAGCCGTTCTGCAACACCGAGGCGATGTCTGAAACCCAGGTGAGCGTGGGCACGATGACCTCGCCGCCGCCATGGAGGTGCTTCAGCGCGCCCATGGTGATGAGGTTGGCCGAGGCGCCGGAGTTCACGAACACGCTGTGCTTCACGCCAAGCCAAGCCGACCACTCGCGCTCCAGGGCGCGCACGTTCTCCGACTGGGTGAGCCGGGGCATGCCCTGCAAAAACGCGATAAGACCGTCAAGGTCCTGCCGGGTGACATTGTCTTCCATCAACGGCCACTTAAAGTTCATGGCAACGCCTTGGGATTATTTCTGTTTCAGGTACCAATCGTATGTGCGGCGCAGCCCCTCGGCAAAGGGCACCCCGGGCGCCCAGCCAAGCCCCGACAGGCGGGAGGAATCCAAAACCTTCACGGGCATGCCGTCGGGCTTGGACGTGTCATAGGTGAGCGCGCCGGAAAAGTTGGTGATCTCCTTGAGCATCTGCGCCAGCTCCGCAATGGAGACGGCCGAGCCGGAGCCGATGTTCAACGGCCCTTCCCAGCTGTGCCCCAGCATAAGGAACACGGCCGCGTCGGCCACGTCATCCACATACAAGAACTCGCGCCGCGCCTTGCCCGTGCCCCAGATGGCGAGATCAGTGTCGCCGGCGGCCGTCGCCGCGCGCATGCGCGCCATGAGCGCGCCCACCACGTGGGAATTCTCCGGGCTGAAGTCGTCGCCAGGGCCGAAGTAGTTCGTGGGCACCGCGATGTTGAAGTCCACGCCATGCTGCTGGCGCAGCGCCCGGCAGAGTTCCAGGCCCGCCAGCTTGCTCACGGCGTAGGCCAGGTTCGTGGGCTCAAGCGGCGAGCCGTACATGCTCTCCTCTTGGATGGGCTGGGCCGCATCCTTGGGATAGACGCAGGAGCTGGCCAGATACAAAAGCTTGCGGACGCCGAAGCGGTGCGCCGCGTGCAGCACGTGGGTGGCGCAAAGCAGATTGTCCAGAATGAGGTCCGCCGGGGCGCGGCGATTGAGCCCGATGCCTCCGGCCTTGCCCGCCGCATAAACCACCCACTCCGGCTGCTGGGCCTCAAAAAAGGCGTCCACGGCGCGCTGGTTGCGCAGGTCCGGCTCCAGGGCCGAGGACAGGCAGGAATGCCCGGCCTGGGCGAAAGCGCGCTGAATGGCCGAGCCGAGGGCCTTGGCACCGCCGGCGACAAAGATTTTCGGAGCCGCGATCATGCGCCGCGCACCGCCTTCAGAATCCCCTGCTTGATGTCTTCCTTGCCGATGTAATAGGCCCGCTCCAGGGTGTAGCCGCTGGGCGTGGGCAGATCTGGATTGGCGACGCGCACGATGGGCGCCTTGAGGGAGCTGAAGCCTTTCTCCGCCACCATGGCGGCGATTTCCGCCGTCACGCCGCCGGTCTTCCAGCCGGTGTCGGTCACCACCAGCCGTCCGGTGCGCGCAACAGACTCCAGAATCAGGTCCTCGTCGAGGGGGCGCAGGGTGCGCGGGTCCACAATCTCGGCCTCTATGCCCTGCTCCGCCAGCTCCTGGGCGGCGGCAAAGGCCTCGGCCACCAGATGCGACACGGCCACAACGGTCACGTCGCGCCCCTTGCGGCGGATGGTCCCCTTGCCGATGGGCAAAATGTAGGGCTCTTCCGGCACAAGGCCGCGCTGCTTGAAGTTCATGCGGTGCTCGATGATGAGCACGGGGTTGTTGTCGGCGATGGCCGCGAGCATGAGCCCCTTGGCGTCGTAGCAGGTGGCGGGCATGATGAGCTTGAGGCCGGGCACGTGGTTGAAAAGCCCCTGCAAGGCTTGGGAATGCTGGGCCGCGGAGCCCCAGCCCCGGCCGATGCACGCCCAGAACACCAGCGGCACGCACGCCGCGCCGCCGAACATGAAGTGCCACTTGGCCGCGTGGTTCACCAGTTGGTCCATGGCGAGCAGCAAAAAGTCCGGGCGGTTGTGGAAATACACCGGGCGCATGCCGCCCAGGGCCGCACCCACGGCAACGCCGGAAAGGGCTGTTTCGGCAAGGGGCGTGTCGAACACGCGCTCCGCGCCGTGCTTCAGGTGCAGGCCTCTTGTCGCCCCGAACATGCCAGAGGGGTCGTCGACGCCCTGCCCCATGACGAACACGCGCGGGTCCAGGGTCAGCGCCTGCGAAAGAGCCTCGTTGATGGCCTCGGCATAGGAGATCAGCCTGCCGGACCTGTTGCCGGCCAAGCCGTCATTGTAGAATTCCGGCTCGTTGGTGTCTGTCTTGATGCGTGACCAGGGCATGGGCTACTCGCAGAAAAGATGGTTGTGCATGGTCTCGGCCACGGGCAGCGGGCTCTGCCGCGCATATTCGAAGGCCGCGTCGATTATGCGCGGCAGA
>Ga0209373_10004911_pt1 | contig 11297 bp, 13 predicted proteins | sample Higcelweek5metaG_FD_187173 | JGI IMG/M metagenome (GOLD analysis project Ga0209373, IMG submission 187173) | Freshwater pond sediment microbial communities from the University of Edinburgh, under environmental carbon perturbations - High... | ecosystem: Environmental > Aquatic > Freshwater >... | reverse complement strand
CAGTTTACGGAGGCTCAGAATGAATTATTTCAAAAAAAGGAATATATTTTCAAAGGCGACACGCTCCGTTATCGAATTCTTTATCCGGAAAATTACAACAGCTCTTTGTCATATCCGCTTGTTGTTTTTCTGCACGGGGCAGGCGAACGTGGCAATGACAATGAAAAACAACTGACACACGGAGCAACATTGTTTACAAATTCTGCAAACAGAGCCAATTATCCATCTATTGTTGTATTTCCACAATGCCCGCTAAATAAATATTGGGCGCCGGTAAAATCCAGAGACAATGGCTTCAGTTATGTAGTTGCAAAAAAAGCAACCGAACCCATGCAACTGGTTATACGGTTAATTGCCGATTTAAAAAAACACGGAGCAGTGGACAAAAGCAGAATTTATGTAACAGGTTTGTCGATGGGAGGCATGGGAACATTCGACTTAATTTGCCGCAAACCCAAAGATTTTGCTGCTGCAATGCCCATTTGCGGAGGCGTGAGTGTAGAACGTTTGAAAAAGGTAAAACACATGCCAATACGCATTTATCATGGCACTGCCGATAATGTGGTTTCGCCCGAACATTCGAAAAATGCTTTTGCCGAATTGAAAGCCAATGGAGCAGAAAAAGTAGAATTGATTCTTTATCCCGAAGTAGGCCACAACAGCTGGACAAATGCATTTTCTTCGTCCGACTTTTTAAGCTGGATGTATTCAAAGCAACTGAAGTAATTTTTAGAACAGAAACTAACAAACAATTCAAAATAAAGAGCAAAGTGAAAAAAAACAGAAAAGGCAAGTTATTTTTTTAATAATTTGTGCAGTTTCAATTAACTTTGTAAACCTATTAAAAACAAAAAAAGACAATGGCAAAATTTAAAGGAGCAGTAGTGGTAAATACCGAACGATGCAAAGGATGCGACATCTGTGTTGTAGCCTGTCCATCGGCAGTTTTATCATTATCGAACGAAGCAAATTCAAAGGGTTTTAATTTTTCACATATGTCAGATCCGGAATCCTGTGTAGGCTGTGCGGCATGTGCATACGTTTGTCCCGATGCATGTATTACAGTGTATAAAGTTAAAGTTCAATAATCCTTATTGAATTAAAAATCAATTTACTAAAAACAACTTTTAAAAATGAATACAGACAAAAAACAAAATACAGAGGAAGTAAAGTTGATGAAAGGCAATGAAGCAATTGCTCACGCTGCTATCCGTTGTGGATGCGATGGCTATTTTGGATATCCAATTACACCACAGTCCGAAATAATGGAAACGCTTATGGACCTTGAACCCTGGAACACGACCGGAATGGTGGTGCTGCAAGCCGAAAGCGAAACAGCATCAATCAACATGGTATATGGTGCTGCCGGTTGTGGTAAAAAATCAATGACATCCTCATCGAGTCCGGGTGTAAGTCTTATGCAGGAAGGTATTTCGTACATGGTAGGCGCCGAATTGCCCTGCGTTATAGTGAATGTAATGCGTGGCGGTCCGGGTTTGGGAACTATTCAGCCAAGTCAGGCCGACTATTTTCAAACAGTTAAAGGTGGTGGACATGGCGATTACAAATTGATCACCCTTGCTCCTGCTTCTGTTCAGGAAATGGCCGATCACACCGTTATGGCTTTCGACTATGCATTTAAATATCGTACACCTGTAATGATTTTGGCCGACGGTATTATTGGGCAAATGATGGAAAAAGTAGTGTTGCCTCCTTACACTCCCCGTTGGACCGAAGATGAAATCCGGAAAAACACACCCTGGGCCACTTTAGGAAAAACCAAGGATCGAAAACCAAACGTCATAAATTCATTGCGTCTGCAAGCTTCGGACATGGAAGAACTGAACCTTTTACTTCAATCGCGCTATCGCGAAATAGAAAAAAAGGAAGTGTTGTTTGAGGAATTTGATTGCGAAGATGCTGACTACATAATAGTTGCATTTGGTATCAGTGCCCGTATTTGCCAAAAAGCGGTAGAAATTGCCCGACAGAAAGGAATAAAAGCAGGAATGCTTCGTCCTATCACCCTTTATCCTTTCCCTACCGAAGCCCTTAAAAAGTATGCCGAAAAAGTAAAGGGAATGCTTTCGGTTGAAATGAGTGCCGGACAAATGGTTGAAGATGTACGTTTAGCCGTAAATGGTAAAGTTCCGGTAGAGTTTTATGGTCGCATGGGAGGTATTGTTCCTTCGCCCGAAGAAGTGGTTGACGCATTGGAAAGCAAGCTTGTAAAGTAAATCGACGACATTTGTTCCTTTTTTAAAAATAATAATCGCAGACAAAAAATAAAATTATGAATATAACTGATATCATCAATCCTGCTAATTTGGTAATGCAAAAAACCAAAGTGATGAATGATGCCCCAATGCATTATTGCCCGGGCTGTAGTCATGGCGTGGTACATAAAATAATTGGAGAAATAATTGAAGAAATGGACATACAGGACAAAACCATCGGTATTGCTCCTGTTGGATGTGCTGTTTTCGCATACCAATACCTTGATATAGATTGGCAACAAGCAGCTCACGGACGCGCACCCGCTTTGGCCACAGCAGTGAAACGCCTCCTACCCGACCGTTATGTATTTACTTACCAGGGCGATGGCGATTTAGCAGCTATTGGCACAGCCGAAACAATTCATGCAGCCAACAGAGGTGAAAATATCACAATCATTTTTATCAACAATGGAATTTATGGCATGACCGGCGGACAAATGGCGCCAACAACACTCGAAGGAATGAAATCATCGACATCTCCTTCGGGTCGCGATATTCCTCGCAACGGATATCCGCTTAACATCACCAATTTACTTGCGCAGCTCGAAGGCACCTGTTATGTAACCCGTCAAAGCGTCCATACAGTAGCTTCGGTGCGTAAATGCAAAAAAGCAATTCAAAAAGGTTTTGAAAACTCGATGCAGAACAAAGGTACATCGGTGATCGAAATAGTATCCACCTGTAGCTCGGGTTGGAAACTGAATCCCGTAGAATCAAACAAATGGATGGTTGAAAACATGTTCCCTGCATATCCGATGGGCGATTTGAAAAACATTTAAACACACACAACAATGAAAGAAGAAATAATAATTGCCGGATTTGGTGGACAAGGAGTTCTCTCCATGGGTAAAATCTTAGCCTATTCAGGGTTGATGCAGGGACAAGAGGTGAGCTGGATGCCTTCTTACGGACCAGAGCAACGTGGTGGAACTGCAAATGTTACAGTGATACTGAGCGACGAGCGTATTAGTTCGCCGGTATTGAACAGTTATGATACGGCTATCGTTTTGAATCAACCTTCGCTGGAACGATTTGAAAGCAGGGTAAAACCCGGAGGTACGCTTATTTTCGATGGAAACGGTTTTCATAAGTTCCCCACACGTACCGATATAAATGTTTATCGGATTGATGCTACCGAGTATGCTTATGCTAACAATGCATCTAAAACAATGAATATGATTATCCTGGGAGGTTTGCTTAAAGTTCGCCCTATTGTTTTGGTCGAAAATGTGCTGAAAGGTCTTAAAAAATCCTTACCCGAACGTCACCACCATTTACTTGCCATGAACGAAAAGGCGATAGCAACAGGAATGGAACTGATAAAAAAAGTAGAGATCTAATTTATTGATTAGATTTATTGATATGTTTTTTTATTTCAACCTCTCCCTAATTAACTCCCTTCGGTCGTTGACCGTTGGTTCCCTCTCCCGAGGAGAGGGACTTGTCGAGTGAAAAAACAGAACGAATCTCATAGAATGAACTGTTCTGTCCCCTTTCTCCTTGGGAGAAAGGGTTAGGGATAGAGGTCTATTCTGTTGAGATTAGTCTATTGAGATCAGCTTAACAAACATATCAACAATTATTATCATGTACTTAGATGCTTCGTTTATTTTAACAAAAAAGGTTTCGGAATTTTTTCCGAAACCTTTTTTGTTCTGTATAATTATTTCTTTTAAATCAGTTGGTTAAGTACGTGTCTTATTTTTTCGTAAGTCATAATTGTATTGGGCACCAAAGGCAAACGAAGTTTATTTTCGATAAAGCCCATCACGGCAAGCATACTTTTCACGCCGGCAGGGTTTCCTTCCACAAAAAGTAATTCGATAAGCTCAGTGAAACGATAATGTATAGTACGGGCACTGTTGTAATCGCCATCGAGTGCCAGGCGCACCATGCGACTAAATTCGCGCGGAAATGCATTACCAATTACTGAAATTACACCTACAGCGCCCAGCGTAATCAAAGGGAAAGTAATGCCATCGTCACCCGAAATAACCATAAAATCGGCAGGTTTATTTTTGATAATTTCATCGATCTGCGAGAAATTACCCGAAGCTTCCTTTATAGCACAAATATTTTTAAATTCATTTGCAAGCCTTAATGTTGTTGAGGCCAGCATATTTACTCCCGTCCGACCCGGAACATTGTAAAGAATGACCGGTAGCGGCGAAGCTTTGGCAATGGCCGAATAGTGCTGATAAAGTCCTTCCTGCGAAGGTTTATTGTAATAAGGAGTTACCGACAGAATGGCATCAACGCCGTTGTATTCAAAATCTTTAAGCTTTTCTACGACGGCTTTCGTATTGTTACCACCTACTCCCAACACAATAGGTAGGCGTCCTGCTACACAATTGATAACAAAACGTGTCACTTCGTCTTTTTCTTTTTCGGTAAGCGTAGGTGTTTCGGCTGTTGTACCGCACACTACAAGATAATCGGTTCCATTTTTAATCTGATGCTCAACTATACGCGCCAAGGCATCAAAATCTATCGATTCGTCTGTTTTAAAGGGTGTGATCAGCGCCACACCCATACCTGTCAGTTTATTATTAATCATTCGGTTACAAAAATCACTAATTTGTTGCAAAAATACGTTTTTAATCGCTTGTTTGTATACTTTTCAGGTAGAAAATTATCTGATTATAAATAAAAGTGGCATTTATCTCAACAAGGTTTTCTTCTGACTGATTAGAAATACCATCCATATCCATCATAAAATCATATATTTTCGAATTATTCCTTTTGATGCCGGTTTTGAAGTCAGCAATAGCATAAAGCGCAATGTATTGAAGCGGAATAATTTCTTTTTCGGTCAGATCAATCAATAAATCGAATTTATTTTCAGCAAGTTCACTCAAAATCGATTCATTTGGTTTTTGCGAAAAATCAAAATCTTTTTTATTTAATATTCTGAAATCGGGCAATATCGGAGTCGCTATCTGTTTTTTATCTATGTATCCCCACGATATTACTTTTTTACCATCGGCAGTCAGTTTCTGAATTATTCTGCGTACTTCAACGTTTTTCTCAGCAAAATCACTTTCGAACAAGAGAAAGATGGATTGCGCGTTGTTATAATTTACAAAACGTCGTTGACGTTGTAGTTTCTTCAGGTGATTTTTAAGTCGATCCTTAAATATGAATCCTATTATTTTTTCAAACATACTTTCATTATTATTGACTGTTTCCAGTTACTGTTGAATTAAGTGGTAAAATTACAGCTTTTTATCCGTACTGAAAAGATAAGCATTATTAAAACAATGTTCCTGTAAATTCCTGTTTTGGATAATTTTCATCTCCGATCATTTTAAGAAAATCTGTTTCGTTGATAAGCTGAACACCCAGACTTTCAGCTTTTTTCAGCTTTTCAGGGCCCATGTTTTCGCCGGCAAGGATATACGATGTCTTCGACGAAACACTACCCACGTTTTTCCCGCCATTTTGTTCTATCAGGTTTTTGTATTCATCCCGTGAGTGAAATGAAAATGTACCGCTGATCACAAAAGTCAGGCCCTGTAAGGCATCTCCGGCTTTCTGAAATTTATCTTCCGAAACACTCATCGTCAATCCATACGATTTCAATCTACTCAACATCATCACATTGCGCTCATCAGCAAAGTATTTCAAAACACTTTGAGCAATGCGGTCGCCAATTTCGTCAACGGCTATCAACTCATCGTAGGTTGCATTTTCGAGCGTTTCAATGTTTTTAAACGCCAGTGCCAGTTTCTTGGCCACCGTTTCGCCCACAAAGCGAATGCCGAGCGCAAAAACAACCCTTTCGAAAGGAACTTCTTTCGATTTTTCGCAGGAAGTTTTAATATTCTGAGCCGATTTATTGCCCAGTCGTTCCAGACGAGCCAGGTCGGCCACTTTCAGTTCGTAAATATCTGCAATATCTTTAAGCAATCCGTTTTCGAACAGTAAATGAATGGTTTCGCTTCCCAATCCATCAATGTTCATGGCTTTGCGGCTTACAAAATGCTCCATTTTACCTTTTATCTGGGGCGGACAGGCATTATCGTTCGGACAATAATGAGCAGCTTCGCCTTCGAAACGAATCAGGTCGGCGCCACATTCGGGACATTTTTTGATAAACTTCACCTTGTCGCCTATAAGCAAACGCGCATCAACATCCACAGCCGTGATTTTTGGAATAATTTCTCCGCCTTTTTCTACAAATACCATATCGCCGATATGTAAATCGAGCGCTTCTATGATATCAGCATTGTGCAGCGAAGCTCTTTTTACGGTAGTACCCGAAAGTTGCACGGGATCGAGATTGGCAACGGGAGTCACTGCTCCTGTCCTACCCACCTGATAAGATACTGAATTGAGACGCGTCACCGCTTTTTCGGCCTGAAACTTATAAGCAATGGCCCAGCGTGGCGATTTAGCCGTGAATCCAAGGTTTTTCTGCTGATTCAGCGCATTTACCTTGATAACAATGCCGTCGGTGGCCACAGGTAGATTCTTTCTTTCGCTATCCCAGTAATTGATAAAGTCGGCAACTTCCTGTAAGTTTTGGCAAACGCGGGTAGCTGTTGAAATTTTAAAACCCCAGGTGTGAGCTGCCTGTAAATTATCGTAATGACTTTCGGAGGGTAGATTTTCGCCCAACAAATAATAAAAATAAGCGTCCAATTTTCGCGAAGCCACCACTGCTGAATTCTGTAGCTTTAATGTCCCCGAGGCTGCATTACGTGGATTGGCAAAAAGTTGTTCCTCCTGCGCTTCACGTTCCTTGTTCAATTCATCAAACACCGACCAGGGCATTAATATCTCGCCTCTTATTTCAAAATTTTCGGGATAATTTCCGTGCAAGCGCAAGGGAATGCTGCGTATTGTTTTCACATTGGCAGTCACATCATCTCCTTTTTCGCCATCGCCACGCGTAACAGCACGCTGCAACAAGCCATCTTTGTAGGTCAACGAAATGGAAGTACCATCATATTTAAGTTCGCACACCAGTTCGAATGCTTCGTTCAGACTTTTACGCACCCGTTCATAAAAATCCTGCACTTCGCCAATGGAATAAGTATTTCCCAACGAGAGCATTGGATAAACATGTGCCACCTGATCGAAACCACTTGCAATATCGCTTCCCACGCGTTGCGTTGGAGAATTTGGATCGAAAAACTCAGGATGAGCCATTTCAAGCTCATGGAGTTGTTTCAATTTTTCATCGAAATCGAAATCGGAAATGGTGGGCATCGAAAGCACATAATAGTTATAATTATGTTGTTCGAGTTCGCGGCGCAGGGATTCTATCTGATCTTTGATCATATTGGGTTGCTGACATAAAATGGTGAGATGCAAAAGTAAGAAAATGTAGTTGAGAAAACAAATTTGATTGTAACAGCCCTCCGATTATTTTGAGAAGGCAAAGGTGAAGGGGTCGAAAGACAAAAGTCAAAGGTCTAAAGTCGTCGGTCGCCAGACTTTAAACACTAATCACTAATCGCTAAACATTAAACCCGAAACTCTTCAATTATCTGCTTTGCAGCTCGCTTAAAGCTCCAAAGGAGCGGAAAGAAACGAGCATATGTCCGACAGGGCAATGCAAAAAAAAACCTGACAGGTTTTCGAAACCTGTCAGGTCTGACTTGCGGATAAATGATAAAGAGTTCAACCTTCTCAAACGGAGTTCAACCGACGCTTCCTTGCTGCGTCGTTCCGACCGCTGGAAGCCTAAGTGTTAGTGGTTAGGTGCTTGGTTGTCATTTATTTGTATTGTAATTTTTCACTTAAATACAAAATGTCATGTCAAATAAAAAAACAGTTTTAAAAGTCGATTCTCGTATTAAAGTCGCTGATTTATTAATGATTCAAGCTGTCAATGAAAGTTCTCAATCTTCTTTTTGGATTTTCAGAGCAATTATAAGATACTCGTATGTTTATCCAGACTTGAAAGTGTCTGAACTATTAGAAATTATAAGTCAAAAACAACCTGAAATATTCGTATCCAATGAAAATTAAAATAGCTCAGAGTTTTCTTTGTATTTATAGAATTTAAAACCCTGTTTTTCAAAGAAGTCAATAAATCTATCATCTGGAGAAATGATTAGATAGTAGTCATATTCTGAAAAAGATTTATAAAAGTTCAGTTGTCTTATAGTTTCACCAACTGAAAGTATTTTAGATTTTATTTCTATTGCTATAGTCCGCTTTTGAGATTGAAATTCTTCATTTGCTTCAGTTTTAATTCGAACAAATAAGTCTAAAAATCCAATAACAGATTTACTATTACTGTATCCGCTATAATTCATAATTGCATATTCAGTTTTTAGAATTTCAACTTTGAATTTAGCCTTGTCTTTAATGATAATATCATTTATAATTTGTTCAATATTGTCGACAGACCAAAATAGAATTTTATCATGTTCTGGTGTAGTCAAGTCAGAGTCTTTAAAACCGTGTTTTTCAATTAGTGATTTAGCTTTTACAGTTCCCATATTATAAATTTAAAACAATTAAAATTATGTTCAAGAAAAAAGTAACTCAAACAAAAGAAATGTGTCATGTCAATAATTCTTTAGAAGTAATAAAAGAAGAAACAGTTTATTATTTCTTCTTTATTCCTGTTTTCAAGTCGTCAAAAACAGTTGCTCTAATGTAGTCTATTTTACAAGAATGAAAATAGTGTCATAATATGCTCCATTTCCACCATTTTGAATAACAGGTATTACTTGTGATATTTTAAATCCTTCTTGTAATGCTTTATTCAATTCAGGATATTCAGTTTCAGTGAATTTTTCTTTGTCGTCAATGTAAGCTCTCGTTGTTACTGTAATTACTTTTTGCATTTTCTTCAATGTTTTAAATGTTTATATTCGGGTTGTTTTAATGATACTATTTTCGCTCTTATTTTTTATACGCTGCCGCAGAACAACCGAGGCGTCAAGTAGGTAAAAGGAGTCTCACCCTAAGCCTCTTACAGAACCATGCTTGTTAGTCTCCCATCAAACAGCTCTTTATGTTATAAATCAACCCACGCTTCCTTGCTGGGTCGTTCCGACCGTACGAAGCTCTAAGTATTATAGGCAGTTCTTATCTTTCGTTCATAAGTATATTTGTTACAAGTTCAATCGCTTTTAACTTATAAATGTTTGGTGTGCCACTTGGAAGTCGCCCAGTTGTTTTAAACTTCTCTTCATGTTTTTTACTCCTAAAGTTATATGCAGAATATTCGAGATCATCTTTAATCCCATTTTCGCTTATTACTCTGTATATATCATTCTGCTTACAAAGAGGTAAACGTTTTTTGACTTCATCAATGACTTCCATTGCTGTAAATGGATATTCTTTAATTAAATTTTCTTTTACTCGTTTGATTACTTCAACTTTGTCAATAGGAACGATATCACCCACTAACTTTAAAGCTGTTGCACCTTTTTTCTCTGTAAAATCACCCTCTTTGATAAATTTAATTTTTTTTGCTAACACTTCATCAAGTACTAATATTTTTGCATTATCCTTTTCAATAATTGATTTTTCAGTATCTAATATTGCTGCATTATTTGGACCTACTTTACCTATTTTAGACATTAAATCAATCCACTGTGAGTTATTGTGTTCAATTCTTTGATTAATTATACTTTCTAATTCTGAATATTGAATTTTTTGTGTCCTTCCACCATAACGGTAGTAAATTTCTCCATTTTTTACATTCTGGTCTTTGCCTTCATCTTTTTTGGCAATCACAGGTCTTGTTGTCGATTGATAAATTTTGAAAACACCAAAATTCATATCCTTAAATTCAATACTTATTTGTTCCCATGTGATTTGAGAAGAAAAAATATCTAAAAGAAAGCCTGTAATCTTTTCTGGGTCAATTTTTTCGAATTGTTGAAAAGAATGTTCGTTTAAACCACTCAATTTTCTTGGTGTATCAGTCACACCAAAGATCAAATAACCACCTTTGTTATTTGCAAATGCAGAGAAATCACGAAAATAATCTGCTAAACCGGCAAGATTAAATTGTTCTTTAAATTCTAATTCTTGACCTTCTCGGTGGTGAAGGTTTCCGCTTGCATTTGTTCGTAACAATTCCTTAATGTAGTTTTCATCTATCATTTTTTAGAATTTTAATGGTTAATTCACAACAAATTTAAACCTCTCGTTTAATTAATATTGACGAAGTTCATTTTTATCAAATGGCTTTACAATTCTATCGGCTTCTGTCGGATACTCCATTGGTTTTAGGAGAGTACTCCAAAACGGTTTGTCAAATATTCCTTGAAGGTAAAAGTATCTTAAGCAATTAATCATGTCGCTTCTATTCTCTTTTCCACCCCAGCTGTATCTGTAATGTTCTTCCAATTGATAAAAAGTAAAATATTTCTTTTCAAGCCAATTCTTGTCTAAGTACTCGGCAAACTCTCTCACAACGCTTTCTGATAAATTGTAAGTTTCGTAAAAGGGTAAATTTAATTTGTAAACCTCAGCGTCTTCTTCTTGAAATCGCTCTTCATGAAAAATTGGATAAATAGATTTACAAACAGCATATGCATATGAGTTTTCATATATGCTCTCTGTCTCTTTTGAGAATTTTGTCAAAAGAATTTGTCTCGTTCTTACATCTGCAAGCCCCTTGAGTAAGTTGTTTAAATTTGTATTCATATAAATTATTTTGTTGTTAGATTGAGAATCTGTCTTTTTGTTTTTTTTAGAATTCTGACTAACGACCACGTAAGTCTTTGATTTTCTATAGTCACTCTTTTTGGTCGTTAGCTTCGTAACTCAATGAGTTTTTTCATTTTTTGGATTACACCTAACGTTTTACGGTAAGATTTGCGCGGATTTCATGTTCTGTCGTTGTCCAACCACCTGAAATTTTGAAAAGAGCAAGAAGCTATTTTAATCCGTCGGAACCCGCGTAAATTTTACCGTGTGTTGCACTAAATCCCACTACGTGGTCTAGCATTAAATACCTTTATATCTTTAATTTTCGTTTCAAGATGCTGAACGGGAGAACTTCGACCCTCTCGTAAAAAACCATTATTAATTTTAATGTTCAGC
>Ga0209373_10004910_pt1 | contig 11300 bp, 12 predicted proteins | sample Higcelweek5metaG_FD_187173 | JGI IMG/M metagenome (GOLD analysis project Ga0209373, IMG submission 187173) | Freshwater pond sediment microbial communities from the University of Edinburgh, under environmental carbon perturbations - High... | ecosystem: Environmental > Aquatic > Freshwater >... | reverse complement strand
AGATTTCATTTGCTGCAATTGGAATTCAAGAAAAGATTTCTAACGATGTGGCATGCAAGGAGTGTGGAAAGTGTAACCGAAAGTGTCCAGTAGGTGTGAATATTAGAGAAATTGTGAAGAAGAGAGAAGTTGATATATGGGCAAACATCTCTGATTTGGGAATTGATAACTGCATAAACTGTGGCAGCTGTACCTTTTTTTGTAGAGCAGGTAAAGATATCTCCGTATATCTTAAAAAGTAGAAGGGAATGGGCTTTATGGAACAAAAAGGAAGAAACACGAAACAAAAGATTATATATGAGTCCATGAAGCTCTTTTCGGTCAATGGCTATGATTCGGTATCAATTCGAACAATAGCGGAAGCAGTTGGAGTTGGAAATAGCGCTTTATATAAACATTTTAAGAGTAAAAAAGAAATTTTGGATGCAATTGTTTCATATTCTGTTGAGTATTATCTTGCGATAGGGCATGAACAGGTAGTGAAGATACAAAATGCCGAAGATTTAAAAACGGCATGCCTCACAATGTTTGATTTTCAGACCAAGAATGAATGGATGGTAATGTTTCGCAGACTCCTCATTATCGAACAGTTTAAAAATCCTGAAATGGCAGAGATATATCGTAAGCTTTTTATTGAATTACCAATAGAATCGCAAGTACAGATTTTTATTCAGTTAATTGCACAAGGTATTATGAAGGATGGAAATGAAAAAGTATTAGCAATGGAACTGTATGCTCCCTTTTATTTATATCATTTTTTTTCTGATTCACAACAGGATTTAAGAGAACTTTTTAAAATACATATCAAGAATTTTTGGGATAGAAATTTTGCATAAAGTGAATACCAAACTGAACAAGTAAAGAACTATATAAATGAGCGGAGAAAAGTAAATGCAAAATGAGGATATGATTTCTATTTAATGGAAAAGAAATTATATCCTCATTTTGGTGTTATGATAATTGAATCATACACATCATATCAATGCACAAAACAAGTTCTTCTTCATTATTTTTACATAAGACTGCATATGTTTTACAAAGACCACCTGTTGCGCTGGAAATATATTCATGAGATTCAAAAATTTCACCATCTAATAAAAGTGCCTGCCGCAAATACCGTTTTTCTGAATGATCAAATCCGATTTCGGCAGGCGAAAAATTTTCAGAAGATGCAATTTTCAAATAGGGATTCATCACTGTATCACTAACCTGAATTCCTTTTGCATTAATAATATATATGCACTCTACATTTTTCTGTTTTTGTAGGTGTTGTTCTAAAATCGTATTTATATTTTGGGGATCAAATATTTTTCCTTTCATTGTTTCAATTAACGAAAAAGCTGATTCTTTCAGTGCTGCAGTATCTAAAAGAAGGTGGTTGCTTTTCCCTTCTAGTATAAAAGTAGAAAGTAATTGTTTTAGCAAATCTGTTTCTGTTTGCACCTGTGATAGGCTTTCTACACTTTCCTCTGCAAGCTTAGCATTTTGCAATCCCATTTCTGACAGATGATCAATAATTTGAAACATATTCTTAATAGATTCTGCTTGCTTATTTGCGGAAGATGCAATTTGAATACTTTTGTGAGAAACCGTATCGATTGCCTCGTAAATATTTTGAAACATTTGGGTCGTTTCCTTCGCTAATATATTACTGTGGTTCACGCTGTGCAATGTTTGTTCTACTAATTCGGTGGTTTTTGAAACAGCACTTGATGTTTGACTTGCAAGTACACCTATTTCTGATGCAACAACTGCAAACCCCCTCCCGCTTTCACCAGCACGCGCTGCTTCAATAGACGCATTTAATGCTAATAATTTTGTTTTGTTCGAAATATTACTAATTAAAATAATAATTTCCTGAATTGCATTTGCCGAGTCCTCCATTTCAGACATAGAATCATCAAAGGCATTCATTTTATCACGGCCACGTACACTTTCGGCTTTTACGTGCTCAATTGATGTAGAAAAGGATGTAACTGTCAGAATATTATCATCTACAATACTCGTAATTTCATTGATTAATTGATTGATTTCTTGAATTTCCTGCGCTTGTATGGAAGCGTTTTCTGAGACTGCATGTGTTTGCTCTGTGCATTCTCCAAATGCAAATTCAATTTTATTGATCATAGTATCCAACCGATCAAAAACAGTATTCAGTGATATCGACATTTTTTTGAGTGCAGTTTTAATGGTATTAAAATTCCCTTTAAATTTTACATCTTTTGCAACTGAAATGGTTAAGTCCCCAACAGAAAGATGAGAAAGTACTTTAGAAATTTCTGAAATATAATTATTTAAAGTAATGGAAATATTATTGATATCTTTTGCAGTCGCTTTTAAAGCTTCTGTGTCCACTTCAGAAATAAATATATCTAAATTTCCTGCTGACATATTATGAATGGCTTCATTTATTTGTGCACGTTCTAGTTGTTCAAGTACCTCATTCTTTTTCCTTTTCATAATATGCCTCCATTTTTATATGTTTATATGCAAAATTTTTTATCTCACGATAATACTCTATTGCTGCAGAAATGTCAAGAAGCTCAAAATAGAGAACCTCAAGGCAAAAAAAACCTCTCTGCAAAAAAATGCAGAAAGGTATATGATAATTGATTTTCACTAAAAACAGTAGGCAAATCTTACCCAAATATATTACCCAGTATTCCATAAGAAAGAAGTGTCATAATAGCTGCTGCTATTAAAACTCCCAAAAAGATGGAAAGGGATGCTTTTTTTAAATCAATCTCCAATAGTGCAGCAATCAGTGCACCTGTCCAGGCGCCTGTCCCAGGCAATGGAACACCAACAAATAGCATCAATCCAACAAACTCCATTTTCTTAATACTATCACTCTTATTCATGGCTCTAGTTTCTAATTTTTTCACAATTGGTCCGAATAGTTTTGTGGGTCTTAACCAAGAAAAAATCTGTTTAATGAATAATAGAATAAATGGAATTGGAATAATATTCCCAATAACACAAAAAATAACAGCTCTCCATGTTGGAATTTCAAGAACGGCTGCCACCAAAATACCTCCACGCAATTCTATAAGAGGTAGCATAGAAACGATAAGAACAACAATCTCAGGTGATACAAAACTCCCAAGATGTTCAGCAAACCACTGTGCTACTGAATTCATAATGACCTCCCAAAAATAGTTTGCTACTTCATGCAAAAAATAACAATGAAGAAACAGTTCTATTCTAAATTAGTATTTCCTATAGTACTTTAGCATTTGAGTCCTTTGATTGTCAATGCTTTTCCAATAAACCAAAAAAATGTTGACTAATGGCTTTGCATGCCATATAATGTAGTTATAAATACTACATACTAAAAAGTAATTTATTCTGCTATAGAAAATGGAGAGAGGGTTGTTATAATGAGACATTTAAAAAAAATTGAAGTGTTGGGAGATTCCATATTGAAGGGGATACAGGTTAATCCAATCACCAAAAGATATTATACAAAAAATGATATTGATGTAAATATGCTAAGCAGTATGCATTCATTTCAGATTACAAATGATTCAAGATTCGGCTGCACTGTTACAAAAGGATACCAGATTATTAAGAAAATGCTTGAAAAAGGGATGGAATGTGATGCAGTAGTTATGGACTTTGGAGGAAATGACTGTGATTATAAGTGGGAAGAGATTGCAGCAAATCCAGATGGAGAATTTGAGCCAAATACACCACTGGATGTTTTTGTTTCTGAATATACAAATATTATCAGAACGCTTAAGGATAGGGGAATCATGCCTATATTGACAACGCTACCTCCACTTGAGCCACAAAGATTCTTTGACTGGTGGTGTCGTGACTTAAATAAAGATAATATTTTAAAATGGCTTGGCTCAATCGGGAAAATATATAATCATCAGGCTTCCTATTCTTCCTGTGTGGAAGAGATTGCTAAAAAAGAAAATGTTCCATTGGTGGATATCCGATCTGCTTTTCTAAAACATGGCAATATTGAGAAACTCATTTGTGAAGATGGCACACATCCAAACTCAGAAGGACAGAAAATCATGACGGAGGTTTTTAAGGATTTTATTAATGAAATGTTTTTATTAACACAAGTTCATACGGAACCCAAAATGATATTATGTTAGTATGATTTTGAAATTTAAACAGGAGTTATTTATTAAGTGAAATATTTATAGTAGATGATTGCACCTTGGGAGAAAAAAGATTGGATGATACCAGTCTTTTTTGCTTTTAAAGCTTCAACTTTTTGGCCTAAAAAGTTGAGGAAGAAATGAGAATAATTGAGTCAAAAGCAGCACAAGAAAAGTGACATTTGTCAATAAAATGATTGACAAGTGTGTCTTAACATTAATTTGTATATTAGATATAATAAAAACAGAAATAGTTATAATGAGGGAAAAATTGAATTAAATTGTAATTATATCACCAAAAGGTTTGGGAGAGTTTATTTCGATGATGAGGAAAAGGATATGGAATGCAATATCATTGATTATAGAGGGAAAGAAGGCAGATTATAAATGAAATTAATCATTCATGATGGGGACAAAGAATTTGAAAAATCAATCAGGGATAAACTTTTGGGAGTGGGTGAAGAAGCCGATATAATAACAGATGACGGGACAATTAAGAACTGTATCGGTTGTTTTGGATGCTGGGTAAAGACACCGGGACGATGCGTACTTCAAGATTCTTATAATGAAATGGGAAAATTGATGGGAAATTCAAGTGAGCTAATTATCATCAGCAGCGGCATATATGGGACCTATTCTCCGTTTGTGCGGAATGTTCTAGATAGAAGCCTGTCTTATATACATCCTTATTTTACAAAGAGGGAAAATGAGATACATCATAAGGTAAGATATCAAAACAGATTACTAATTAATGTATTTTTTTATGGAGATATTAATGAAGAAGAGAAAAAAACAGCGGAGAGAACTGTTCGTGCCAATGTTCTGAATTTTAACAGTATTTTAGGTAAAATAGAATTTTTCAATACGAAGGAGGAAGTCGTAAATGAAAATAGCATTAATTAATGGAAGCCCAAAAGCCCAAAATAGTGCATCGGAGTTATTATTGGATATGTTAAAAGAATATCTGCCCGGTGAGGAAGTGAAAGAATATGTTAGTAATAAAGTAGAGCTTAGTGAAAAAACAATAATGGAATTGCTGCAAGAAGAGGTACTTGTGTTTGCTTTTCCACTATATATTGATTCTATTCCTTCACATTTACTCCGGTGTTTAGAGCAGGTGGAAAGAACTATCAAGGAAACACAAAAGGAAACAGGTCAGATGGTGTATACTATTGTAAATAACGGTTTTTTTGATGGCAAACAAAATGTACCAGCGATCGAATGTATTAAAAACTGGTGTAGCAGATGTGGATTTTCATTTGGACAAGGGATCGGAATTGGTGGTGGTGGAATGATAGGAGAAATAAAATCAATACCAAATGGATATGGTCCCAAAAGAAATGTTAGTAGAGCGTTAAAAAATTTGAGCGAAAATATGCAGAACAAGAAATCAGGAACGGTAATGACCTTGGAATTCAATTATCCAGCATTTCTATATAAACTTCAGGCGGAATATGGATGGAGATTTATGGCGAGGAAGAATGGAGTCAAGATAAGAGAATTAAATAAAAAGTGGTAAAACCAGATAATCTACAATAGATAAAATAATAGAAATTAAATAGTAATAATGAGGAGGCAAAAAGCATGAAATTATTTGGAAGATTAGTTGTGATAGGGCTTTGCATTTTAGCGGCACTTACGATAGCAATTTTAGGCAAAAAACTACCACAAAGAGAAAATACATTATGGTTTGATTATGAGGAGAGTATGCACCTGGTTCAAGAAGATACATTTGACATGGAAGGTATCAAAAACCTGGTTATGGATTTTGAGTCGGAGGAAGTAGTTATTTATCCTTCGACATCTTCAATCATAGAAATAAAGGAATATATGAATTATGAACCAAGTGATTTAGAGTTGTCTGTGATTGCTGCAAAGGGAGATACCGTAGAAATCAAGCAGGGAGAAAGCAGACATGAAATTTTTTCATGGAATACGAAAAGAAAGATAGAAATTTATATTCCAGAGGAGTATGAAGAGTCATTTACATTTTCATTAGGCAGTGGTTCACTAGATATCACTATGAATAAAAAATTCACAGATTTTTATTTGGAACTAAAAAGTGGAAATGTTTCGACGGCGCAGATTGAAGCAGAGTCGATAGATATAGAGTGCAGTAGTGGAAAGGGTGAATTTGAGGCGCTTATTGGAGAACAAAATATTGTAATCCAGAGTGGAAAGATTGAGATAGAGGGTGGTAGAGGAGATGCTGTGTATCACTGCTCGTCTGGGTCGATTACAGCCACCAACGAACTTGGAAAGGTGGACGCTGAATTATCAAGTGGAAAAATGGAGCTTATTATGAAAGAAGGAAGTGGTGATTTTTCAACAAGTTCTGGCGTGATGGATGTAGAAATCGAGAAATTATCTGGTGATTTGGATATTGATGTATCAAGCGGCAGTAACGATATTGAACTAGCAGAAACATCAGAATTTGAATTTGAAGCGAATGCATCATCTGGTATTGTGGATACCTATTTTGATGTTACAGAAGGAAAAAATGGTGAACAAAAAGCGACAATAGGAGAAAATCCTGAATATCGCATTTATGCAAAAGTGGAAAGTGGGACACTTAATATTTCAAATAGATGATTATAGCCATCCACCATCTACAGATATAACCTGACCAGTAATATAGGATTTTCCATTACATAAATCAAATACAATCTCGGCAATATCTTTCGGAAATCCGATTCGATTTGCCGGGATTTCTTTAATAATATCCACCAGTTCTTCGGGAGATAAATTTCTGTTCATCATAGTGTCGATTAGTCCACAGGCGATTGCATTCACCTGAATATTGCTTGGAGCCAGTTCCTTAGCCAAAGCTTTTGTAAAAGCATTCATGCCACCCTTGCTTGCGGAATATGCTACTTCCATGGAAGCACCCGTATAACCCCAAACAGAAGATATATTGATTATTTTTCCGACATGTTTTTTTAACATAAGTGGAATAGCATGTTTTGAACATAAAAAAGCAGAGGTCAAATTCGTATTTATAATATGATTCCAATCTTCAAGGGCCATGTCTGATAATAATCCGACATAGGAAGTACCAGCATTGTTGACCAATACATCTATTTCTTCTATATTACAGTAAAGTTCATGTACACTTTCTTCATTTCCCAAATCTCCAATAAAGGTTCTACAAGAAATATTATAAGTATTCTCCAGATTAACTTTTAGCTGCTCAAGTCTATCGACTGCTGTATGCCCCGCAATGATTAGGTGATATCCATTTTCAGCAAAGGTTCTAGAAATTGCTTGTCCAATTCCGCCAGAAGCGCCTGTGATAATTGCTGTCATTTTTTTCATAAGGCATCATTCCTTTCTATAAAAATCTAAGTAAAGTATATCACAAAGATTGGCACAATAAATATTCTTTTCGTGCAAAAGCCATAAAATTATGTTAAAATAGCGAGTAAGAATTGTTTATGTAAAGGAGACAAAAATGCAAGAGATGTATGATGTAGCAATTATAGGATTTGGTCCAGCAGGCGCTGCGGCGGCGATTTATGCAAAAAGAGCGGGCTTAAGCACAATTATGATAGAGAAGGCTGCTTCGGGTGGAGGACAAGTTCTATTAACATATGAAGTGGATAATTATCCGGGGCTGCCAGGGATAAATGGTTTTGACCTAGGAATGAAATTTAACGAACATGTTGCCAAATGGGATACTGAAATTATGGAAGCAACCGTAAGCAATATTGTGACAGAGGGAAAAGTAAAAAAAATTGTGACAGATAAAGATACGATAAATACTAAAACAATCATCGTTGCAAGCGGTGCCACTCATAGAAAGTTAGGAGTGCCAGGGGAAGAGGAATTGTTTGGAATGGGTGTATCTTATTGCGCAACATGTGATGGCGCTTTTTTCAGAGGAAAGACTGTAGCTGTCATAGGCGGCGGCGATGTGGCGTTGGAGGATGCAATTTTTCTCGCACGAGAATGCAAGAAAGTCTATTTAATACACAGACGAGATGCTTTTAGAGCCGCAAAGATATTTCAGGATGCAGTTTTTAACACTAAGAATATTGAAGTTGTATGGGATAGTGTTGTAAAGGAAATCAGTGGAGTAGAACAGGTGGAAAAAATCGAAGTGAATAATGTAAAGACCAATGTGACAGAGAGCCTAGCTGCAGAGGGTATTTTTGTAGCAGTTGGAAATACGCCGAGAACTTCCTTTATAGATGGAGTGGATAGAGATAAGTCAGGTTATATAGTAGCTGGAGAAGATTGCGCGACAAGTATTTCGGGCATATATGCGGCTGGCGATGTAAGGACGAAGGCTTTGAGACAAATTGTTACTGCGGTTGCGGATGGGGCAAACGCTGTAACGAGCGTGCAAGCATATTTGTTATCACAATAAGAAGTGACGCATATAAGAAAATCCATATAAGAAAACGATGACTTTTGATTGACAATTGTTACAGAACATGATATATTTTTTACAGATGTAACAATTTCGTAACAAATTGATGCAAAACAAAGGTGAAATTTGGAGGGTTATATGAAGAAGGGGACTTTGAAGGTCGCGACATTTTGCTTAGCCAGTGCTATATATATTACGAACTTTTCATATACAGCAGAGGCATCGTTACTTTCTTCTATTCTACCAGCAGCTGGGGGAGCGCTAGTAGTAGGCGATGGTATTTCAGTTAAACAAATCGAAAAAGAAAAAAGAGATCAAATTATTACAAAAGCATATAATAATGTTAAAACAATAAGTGAATCTAATGTACCTGCAGCAACATCTGAAGAGCAGGATTCGACATATGATTCATTTTCAATGCTATCCGCAGGTGGTGCTTCTTTGGCAGGATATTCAGTTGCTGAAGTGAATAAGAGAACTGAAAACGATCGCACTGATGTAACAGCAGCATCGTCAGTGAGTGCTGATGAGAGCAAAAAGACTGAGACAGTTTCTGAAACTTCGAATGTATCGGGTAATGAGCTGGTAAGCGAATCGGTGTCAGATTCTACACTAACAGCACCAACGATAGAAGTTACAAATGGCACTGAGAAGCAGGAACAGGAAGATCTTTCAGGTCTTATGATTGCACAGGTTTCTAACTATGTTAATATTAGAAGTACTGCAAGTGAAGATGGCGAAGTGGTAGGTAAGTTGTATAATAATTCAGCGGGAGAGTGGCTTGGTGCTGAAGGTGATTGGTATAGAATTAAGTCTGGTAATGTAGAAGGTTATGTAAATGCAGAGTATGTTGTAACGGGTCAAGCAGCTATAGAGCTTGCAAAGCAGGTAGGTCATAGAATGGCTCTTGTAACAACAACAACATTGAAAGTAAGACAAGATCCAAGTACTGAGGCGACGGTATTAGGGTTGGTTCCAGGAGAAGATGAATTATCTGTTATTGAAGAGACGGAGAATTGGGTGAAGGTTTCCATCGAAGAAGGTGATGGATGGGTATCCAAAGAATTTGTAGAATTGATGACAGAGTTTGTACAGGCAGAATCAAAAGAAGAAGAAGAAGCTAGACTTAAAAAAGAAGAAGAAGATCGTCAGAGTGCGCAGGAAGCAGCACGTAAGGCACAGAAGAGCAATACAGCAGTAGCATCTCCACAGGCAGGAACAGCAATCGTTGCAACAGGTAGCGGAACGGGTTCAGCAGTTGCTAATTATGCGTTGCAGTTTGTAGGCAATTCCTATGTATATGGTGGAACTAGTTTGACAAATGGAACTGACTGTTCAGGATTTACGATGGGTGTATATAGAAACTTTGGTATAGCATTACCTCGTACATCAGGTTCACAGAGAGGTGTAGGATATGATGTTGGCGGACTTGCCAATGCACAGCCAGGAGATCTTGTATGTTATTCAGGCCATGTAGCAATTTATATAGGGAATGGACAGATTGTTCATGCAAGTACTGCTGCTACTGGTATCAAGGTTTCTAATGCATCTTACAGAACGCCATTATCGGTACGTAGAATATTCTAAATAAGTGTGTAAGTATGGGTCTGTCCAGAGGGGCAGACCCATTTTAATTAAAGACATGTATTCAATTTTATATAAAAATAGCAATATGCACAAAGTGAGCAAATTGTTCGATTAAAAAAAAGAAAAAAATGTAAATATTGCGAATGGTTATGCACACTGGTGTTAATGAAAACATAAGCCAAAACGACTTATACACCATATTATACACATTATCCACAAAAAAAGAAAAAATGATTTCACAATATTTTGAACAAATGTTTTGTTGGATTATAATAAATCGAGCAAATTATTAAAAAAGTATGAAAAAAGTATTGACAAATCTTGGCCTTTTTGTATGGTTGCACAGCGGAATGTAAGTGTGGTATAATTGTGTCATAAAAACAATCCGTATTACGGTACGGACATTTAAAGGAGTGGTAGATATGAAGTTTATAATAAGCGGGAAAAATATTGAAGTGACAGAAGGGCTTAAAACTACAATAGAAGATAAGATAGGAAAGCTTGAAAGATACTTTACTCCTGATACTGAGATTCATGTAACTATGAGCGTTGAAAAAGACAGACAGAAAATAGAAGTAACCATACCTGTTAAAGGAAGTATTATTCGTTCCGAACAAGTTAGCAATGATATGTATGTGTCTATTGATTTAGTGGAAGAAATTATCGAGCGACAGTTGAAAAAATATAAGAACAAGCTAATTGACAGCAAGCATGGTAATTCTAATTTCAGACAGGAGTTTATTGATAAGGAATTGGTTGATGAAGAGGAAGTAAAAATTATCCGAACCAAAAAATTTGATATCAAGCCTATGTATCCAGAGGATGCATGTGTGCAGATGGAACTTCTGGGACATGGATTTTATGTGTTTTGCAATGCGGAAACAGATAAAGTGAATGTAGTATATAAGAGAAAAGGAAATACATATGGCCTGTTAGAACCAGAAGTTTAAACTTCATATATAAAACTCCTTAGTGCGGCTTAGTATTAAGGAGTTTTATTTTGCTTTATAACAAAAAAGTTGACAGAGGAATTATAAATCATGAAACAGAGCAAATCTATTATGAATATAGAAACAGTGGCGCTTGATGAGAAAAATGATGCAATACTCATTATTGACCAAACAAAGCTACCATGTGAGACTACGGTAATCAAGCTGAAAACGCAAGAAGAAATATGGAGTGCAATTTATAGGCTTCAGGTCAGGGGAGCACCTGCAATCGGT
>Ga0209373_10004909_pt1 | contig 11302 bp, 13 predicted proteins | sample Higcelweek5metaG_FD_187173 | JGI IMG/M metagenome (GOLD analysis project Ga0209373, IMG submission 187173) | Freshwater pond sediment microbial communities from the University of Edinburgh, under environmental carbon perturbations - High... | ecosystem: Environmental > Aquatic > Freshwater >... | reverse complement strand
GTGTCCAAGGCCTCGGCCTGCCCGGCGGCCTGGAAAACGAGGCCGAAGGCGTCGTACACCAGGGCCGCCACGGAGCCTGGCTGGCGCTTGAAGAGCGCGGCGTAGCGCTCCATGAACCCGCGCGAGACGTCGGTCTGAGGTCCGCCGGGGTGCCAGGGCACGAGGAAACGTGCGCCGACCATGCCGCCCATGTCCCTGGCCTGCAGCAGGTCCCAGCCGTCCGGCCCCACCAGGACGCCCTGGAAGCCCAGGCCGCGCGCCTGGCGCACCAGCTGCGGGGCTGCTGTGTGGTAGACCGGCAGGAACAGCACCTGGGGGCCCGTGCGCAGAAGCGACCGCAAACGGGCCGCGCTGTCCTTCCCCACCGCCAGATATCCCGCCAGGGCCGGGCGCTGGCCGCCCTGGTCCGTGAAGGCCTGCTGGAACTCCGTGGCCAGGGTGCTGGAATAGACGTTGGTCTGGTCGTAGAGCACCGCCGCGCGCACCGCGCGCTGGCTGCGGCACAGGCGCGCCAGGGCCTGGGCCTGGAAGGCGTCGGAATAGGGCATGCGGAAGACGTAACGCCTTCCGCTTGTAAGCTGCGGGCTGGTTGCGCCGGGGCTGATGAAGGGTGTGCGCAGCTCCTCGGCCAGGGCGGCCATGGGCAGCGCCTGGGACGAGGTGGCTCCGCCGATGATGGCGACCGCGCCGGAGGCCAAGGCCCGGCGCATGGCGCGCAGGCCGTCCTCCACCCCCGGCCCGTGGGTGATCACCTCGACCCGGAGGGCCGCCTCGCCCCGGGGTGTAGCGATGCCGCCGTGCCGGGCCACGTCGCGGCGCACCAGCTCGGCGGCGTTGCGGTACTCCACGTCCAGGCCCGTGGCGTCGCCGCCCTCAACCACCAGCAGCGCCACCAGGATCTCCTCCTGGGAACTTTTCGGCACCGGCTCGCACGAGGCCAGGCAAAGCGTCGCGATCAGGGCCAGAGCCAGGGCCAACGTCATCCGCCGCGCCACAGCGGCATGTGTGCGTCCGCTCACTCGCATCGGCAACTCCCCCGTCCCGGTCGATGAAAACAAATACTGCAGATGGCTAACTAGTATGCATGAACGTGGCGTTTGACAAGGAATGTCCGAGGGTCAGGCAAGAATAATTGTCACTGCGCGCGACGGCGCAGGCGGCGGACCAAAGCGTCGACGAGCATGCGCGCCTCGTCCAGGCCCAGGCCGCGGGCCAGCAGAAAATACAGGACGGCCCACACCGGGATGAACAGCAGCGAGACCAGGCGCAGGCCCGAGGTGCTCCAGGCCAGAAGCCCGATGACCAGGCTGGGCGCGCCGCACTTGAACCAGGTGGACAAGGTCATGGGCCAGGCCCCCAGACGGCGGCGCAAAAGCCAGGACAGCAGGCCCACGTTCAGGGCGCTGGCCGCGCTCACCGCCAGGGCCAGGCCCACGTGGGCCAGCGGCCGCATCAGCGCCCAGCCGAGCAGGATGTTCACCGCCACGCACAGGGTGGCCACCAGCACCGGGGTGCGCGTGTCCTCCAGGGCGTAAAAGGCCCCCACCAGCGGCCGCACCAGGGCTATGGCGGGCAGGCCCAGGCCATAGGCCATGAGCGCCCCGGCCGTGGAGTGGATGGCGTCCGGCCCGAAGGCCCCGCGCCCGAACAACAGCGCGATGAGCGGCGTGGCCAGGGCCAGCAGCCCGGCCATGGCCGGCAGGCTGATGGTCAGCGACAGGCGCAGGGACGAGCGGATCACGGACATGAGCTCGTCGGTTTTGCCCTCGGCGCTCAGGCGCGAGAGGCTGGGCAGGGCCGCCGTGCTCACGGCCAGGCCGAACACGCCCACCGGGAACTGCACCAGCCGGTCGGCGTAGTACAGGTACGAGATGCTGCCCACGGGCAAGAACGAGGCCAAAAGCGTGCCGAGCAGCAGGTTGATCTGGTACACCGCGCTGCCGAAGACCGAGGGCAGCATGAGCCTGCCCATGCGCAGCACCGCCGGGTCGAACCAGCGCCATGGCCCGCGCCAGGAGAAGCCCATGCGCCGCAAATAGGGCTGCTGGAACAGCCACTGCCCCAGGCCCGAGGCCAAGACGCCCCAGGCCAGGGCATAGGCCACGTTGAGCTCGAAATGCCAGCCGATGAGCGCGAAGCTGATGAACCCGAGGTTCAGGATGCACGGGGCCATGGCCGGGGCGAAGAAATGGTCCAGGGCGTTCAATATGCCCATGCACAGGCCCACGGCGGAGATGAAGATGATGTACGGGAAGCAGATGCGCAAGAGGCTGGCGGTGGTGGCCAGGAGCTCCGGGTTGCGCTCGAAGCCCGGCGCGATGAGGGCGGTGAGCTCCGGGGCGAAATACATGGCCAGAAGCGTGATGCCGGTCAGGATCGCCACCAGCCAGGCCAGCACGGCCCGGGCCATCTCCCGGGCGCGCTCCTCGCCCTCCTCGGCCCGCACGCGCGAGAACGCCGGAATGAAGGCCAGGGTCAGCGAACCCTCGGCGAACAGGCTGCGCAAGAGGTTCGGGATGCGGAAGGCCACGAAGAAGGCGTCGGCGAAGAGCCCTGCGCCCAGGGTGAAGGCGGTGATGAGGTCGCGCACGAAGCCCAGCACCCGGGAAATCAGGGTGGCCCCGCCAACCGTGGCCGCCCGTCTGGCGATATGGCGTGATTCGGCGTTCATCTGCCGGGCCTATAGCCCATGCGCCGCGCGCTGTCACCACGGGCCGGGGCACGGCACGCCCTTGACTTTCGCGCCGGATGATGATGCCGGAGGCGGATGCATGACGCGACGCCACAACATGTCCGGGGCCTGGTTCGGGGACGTTTGGCCCCCAGCCCCACCGGACGCCTGCACCTGGGCAACGCCTGGGCCTTCCTCCTGGCCTGGCTGGCTGTCAGGGCTGCGGGAGGCGAGGTCGTCCTGCGCCTGGAGGACATCGACCCCGAGCGCTCGCGCCCGGACTTCGCCGCCGGGATCGTGCGCGACCTGCGCTGGCTGGGCCTGGACTGGGACGAGGGCCCGCACGAGCAGAGCGCGCGGCTCGACTCCTACGCTGCCGCCCTGGCCGGGCTCGAACAGGCCGGACACATCTATCCCTGCTTCTGCACCCGCAAGGAGCTGCGCTCCCTGGCGTCGGCGCCGCACGCGCCCCTCGCCGACGACGGCTCGCCCGTCTATCCCGGCACCTGCCGGGACCTGCTCCCAGAACAACGCGAAGCGTTTCTGCGCCAGGGCCGGCGGCCCGCTCTGCGCCTGCGTTGCGAGGACAGCGCGGTGTCCTTCCATGACCTTGTGGCCGGGCCGCAGACCATGACCCTGACCGAGTGCGGCGGGGACTTCGCCCTGCGCCGCTCCGACGGGGTGTTCGCCTACCAACTGGCCGTGGTGCTGGACGACATCGCCATGGGCGTGACCCAGGTGGTGCGCGGCGACGACATCCTGTCCAGCACCCCGCGCCAACTTTACCTGTACCGGCTGCTGAGCGCGGCCGCGCCGGAGCATGCGCACCTGCCCCTGGTGCTGGACCACGAGGGCGAGCGGCTGGCCAAGCGGCACGGCTCGCTCACCCTGGCTGCGCTGCGCGAGTCGGGCGTTTCGGCCCCGGCCATCACCGGCTACCTGGCCTGGCGCGCCGGGCTGCTGCCAGCTTTGCGACCCGCCACTCCGCAGGAGCTCATCGCAGATTTCAGCTTCGAGCGCCTGCCGCGCGAGCCTGTGCGCCTGCCAGTCGACATCGCCACTGTGCTGGCGCGGCTGGGCCAGACTCCGGAGTAGACTCCGGGGTAGGCTCCGCCTCCCCCAGACCCCCACCGCAAGGGGACGAGTCCCCTTGACCCCATTTCGGGCAGGCTTGCCGCTTTGCGGCAAGGCCTGCCCGTATCAGGTTCCAAGGGGCGTGCCCCTTGGCGGGGTCCAGGGGTGGAACCCCTGGCTGAATTACGGCTGGCAGTCCACATGGCAGACGCTGGCGATGCTGCCGGGGTCGTTCGGGAACCAGCGCGGCTTGAGCCACAGGGCCACGTTCACCAGCCCGATGAGCACCGGGACTTCAACAAGCGGCCCGATGACTGCGGCAAAGGCCTGGCCGGAGTCCAGCCCGAACACGGCCACGGCCACGGCGATGGCCAGCTCGAAGTTGTTGGAGGCCGCGGTGAAGCTCAAGGTGGCCGACTGGGCGTAGGACGCCCCGGCCTTCTTGGACAGCCAGAAGGACGCGAGGAACATGATCAGGAAATAGATGAGCATGGGCGCGGCCACGCGCAGCACGTCAAAGGGCAGGGCCACCATGACCTCGCCCTTGAGGGAGAACATGACCAGGATGGTGAACAGGAGCGCAATGAGGGTGACGGGGCCTATCCTGGGCGCGAACACCGTGTCGTACCACTCCCGGCCCTTGACCTTGAGCCCGATGACGCGCGAGGCCAGCCCCGCCAGGAAGGGGATGCCCAGGTAGATGAACACGCTCTCCGCTATCTGGCCCATGGAGATGTCGACGACAGCCCCTTCAATGCCCAGCCAGCCGGGCAACACGGTGAGGAAGAGCCAGGCGTAGAACGGGAAGAACAGCACCTGGAACACGGAATTGAAGGCCACGAGCCCGGCGCAGTACTCGCGGTCGCCCCCGGCCAGGTCGTTCCAGACGATGACCATGGCGATGCAGCGCGCCAGGCCGATCAGGATAAGGCCGGTCATGTAGGCGTGCTGGCCGGAGAGGAAGGTCACGGCCAGGCCGAACATGAGGATGGGGCCGATGACCCAGTTCTGGACGAGGGACAGCGCCAGCACGCGCACGTTCTTGAAGACCTGGCCCATGAGTTCGTAGCGCACCTTGGCCAGGGGCGGGTACATCATCAGGATCAGGCCGCAGGCGATGGGCAGGTTGGTGGTGCCCGTCTGCATGCCGCCCAGGGTTTGCTTCAGGCCCGGGAACAAAAACCCCGCGCCGATGCCCGTGAACATGGCCGCGAAGATCCACAGGGTCAGCCAGCGGTCGAGGAACGAGAGCTTGCGGGTCACGGACTCGGACATGACATGCCTCCGTAGGGTTTCAACAAAGGGCCCGGTCAGGCCTCAAAAAACGGTCTGGCGACGAAGTACGCCCCAAGCCCGCCCACGAGCAGCCCGGCTGCGCGGCGCACCCAGGGGCTGCCCCCGGCGAACACCCGCTGCTCCATGAGGCGCCGGGCCAGAGCCGCGGAGCTGCCCGCGACCACGATGGGCAGGCAGTGGCCCAGGGCGAAGGCCAGAATGAGCCCCAAGCCGGTGAACATCTGCCCCTGCACGCTGGCCACGGCCAGAAGCGGGGCCAGAAAGCCGAAGGTGCAGGAGCCGGACAGAAGCCCGTAGCCCAGGCCCATGACCAGCGCGCCGGAGACGCCCCGGACCTTGAGCCGGGACATGAGCCCGCCGGAGAGCCTGCAGGAGGCCACGCCCAGCATGTCCAGCGACACGTAGAGGAGCACCAGGCCCACAAGGATGGTCCAGTACGGGCCGACATCGCCCAGCATCCGGCCCAGAAGCGTGCAGGCCAGCCCCACCAGGGCGATGGTCGCGAACAGGCCCAGGGTGAAGGCCACGGCATAGCGCACGGCCTCGCGGCCTTCCACCAGCCTGCCCTGCCCGGCCACATACCCGACCATGAGCGGGATGGAGGCCAGGTGGCAGGGGCTGAAGAGCACGCTCACCAGCCCCCACAAAAAGCTCCCGGCATAGGCCGCCGCAGAGCCTCCGGTCAGCCACCCGTTGACGGTCAGCAGGAACTGGTCGAACATGACGCCCCGCTACTTTGCCAGCATTTTGTCCAGCTTGCCCGAAAGCGTCTTCTTGTCCATGAAGCCCTCGTGCCGGGCCACCTCGCGGCCCTTCCTGTCGTAGAAGATCTGGGTCGGGATGGCGCGGATGCCCAGCTGCGTCGCCAGCTCGTTGTATCTGGTCACATCGATGAACACCACGGCGGCGCGGCCCTTGTACTCCTTCTCCACCTCGTCCAGCACCGGGACCATCATCTTGCAGGGGATGCAGGTCTTGGCCCCCAGGTCCACCACCGTGACCATGCCCGGCACGGACACGGCGGGCCCGGCTTTCGGCACGGGCAGCGCCCCCGGCGCGGCCAGGGCAACGGCGGCGGCGGCAAGCGTCAACGCCAGGGCCAGCAGCAGGCGGCGCACTACTTGCCAAGCCATGCCAGCAGCTCCTTTTTCGCGGGCACCTTGCCGGAGCACTTCACCACCCCGTCGATGACCACGGCGGGCGTGGCGAACACGCCGAGCCTGGCCATCTCCTGGAAATCGCTGATCTTCAGCACCTCAGCGGAAACACCGGCCTCGGCCACGGCCTCGCGCACCAGCTTCTCCGTCTCATGACACTTGGGGCAACCCGGCCCCAGGACTTCTATCTTCATGGTCTGCGCCTCCGCGTAACAGGGTGGTTCAGCTAGCCGCGCCCAAGCTCCGTCACGATGCCCCCGAGGGGGCGCCCGTCGGGCGTCTTGGCGCCCGGGTTGATCTCCAGCAGGCGGCCCCAGGCCTTGGCGGCCCCGGCCTTGTCGCCGGTGTCGTGCAGGAGCACCACGCCCTTGTTGTACAGGGCGTTCTCGTGGCGCGGGTCCTGCTTGAGCGCGGCGTCGAAGCTCGCCAGCGCCTTCTGGTGCAGTCCCGCCTCGCGCTGCATGATGCCCAGGTCGGTCCAGACGTCCGGGCTGGAAGCGCCGAGCGCGATGGCCTTCTCGTAGGCGGCGATGGACTTCCGGGCCTGGTGGGTGTCGAAATACAGGTTGCCCAGCTCCACCCACAGGCCCGAATCGCCGGGCTTGGTGGCTGTGGCGATCTCAAGCTCGGTGATGTGCGCCTGGGTCTCGGGGGAAACCGCCGCGCCCTCGGGAGCCGCCGCAGGCCCGGCCTCGGCCTGGACCTTGGCCGCCACCGGCTGCCGCAGCTCCATGACCACCGTGCCCGCGAAAAAACCCACGGCCAGGGCGATGACCACCGCCGTGACGAGCTCGCCCTTGCTGAATTTCCGTGCCGTGTCCGCCATGTGGTTCTCTCCTTCGCGCCGCCCCGTGGGGGGCCTCATGTTCCTGTTACTGTTTATCCGCCGCCATGCGCCCGGCGCGCAGCAGCAGCTCCTCGGGCAGGGCCTCGTACTCGCGGCCCTCCACGATGAGGGTGCGGCAGTCCGTCTGCCTGTTCACCCCGCCGCCCAGCAGCTCGCAGCAGGACTGGCAGTGGCTTAAACCCACCTGCGCGCCCACCAGGTCCTCCAGGGGCTCGCCGTTGAAGAACACGCGGTTGGACTCGGCCAGCACATCCGCCGCGAAGGGCAGCAGGACCTTTTCCGTCAGCGCCACCTCGATGCCGCGCGGGGCCAGCTCGGCGCGCAGGACTTCGGCCGCCCGGCGCACGCCCTGGCCGGTGTCGCCGCAGCGCACGCAGGTCTCGGCGCCAACTGTCATACGCTGCCACAGGATGTCGAGGGTTTTCACGCCGCCCCCCTTCACAGGATCGCGTTGAACAAGAGGCCCACGAGCAGGATGCCCACGCCCACAACCCCGGCAAAGACGAGGATCAGGCGCATCTTGAGCACCTTGCGCAGGATGACCATCTCCGGCAGGGAGAGCGCGATGACGCTCATCATGAAGGCCAGGACCGTGCCCAGGGCCGCGCCCTTTTCAAGCAGGGCCTGGACCACGGGCACGATGCCTGCGGCGTTGGAGTACATGGGGATGCCGATGACCACGGCTGCGGGCACGCTCCACCAGGCCTCCCGGCCCATGATCGAGGCCAGGACGCCCTCCGGCACGTAGCCGTGGATGCCCGCGCCCACCGCGATGCCCGCCACCACCCAGGGCCAGACCTTGCCCACGATGTCGCGCACGGCCACGGCCCCGGCGTCGATGCGCCCGGCCCAGGTGAGTTCCGGAAGGTCTTCGCCGCCGTTTGCGGCGCGCACGTTCAGCACCCACGGCTCGACATGGCGCTCCATGTTCAGCTTGCCGATGACGAAGCCCGCCACCATGGCCACGGCCAGGCCGGTGCCCATGTAGATGGCCGCCACCTTCCAGCCCAGCAGGCCGTACAGAAGCACCACGGCGATCTCGTTGACCATGGGCGCGGAGATGAGAAAGGAGAAGGTGACGCCCAGCGGCACCCCGGCCCCCAGGAAGCCGATGAACAGCGGCACGGCCGAGCAGGAGCAGAACGGCGTGACGATGCCGAGCAGCGAGGCCAGCACGTTGCCGAAGGCCTCGCTCTTGCCCGCCAGCACGCGCCGGGTGCGCTCCGGGGTGAAGAAGCTGCGGATGATGCCCACCCCGAAGACCACCAGGGCCAGCAGCATGAGCACCTTGGGCGTGTCGTAGAGGAAGAACTCCACACTGTCGGCCAGATGCGTGCCCTGTTCCAGCTTGAAGGCCTGGTAGGTGGCGAAGCGCGCCATATCCGGCAGGTGGGCATACAGGTTCCACCAAATGATGAGCGTGGCCGCTGTGAGGCCAAGCTTGCCGGGCAGGTTTTCCGGCAGGGCCAGGGCCTCGGCGCGGAGCTTGGCCTGGGCCTCCCTTTTGGCGGCCAGGATCTGCTGGCGCATTTCCCGGGCGGTGAGGGGACGGTCCGGCTGGGCGCCTTGATCCTGTTCCTTCCGCTGGCAGGCGCACGCGCCCCCAAGGTCCAGCGGCTGCAACGGCTTCAACGGGTTCATGCGGTCTCCTTGGCGTTGTCACGCGCGGCAATCCAGCTGCGCAGGGTCTTCTCGATGTCGTCGCGCACGGCGCGCACCTGCGCCAGCTTGTCCTCGCGGGAGCTGTCGGCCTCGGCCAGGATGGCCCCGGGATCGTCGAAGCTCCAGCGCTCGGTCACGCGCACGCCCGGCACAAAGGGGCAGAGCCCGGCGGCCTTGGTGCACACGGTGATGACCACGTCGAAGGCCAGGCCCTTGGCGGCCAGCTCGGCCACGGCCTCGGCCACCAGCTTGGTGCGCTTGTGCGAAATGTCGATGCCGCGCTCGGCCATGACGGCCACGGCGAGCTCGTTGATGGGCGCGGGCTCTATCCCGGCGCTGTAGGCCTCGTAGGACTCGGGCGCGAGGTGGGCGAGCAGGGCCTCGGCGATCTGGCTGCGGGCGGAGTTCTGGCCGCAGACGAACAAAACGCGTGTCTTTTCCATGGGTGCCTCTCTTCCGCGAGGGGGGGGCTTAAGGGTTGGCCGGGGCCGGGGCGCAGCAGGCCGGAGCGCCGGAAAGCCGCAACGGCTCAAGCTGCCCCAAGGCTTGGCGCAGGGCCTTGATCTCGGGGTCGTCCTCCAGCCAGCCCGGCAGGGCGGCCAGCAGGGACCGGGCGTAGGGCGAGGCCGGGGCCAGACGGTAATGCACCCAGGAGCCCACCTTGCGGCCCGTGATAAGCCCGGCGTCGACGAGCACCTTGAGGTGCCGGGACACCGTGGGCTGGGCCAGGCCGAGCAGGCTGATGATCTCGCAGGCGCACATCTCGCGGGCCTCCAGCATCTTGAGCACCTTCAACCGGCCGGGGTCGGACAAGGCCTTCATGACGTTCACCAGCTCGCGCATGGCTCCTCCTCAGTTTCGGGCTCGTTTCGGGCGCACGCCGGACGCCGCCCCTTTGAGACATAGCAATATGGCTATATGTTCATCCTGTCAACCCCGCCCACCGGGCCGGAGCGAAAAATCCCTGCCTTGGCAAACAAGAGGCCAGCCCCTGCGCTGGTGTGCAGGAAGGCTGGCCGGAAGGGGGGCGGGGCGCACAGCACGCGCGGCACCGATGCGGCAGTGTTGCCGCACGGCCCGACAATTGCCGCCGCACCCCAATATTCCGCCGAAACATGGCAGACAGACCCGACAAGTTCATATCGAGACTGGACAACACCAGGCAATGCTCCTAAGGGATAATTAAGATTCATTCCGAGTTAGATCACCAACCTGTGATTGTCAGGAGAGCCACATGAAATTCGCCATAGTCTTCTATTCCATGTACGGCCACATCCATACCATGGCCCAGGCCGCAGCCGAGGCCGCCCGCGAGGTGCCCGGCACCGACGCGGCGCTTTACCGCGTGCCCGAGACCCTGCCCGAGGAGGTCCTGGGCAAGATGGGCGCGCTGGACGCGGCCAAGTCCATGGCGTCCCTGCCCCTGGCCACGCCGGACGTGCTGGCCGAGGCCGACGCCATCCTCTTCGGCACGCCCACGCGCTTCGGCAACATGTGCGGCCAGATGCGCCAGTTCCTCGACTCCACCGGGGGCCTGTGGGCGAAAGGCGCACTGGTGGGCAAGCCTGCGGGCGTGTTCGCCAGCTCCGGCACCCAGCACGGCGGCCAGGAGTCCACCATCCTGACCTTCATCCCCACCCTGCTGCACCAGGGCCTGATCGTGGTGGGCCTGCCCTACTCCTTCCAGGGCCAGATGGGCGTGGAAGAGGTCATGGGCGGCTCGCCCTACGGGGCCAGCACCATCGCCGGGGGCGACGGTTCGCGCATGCCGAGCCAGCGCGACCTGGACGGCGTGCGCTACCAGGCCAAGCACCTGGCGGGCATCGCCCACAAGCTCGTGAAATAGACAACGACGATTCCTGGAACCCACAAACAACGCGGAGGCACCCATGAAACTGACCCTGTCCCTCATCCTGGCCCTGTCCCTGGCCCTTGGCGCCACGGCCCTGGCCGCAGACGCCGCCACCGACGCCGCAGCCCTCTACAACGCCAAGTGCGCCAGCTGCCACGGCAAGGACGGCAGCAAGACCATCCTGAGCAAACCCGTCAAGGGCCTCTCGGCCGAAGACTTCACCAAGAAGATGATGGGCTACAAGGCCAAGACCTATGGCGGCGCCAAGAAGGCCACCATGGAGAAGTCCGCCGCCGCCCTGTCCGACGCCGACATCAAGGGCCTGGCCGCTTTCGTCGCCAAGCTGTAGCGGCAGCGGGCAACACGCCGCGCGCGCAAGGCCCCTGAAAAGCGCCGTGGACCGGCGTCACGCGTTCATCCGGCCGCTCCCCTCCCTGGGGGGGCGGCCTTCGCCAAACCACCCGTCAAGCATGGAGGACTCCGTGAAAAAATTCGCCCTGACCCTGGCCGTGGCCTTTGCCCTGGCAGTCACCCTGGCCGCCGCCGCCTTTGCTGCGGACGGCAAGGCCCTGTATGTGAAATGCGCCGGCTGCCACGGCGCGGACGGCGCCAAAACCGCCCTGGGCAACAAGGCCCTCAAGGGCCTCTCCGCCGACACCCTCGCCAAGGCCCTGGCCGGCTACAAGGCCAAGACCTTCGGCGGCGCCAAGAAAGCCATGATGGAAGGCCAGGCCGCCAACCTC
>Ga0209373_10004908_pt1 | contig 11304 bp, 12 predicted proteins | sample Higcelweek5metaG_FD_187173 | JGI IMG/M metagenome (GOLD analysis project Ga0209373, IMG submission 187173) | Freshwater pond sediment microbial communities from the University of Edinburgh, under environmental carbon perturbations - High... | ecosystem: Environmental > Aquatic > Freshwater >... | reverse complement strand
GCGCCGAAGTGGCGCATGATGAGCTCCTCGAAATTGTCCGTGGTGAGGCCCATGGCGAAGACCATGCCCTGCACGCTTTTCACCAAGAGTGATTCGGTGTTGCGCAATTGCGAGGTGGTCTGCTCGCGCGCGGCTTCGTCGCCGGCGGCGGTCTCTTTGTCCAGCCGGTTCAAAAGCACGGGGAAGTTTCCCGCAAGCTTGCGCAGCACGGTGTCCGCCGGGTGGTCGATGCGGCGGCACAGAAGATTCACGATGCTCTGCTGCTGCGTGGGGAGCAGGGGATATTCGCTGATGCCGCCGCTGTTGGTGTTGATGAAGCAGAGGAGCATCTCCCGCTCCAGCACCTCGCGCAGGGCGCTGCGCTCCTTCAAGGGCCGCAGCACCGCGTAATAGGCCTCCAGGCGTGCGGGCCAGAGCGGGCGCCCTCCATCTTTCTGCGTTTCGGGCTGGTGAGGGGCTGCTGCTGCTGCGGTTTCTTCCACTACTGCTCCTGGTCGGTGGCGGTTCGCACCGGGTACGGGGGGCGCGGCTATGCTGTCCGAATTTGTATTCTTTCGGCTTGTTCCCAGGAAAAATCAAGGGGCGAAATACCGAAATCCGTTTGCCCGGCGGGCGGGCAGTGGGGCGCTACAGGCCGGAACCGAAGTTCAGCGCGTCTGGCCGGTGGAAGTAGAACTCGACGCGGCCGTTTGAAAGGCGGTTGGTCTCGGTGGTGTCTGGCCGCAAAGGCCGCGTGGCGCCGTAGGATATGGCGCGCACGCGCGCGGGCAGGATTGCGCCGCTTTGCAAAACGTACCGCGCGGCAGACGCGGCCCGCGCGCCGGAGAGCTCCCAGGACGACTCGAACATGCCGCCTGCGGCCTCCTGTTCGGCCGCGTGGCCGCGCACCAGCAGGTGCATGTTGTACCTTTTGAGCACATCGAGCACGCCTTCCAGCACGCGCTTGGCCTCCGGGGTAAGCTGGGCGGAACCGGCGCGGAACATGATGTTGTTGTTCACACGCAAGAGCACGCCGGTTTCATCGGAGGAAAGGCCGCTTGCGTCCAGCAGTTGCGGGTCGTCCATGACGATGCGCTTGAGCTTGGAGGCGATGACGAAGCGCTGGGACTGCTCGGCGGCCTTGTCCGGCTGGGGAATGCCGTGGGTCTGGCTGGTGAGGGCGTTGCTGTTTACGTCCTGCAGCACCTCCGGCCCGCCTTGGCCCCGCTCCTCTGAGGTGGGCTGGAAATAGGTGGAGAGCACCTTGCGGGTTTCCGGCGGCACCATGCTCATTATCCACATGAGCAGAAAGAAGGCCATCATGGCCGTGACGAAGTCGGCGTATGCCACCTTCCACGATCCGCCTCCGTGCCCTTTGTTGCGCGCCATGCCGTTGCCCTTCTACAGCCTTGTGTTGATGCCCTTGAGCCAGGCCTCCATCTCGTAGAACGTGGGGCGCACGTCCTCGGGAATGGCGCGCCGCCCGTACTCCAGGGCCATGATGGGGCTTGAACCGGAGATTGCGGCGGAAATGGCCGCGCGGATGACGTTGAAATACAGGTGGCGCTCCTGGGCCAGGTTCTCAAGCTTGATTGCCACCGGCCCGATGAAGCCGTAGCAGAACAGCACGCCCAGGAACGTGCCCACAAGCGCCGCGCCGATGCTGCGGCCCAGAATCTCCGGCGGCTGGCTTATCTGCCCCATGGTGAGGATGACGCCGAGCACCGCCGCCACGATGCCAAGGCCCGGCAGCGACTCGGCCATTTTGGAAATCATGCCCGAGGTGGACTCGGCCTGCTCGCGCATGGTGTCCATGTCGAGCTTCATGAGCTTTTCAATCTCGCTTTGGTCGCCGGTGGTGATGAAGACGCGCAGGGTGTCGCAGATGAACAGCACCACGGCCTGGTCCCGGGCGACATGCGCGTGGTTGGAGAAGATCAGGCTGTCCTCGGGCCGCTCCACGTCGCGCTCGATGCTCGCCACGCCCTCACGGCGCATTTTGCCGAACAGGACGTTCAGGAGGCCCAGCAGCTCCAGATAGTTTTCCTTGCTGGTGTAGTGCATGGAAAAAGCCGGCCCGATGCTTCTTAAGACCTGCATGAACATGGCGCGCGAGGAGCCGATGAAGAACGCCCCCAGCACCGATCCGAAGATGATGAAGAATTCCGCCGGCTGGACAAGGACCTGGAGCGGGCCGCCTTCCACGGCGAACCCGCCGATGACGGCCAGCACCACGATGACGATGCCGATGATTGTGAACATCTAGGCTTCCTCGCCCGGTGTGGCGGATGGGCGCGGGCTTGTTGCCTGGGCCAGCGCGGAGTCGACCTCCAGCAGAAAACGGTTCATGCGCACCCCGCGAGCTGCCGCCCGCAGCGGCCGCCGGTCCATGAGCGTCACCTCGTCGCACCAGGAGGCCAGTTCGCGGATGGGATGCTTGGCCACATAGAAGAAGGTCAGCCCCTTTTCGTTGCGGTCCGGCTGGCCGCGGTACAGAATGTTGAGTGTCGCCACCAGCCTGCCGTCTTCCTCGCGCGTGGTGACGGGAACCACCCCAAGCAAGAGCGAGAGCGGGCGGTCCTCCTCTATGGAGAGCGGCTGCGCCAGCTTCAGGTAAAAATAGACCAGGCAGACGCCGGAGAGAAACAGCTCGCGCTTGTCGTTCAGGCTTTGCGCGGGGCCGAGGGTGATGCGCAGTCCATTGGCGGAAAGGTCGTCTATGCGCAGCGCCCCCGTCGCGGCGGCAAAGCGCAGATCCGGCGCCCCAAGCTCCTGCAAGGTGGCGTGGGTGGGCGTTTGCCACGGCCGCACCCACATGGCCGCCTCAAGGAACAAGGCGGGCGGCACGCTGACGCGCACGCACTTCCTGTCCTCCACGCTTCCCTGCTGGTTCACTGGTGCCTCCCGAAATATGCAGAATAGGCTCACCTGATTAAACTGCCACGTGCTATCAGAAATTGCAAGATTCGCCTTGGCGCACCGCAGGTGGAAAAAACGGATGCCCAAGGAGTTGCCCCACGCCGTCGGGCTTTGCAATTTGCCTCATTCAGGCTACAGTACTGCAAGGAAATGGGGGCAACCGGATGCGTTTTCTCGACTTCATTCACCAGCAGGGCTACCAGCGTTATCATGGAACTGTCGCGGCTTCGGTGTATGCGTATTTCCGCTGCACCGACCCCTCCCGGGCGCAGTGGTACTTCAAGCCCGGCAGCTATCAGTGCGCCGGGTGCAAAGCCCAGTGCGAAACCGACAGCCCCGAGGGGTTCCAAAAATTTCTGACCTTGGACCAATGCCATGATTGAGTCAGCACACGTGAAAATATCCAGCGGAAAGGCTCCCCTCGTCCTTTGCCTTTTGTTGGCCCTGGTTCTGGCGCTGCCTGCGGCCGCCAGCGCGGGCGACGACCTGAACCTCTCGCTGTGCAAGCAGATACTTGCCCGCATCTACTGCAAGAAAACGAATGAATTCGAGTATGTGGGCAAATTGCAGGAGGGAGTGTACGTCATCGGCGTGTTCTATGCCTCCAAACCCTCGGAGTTTTTGTGCGCGGTGATGCCCGACGGGCAGGTCATCGTGCAGGACCGCACCTGGCGGGCCATGCGCCGCGTGGTGCCCTTCACGGTTGATTCCGAGGGCAAGTGCATGACCGCGAACGTCTCCTCGCCGGACTGCCCCGTGCGCAAGCCCATCAAGGTCTGCCTGCCCAAAGGCCCGGCCGACGCCAAGGAACAGATCAAGGAGACGTTCTGGAACCGGCCCATCCCGAAGATTCTGGAAGAGGAATACAAGGCCATGAGCGGCCGCGCGCAGCAGAATGCCACCGCTGGGCCGGCTTCCGGCGAGGCCCCGGCTCCTGGTGCCGCCCAGTAGGTCTTTCCGGTTGCATCCGGGCTTGAAAACGGGGATAGTCGGCCAATGATCGAATCCTCGCTGCCAGAAAAGGACGGCCAGGCCAGCAAGCCGATATTTGTCGCCAGGCAGCCCATTTTCGACGCCCAGGAAAAAGTCTGGGCCTACGAGCTGCTTTTTCGCAGCAGCGCCCAGGCCAAAACCGCCGATGTGGCCGAGGACGACCTCGCGACGGCCTCCGTCATCGCCGATGGTTTTGGCCTGGCCTTTTCCGGCATGGACAAGCATAAGAAAGCCTTCATCAATTTCCCCCAGCGCCTGCTTCTGGATGAAACCGTGTATGCCCTGCCGCGCGAAATCTGCGTGGTCGAGGTGCTGGAGACCATTACCCCCACGCTGGAAATGATCACCGCGCTGACCAACCTCAAAAGCCGCGGCTACACCCTGGCCCTGGACGACTACGTGGGCCAGCCCGGCTATGAGGAAGTCATCCGCCTGGCGGACATAGTGAAGGTGGATCTGCTGGGCATGTCGCCGGAGCAACTGCGCGCCGTCAGCCTCGATCTGCACCGCTACGGCTGCCGGCTCCTGGCCGAGAAGGTCGAGGACCGCTCCACCTATGAGCTGGCGAAGTCGTTGGGGTTCACGCTGTTCCAGGGGTTCTTCTTTTCCCGCCCGGAAACCATGACCGGCAGCAAGGTGCCCACGCCCGTGCTGGCCAAAATGCGGCTCTTGCGCGCCCTTTCCGGCGATGACTTCGACGTGCGCGAGCTTTCGAAGATCATCTCCACGGACCCAAGCGTCAGCTATCGGCTGCTGAACTTCATCAATTCCGCGGCGTTTTCCCTGCGCGCCAACATACAGTCCATCCAGCAGGCGTTGACCTTGCTGGGCAAGCAGCAGATAAAACAGTGGTTTCTGGCGGTCATCATCTCCGACTTCGACTCCACGGCAAAGGTGCAGGAGGCCGCCTACACCTCCCTGCAACGCGCCCGCTACCTGGAGAGCATGGGCCGGCTGTATCAGAGCCGCGTTTTCCCCTCGGAAACGCTGTTTCTCCTTGGGCTTTTCTCCAAGCTTGATGTGCTTCTGGGCCAGCCCATGGACAGGCTTTTGAGCAACATTCCCCTTGACAGCGACGTGGAGGCCGCGCTTTTGTCAAAGCCTTCACCCTATTGGGCCTGGCTGTCGCTGGTGGAAGACATCGAAATAGGCAACTGGGAAGACGTGTTCGCGTTTTTGAACACCCGTGAGCTCGACCAGCAGGCCTCGGCCAGCAACTACGCCGACGCCATCAAATGGACACAGACCCTTTTGCGCATGAAGTGAGGCTTTTGATGCGTTCGCCCCGTGTATCCGCCTGGCTGGCTCCGGGCCTGCTTGCCGCCGTGTTCTTCCTGCTGCCTGTTTGCCCCGCCGCCGCGCAGGACTCCCCGCCCCACGAGGGCGAAGGCCTGACGCGCCCCGGCGCCGCCACGCTGCGCAAAGCCCCGGCCCCAGCGGCCAAGCCCCACGCCGCCCCCACGCTTAAGGCCCATGCCGCGCCAGCGGCCAAGGCCGCGCCCAAGGCTCCCGCCACGGGCAAGAAAGACGGGCCCCAAAAGACCGCGGATCCAAAGACCAAGGGACGCGACAAGCCCCCCCTGCGCAGCCTGGACACCAACCACGACGGGCGCATCACCCATGAGGAATTCACCGCCGGATCAAAGAAGCGCTTCAGCAAGGCCGATACCAACCACGACGGCGTTGTTTCTCCCAAGGAAGCCAGCGACGCCAAGGCCAAGATGGTGCGCAAGCAGGTCGCCAGCGACGCCAGGCGCGTGGCTGCGGGCAAGACGCCCAAGTATCGCAAAAAGACGGACAAGCCGCCCAGGCCGTACCTGTCCACTTTCGACAAGAACAAGGACGGCCGCGTGACGCAAAAGGAATACCTGTCCCGGCGCGAGCAGAAGTTCGTCGAGATGGACACCAACCACGACGGCGTCATCTCGCGCGAGGAAGCCCGCATGGCAAAGAAAATGGCGCTGGAGCGCCGCGAGGAGCGCAAGGCCGAGGCCAAGGAGCGTCGCCTGCGCAAGGTCGCCCAGGCCAAGGCCGAAAGGGAGGCTGCGGGCAGCCTCAGCTCCACCGGCCCGGAGCTGACCGCGCCAGTGGCCGCGCCGCCGCAGACGCCTCCCGTGGCCCCCTCTGCCGCGCCGAGCGCGCCGAAGGTCAAGCCCGTGCCGGAAGGCAAGGCCCCGCAGCAGGATCTGCCGCTCACGCCCATCGCCCCGGATGTTCCCGCCAAGCCGACGCCGGAAACCTAGCCCCGCCGTTCACCCCGGCGCTCACCCCGGCGCAAAACGCAAAAAAGCCCGGCGCCTCCGCAAGGAGTGCCGGGCTTTTTTGCGCCGGGCGGCCGGTCGCATCAGATCTTCATGCGCACGGTGTAGGTCTGGTCGCCGCGCTTCACGGAGAGGATCAGCAGGCTGTGCATCTGGTTGCGGTAAAAGGCCGTCAGCAGGTCGGCCTCGTTGCCCAGGCGCATGCTGCCCACCTGAAGGATGCGGTCGCCGGGCTTGAGGCCCAGCGCCGCGCCCGGGCCTCCGGGGCGCACCTCGGCCACGGCGACGCCGGGGTCCCTGGCGGGGTCCCTGGCCGGGTCCGTTGCGGCGGGGCTGAAGCCCCAGCGCCACTTGAGCAGCCCCAGGCCCGCCTCGTGGTCAAGCACCTTCGGCCGCACCTGCACCTGATAGTTGTCCGGGCCGCGGCTCAAGAGCACGGCCAGCGTGTCGCCCCGGGTGTAGCCCATGAGGATGCCTAAGAATTGCGCCTTGTCCTGCACCCGCTGCCCGCCTATGGCCAAGAGCGCGTCGCCGGGGCGGATGCCCGCTGCCTCGGCCGGGGTGCCGGGAAACACCGCGCTGACGATGAGCCCGCCGGGCCGGGTGAGTCCATACTGGGTCATCTGCTCCGGGGTCATGTTCTCGCCCAGCAGGCCCAGCCAGATGTGCGCCACGCGGCCCGTGGTGATGAGCTCGTCCAGCACGCGCTTGGCCTTGTTGATGGGGATTGCGAAGCCGAGCCCGCCGCCGCGCGCGTAAACCGCCGCGTTTATGCCCACCACCTGGCCCAGAATGTTCAAAAGCGGCCCGCCGGAGTTGCCGGGGTTGATGGCCGCGTCGGTCTGGATGAGCCCGGTGATGGAATGCTGGCCCAGGTTCACCGAGCGGTCCAGGGCGGAGACCACGCCGGTGGTGACGGTGTGCGAAAGGCCGAAAGGATTGCCGATGGCGATGACCGGCTCGCCGATCAAAAGGTCGGCGGAGTCGCCCATGCGCGCCTGGGGCAGGGCCTCTGCCCCTTTGGGCAGTTCCAGGCGCAGCACGGCCAGGTCCATGTCCTGGTCCGCGCCCAAAAGCGTTGCCTTGTACACCCGGCCATCGTGCAGGCGCGCGGTTATCTGCGTGGCCCCGGTGATGACGTGGGCGTTGGTGAGCACGTACGCTTTTGCGCCGTCGATGATGACGCCGGAGCCGAGGTTGTGGCTGGGCGGCCGCGGCTTGGTCTCGGCCGGCTTCTTGGGGGCCGCCTTGTCCGAAGGGGGCAGGCCCTGATTGCCCTGGCCCGCCGGGCTTTGGGCGGGGCCTTGGTTTGCGGGATCGGGCGCGAAGGGGGCTGTCTTGGGTTCGCGCGCGCTGGTGATGCTCACCACCGCCGGTCCGGCTTGCTGCACCACGCGCACCACCGGGGTGCGGCGCAGATCGCTTTCGGCCTGGGGCGCAAGCGTTGCCTGGGGCGTGGCGGGTTGCGCCGCGGCCGAGCGGCTGGGCGCGGGCTTCTGCTGCGCGGCCAGGGCCGGGATGCAGATAAACGCCAGCGCAACGGCTGCCGTAAGTGCGCGCAGAGCCGTCCGCACCCTATGCCCCCTGTTGGCGCGCCAGCTCGCGCAGGCGGGCAATGCGCTCGGCGATGGGCGGGTGGGTGCTGAAGAGATTGGCCATGTCCGCCCCGGCAAAGGGGTTCACGATGAACAGGTTCTCGGCCACGGGGCTGCCCTCCAGGGGAATGCGCCGGGCCGCCGCCTCCAGCCTGCCCAGGGCGCTGGCCAGGTCGAGGGGGCGGCCGGAAATGCGCGCGCCGGTTTCATCGGCCAGAAACTCGCGCGAGCGGGAAATGGCCATTTGAATGAGCATGGCCGCCATGGGCGCAATGACCGCCAGGGCGATGGCGCCGAGCACGCCGCCGCCGCCGCCGTTTTCATCGCGCCGGCCCATGCCGAACATGGCCCCCCATTGCAGCATGTGGGCGATGCTCATGACGGCCGCGCCCAGCACCGCGGCCACGCTCTGGATGAGGATGTCGCGGTTGGCTATGTGGCCCAGCTCGTGGGCCAGCACGCCGCGCAGCTCCTCCGGCGAGAGCGCCTGCATTATGCCCTGGGTGACGGCCACCACGGCGTTATCCGGGTTTCTTCCGGTGGCGAAGGCGTTGGGCGCGTCCTGGGGGATGAGGCAGATGCGCGGCTTGGGGATGCCCGCGTTCACGGCCAGCTCGGCCACCATGGCGTGCAGCCAGGGCGCGTCGGCCGGGCCGAGCTCCTGGGCCTTGTACATGGAGAGCACGATCTTGTCGGAGTACCAGTAGCTGACGAAATTCATCACCAGGGCGAAAATGAGCGCAATGGCCAGCCCGGCCCTGCCGCCGGCGGCCTGGCCAAGAAAGAGCAACAGCCCCGTGAGCAGGGCCAGCAAAAACACGGTTTTCAGTTGGCTCGTCATTGGGTCCTCTTTTCCACACCCGAACAGCGCCATGATAAGGCCGCGCCGCGCGCAGTCAATGGGCCGCTTCAGCCCCGGGCCTTGAGCTGCTCCAGGGTGGGATGTTTGCCGCAGGCGAAGCGGGGGCTCTCCGGGCAGTAGCCCAAAGATTCGCACTTGGCCCCAGCCGTGGCGAAGATGGCGGGCAGCTCGGCCTTGCACAGGGCCAGCATGGCCTCGGCCATGGCGCGTATTTCCCACTGGGCGCGCATGCAGCAGCGCAGGTGGAAGAAATGCAGCAGCGCCCGGCAGTTCATGCTGATGACGATTTTCGTCTCCGCCGCCTGGGGCAGTACGAAGCGCGCGTCCTCCTTGGACTTGTCCTTGCGGCCGTGGGCCTCGAGGATGGCCTTGAGGTCGCGGTAGGCACTGCCCACCTCGGCCATGAAGGCCTCGAAGCGCTCCCGCGCCTCCGGGATCTTGGCGATGGCCGGGGGCAGAATGTAGTCCATGTCCGAGCCGTCGACATAGCGCTGGCTCTGCTGCGAGTAAGAGGCCAAGCGGTGGCGCACGATCTGGTGGGAGCAGGCGCGGGAAATTCCCGCCACGGCGAAGGTGAAGCTGGCGTGCTCCACGGGGCTGTCGTGCCCGCTCTCCAGCACCTTGCGCACAAAGTCGGCCTGGGTTTCGCGGTCCACCTCGCCGGAGAGCAGCCTTGGCCACATGTCGGCCACGAAGCCCGCGTGATAGCACTGCCGGAAGGCGGCATAGATGAGGGAGAGCGCGTCCGGGGTGACGGCCAAAAGTTCGACCTTGAGCGGGGCGACGGGCATGGGAGGCTCCGGAAATGGTTTGCGGGACGCGCGCTACATGCGCACGCGTTCCAGAACATCGGCCACGACTTCGGGCAGGGGGCCGTCGGCCGGGGCGAGCAGGTGCAGGGTCTGCATGAACAGCGGCTCGAAGGCCACGCGCTGGCGGCCCAGACGCTCGCGCAGCTTGCCTTCCTCCTCCGGGGAGGCGGCCAGGCGCGCGGCGATGGTTTCCACCCCGGCCGTGAGGTAGAGCACGCGGCCGGTGGCCTGCAAAAGCTGGCGGAAGGCATCCCCGGCGAGAAGCTTGTGCGGCACAGCCACCACGGCTGGCCCGGCGGCCAGGATGGCGGCGAGCGCCTCCTCCGCGCCTTCGAGCGGCAGCTCGTGCGCGGGGCGGCCCAGTTCGGTGGCCAAGAGCGCGGCCACGGCGCTTTTGCCGCTGCCGGAAAGGCCGATGAGGTAGAGCACCTCTGAGGCCGCGCCCGGACGCATTTGCGGGGCATCCTGGCGGATCACCGTGGTCTTGCCCGGCTCAAGCACCTGAAATTCCTTGCGGATGAATTCTGCCACGTTTCCTCCGTGTCCGTTTGGCCCGTGGGACCTGGCTGCTGTTGCCGCGCGCGGACAGGCAGGATATAGCCCAGGGGTCGGCCGTGGGCAAGCCCGCTATTTTGGGGCAGGCCCGTTGTCGCCCTTTGCGGGCGGTTGCGGCGGCAAGGGGAATGCCATGCCCAAGGAAATAGTCCACTGGATGGTGGCGGCCAGGAGCGCGGAGCTTTTGTCCGGCGGGCCCTTTGCCCCGGCGTTGGCGCGTTGCCCGAACGCGCTGCGCCTTGGCGCGGTGTACCACGATATTCTCTTTTATCTGCGCGGCGAGCACCCGGCAGGGCTCAAATCATTGCCGCACCGGCTGCACGGCTCCCATGGCGAGGACAGCTTCTACCTTTTGCGAATGCAGGCCGCGCACCTGCACGCCCGCAAGTCCGAGCCGCTGCCCACGGCGTTTTTCGTGGGGCTGGCCTCGCACATCTTTGCCGACGCCACCCTGCATCCGCTGATCTACCACCTGACGGGCAACTATTATGATCCGGACGCGCAGCGCCGCACCGGGGCCATACGACGGCACAGGGCGCTGGAGGGCCTGCTCGACATGGTCGCCGCCGGTGGCCCGGAGGCCGTGCTGGACCAGTCGCTGCGGGCAGTGGTCGATGCGCTGGAAGGGCCGCTGGCCCTGGCCTGCCCGCCGGAGAGTCTGGCTCGGCTGGCCGGGTGTGATGCCGCCGCCGCGTCAAAGGGCCTGGCCGAGTCGCTGGCGACGTTCTGCACCATGCAGAACCTTATGCGCATGCCGACCCTGGCGCGTTTGCTGCGGGAGTTTTCCGGGCTTATGCCCGGTTCCCTGCGGGAACTTGCGGCGCTCTTCTATGCCCCCCAGTTATATGAGCAGCAGGGGGCGGTTTCTGGCCGTCTGCGTTTCAAGAACCCGGCCACGGGCGAGGCGCACCAAGGCTCCCTGCTGGAGTTGATGGAGCTTGCGGCGCGCCGCACTGCGGCGTTTTGCACCGCCCAGGCCCCCCACATCGCCGCCAGGGGCGCCCTCGCCGATGAGGGGGTGGGACCATCGCTCGACATGGGGCTCCCCGGCATTCCGGTGACCGAAGCTCGTTTTTTTGCCGCCAAGCTCGTTCCAACCGACTGACAACATATACTATTTTGCAGCCTGCCGACTGCGGCACAACGCCGGGCGCATTCTTGCACCCGGCGTTAATTTTTGCGGCATGAAAAAAAGTTGCGGGCAGTCCTAAAGAATTCCCCGGGCAGTCCGATCAGGTGTGCGTAACAACAATCGGATTGGCCCCGCAGGCGATGTCGCCGGATGAGGACCACCGAATGGCAAGGATGCCAAAAAGCTTTCAAGGAGG
>Ga0209373_10004907_pt1 | contig 11305 bp, 14 predicted proteins | sample Higcelweek5metaG_FD_187173 | JGI IMG/M metagenome (GOLD analysis project Ga0209373, IMG submission 187173) | Freshwater pond sediment microbial communities from the University of Edinburgh, under environmental carbon perturbations - High... | ecosystem: Environmental > Aquatic > Freshwater >... | reverse complement strand
TTGTGTTGTTATCCAAGTATTGTTGAGCTTCGGGGAGGTTCCATTGACCAAAGAGAGTACCGCGGGTGTAATTGCCGGGTGTCTGTTGGACCGGGAAGCGAACGTTGCCAGATGGTGTTTGACTGTATCCCCTATTTACTGTTCCCAAACCTTCAATAGTTTTTTTTATTTGACTACCCGCCGGGATAATCATAGTGGCGGTGTCAATCAAGGCATCTTTCCGACCAGTGTCTTCGCCAGGAGAGATTAAGTTTTTGACATTCTCACCAAGTTGGAGAGCTGGTGGTTTAAACCTAGTTATTGGGATCATATCCTTCCAATCCATACCAATCAATTTGCCGATTGTTCCAATATATAGTAATTGTGAGGCGACAAACCTAGTTAAACCAACAATATCTTTTTTGGCTATCTTCTCACCCAGGAATTCGGTTTGTTTTAAGCCATAAGTTAAGAATTGGGTGACCACCTTCATAATGTCGTCATTGATCCCCACCGGGGTATCAATATTTCCAAATGTAAATTGAGTGTCGCGGACAACCTGTTTACCATAATCAATTGCCACCTGTTCAGTCATACCTTGGGAGAGTCCCTTAGCTTTGGCACCATAAAAAGCCGATCCGCGGTTGATTTTTTCTGTCCAATCAAAGAGTTTGTAAAGTACACTATCCAGCTTTTGCCAACGGGAGGCAATGGCTGAGATATTTCTATCAGCAATAGAATCATCCAGGACACCGGCCTTGTAAAGATCATCAGTACCATTTTTGACTAAATCATAATAACCTTTAATGGTGTATTTCTCGCCTAAGACGGCATAAGTATTGGAGCCTTGAGAGAGGTTGCGGACAGCAGAGCCGGGATTGAGTCCTAGCAATGCCCTAGAGATAGTTTGGCGAAGTCTGCCGGTTAAAACGGTAATTGGTCTGTCGCCGTACTTGTAGCCAACCAATTTTGTTGATTTTAACCAATTGTCTATTAATGTTTCCCTTTCGGTTGGTCGCATATTGACCTTGGAGATATATTTTTCAAGATACTTGGTACTTTCCAGGTCTAAGGTGTTTGAAGCGGTTCTGATCTTTTCCAGTGCTGGATCGAGGTTGACTTTTCTGGTAGCACGTTTGATGTAAGCATCCAAAGCCCGCCAAGCATCGGCGACATAACCTTCTGTACCCAAACGCTTTTGCAGGAATGGGTCATAAATAGAGCCGGCAACTTTGGCATCAATCATCTTAGCAATGGCCGGGTCAAACTCTTGGGCTATTTCTCCCTGTTCAAAAATGTGGGGAATATATTTTGTTATTCTTGATTCATAGGGTAAATCTAGCTTATCAGCCCAAACTTTGAGATACTCTTTTATCTCCCTAGCCACCTTCAATTCGGTTGGTTCCAGTTTAATGGGTTCGCCATCCAAGGCTCTAAAGATTCGCTCAGAGGCACCTGGCGTGTTGGCTTGTTTTGACCATTCTGTAACTTTGTTTAATTCAATCTTAATGTCTGATTTGTATTTTTCATAGCCTGTCCGAAGTAAGCTGGATTCATTCTTAAGACCAAGTTTGGCAAACACCCGGTCGGGTGTGCGGTAATAGTCTAAGATGTTAACTTTTTCATTTGGTTTAAGGCGGTTAAGACGGCTTTCAATTTCCGCTTGAAGTCTGGCTTGATCGGCTGCTTGATTCCTGTAAACATCTTCGGGCTTGATTCCTTGGGAGCGTCTAAAAGCCGTCTGGACAGAAGTCTCTTCTATCAAACCTTTGGGGTTAAGTTTTCGCAAATATTCTTTGTTTTTAAATTCATCAAAACTACCAGCTTTATTAGTGGCTTTTTCTATATCCTGAGGTGATAGGTTGGCATAACCACCCTGTTGTTTTAACCGTTGCTGATTAGTAAGTTTGGCTCTGGCCTCTAATTGAGGCTTAAGGACGTTGTTACCAACTATATCGGAAAGTGAGCCAAGAGTTTTTATACCGGCGTTCATAGCGGCACCCATAATGGCATTGGATTTTACATTTTGCCAACGTTCCTGACTATTGGCAGCGGGCATGGTGGCACCATAGGTACCCATTCCAACCGCACCAAGGATCGCGTCCTTGGTAACATTCTGTCCAAAGCGTTTTGCAGCTAACCAAAGAATTTTTGATTTGATGGATTTATCGGCAGCGTTTTGGGCGAGAGTAATATAGGTGGAGAGTTTGGTATTAGTACCCATTAAAATTCTGTTTAAGGAAGGATTAAGGGCCAGTCCGGTGATCTTGGTGATAGGGGTTAGTTCAGCTCCAAAGATGCCACCTTCCTCGGCGGCTTGGAGTAAGTCTTGATTCCATTTCTGTCCGGATATGACATTGCTACCGATTTTGATACCGGTATTGATAGTTGCACCGCCAACGACATTGCCACCGAAAGCGGTAGCGGCTGCTGGGATTCCGCCAAAAGCGGGAGTTAGGGCAGCAGTATTAGCAGCAGCGCTGGTTAAACGGTAAAGATTAGGGTTATAAGGCTTGTAGGTATCATTGAATGTATTGGGACGAATGAGGTTGGCAATGTTTTTGGCCTGACTGCTAATAGGGGTGGGTGAATATAGAGCTTGAGTAACGTCTGAAAAATTTTGACCAGCTCTTTGACCAAACAAAGGTGTAACTAAATTTTTTTGAGCGTTCTGAGTATTAGCATTGACAAAATTGAATGGCGAAGCTTGATAGACTACATTTCCCCACCCTCCGGCCTTCACGACATTAGTATTTATTTGATTGCCAATATCCTGAATCTGTTGTTTAGGGGTAAATTGACCCCCTCTAAACCACCCGGTGTTATCCAATGACGCGTTAAGAAATATTTGCTTTAACTTAAGGGCTAAATTGTTAGCCATAGTTTAATCAAATAAACCATTAACTTTTTTGGTGGTATCGGTTGAGCCGTAACCGACGGGCATGTGATAGTTTCCGGAACTGTCAACATATGGTTGACCACCTTGGATCTGACTATTGAAAGTTGGCTGAGTATATTGAGAGATACCGGCCATATTGGTTTTAAGTTGAGCTAGATTTTGTGAGGTAGACATGGCCCAAGATTCCAGAGCAGAGCGACGATTGGAGGCTTCGGTCTGAGCAAGACTAAGTTTATTGAGAGCGGAGTCTAAGAGCGAGCGGGAAAGGTTGGCAATATCAGTTGAGCGGGATAGCTCGCCGGAAGCGATAGCGTTTTTAATTTGTTGCTGACTGTCGGCGAACCACTGGGCTACCGACAACTTGTTATTGTCTGCTTCAGTCCGAAGCTTGTTAACTTCCTGATTAAAAAGTTGACCTAGACGATATTGTTTATCGGCGACTTCCTGATGAGCAGTGTTGGCTTGGCTCATAACATCACCACGAGCTTGATTGCCGAGTTTGTTTAAAGCATAAGAATACTGATTAGCAGCTGAGGAGTCACCGGCACCACGACTGCCGAGGTAGACATTTCCTGCTTGAAACATATTGCGCATATTATCGGATAAACTAGTCAAAGATTTTCTTTGATTGGTAGTGATAGCCTGATCGCTTTTAGTAAGGTCAGCCAGGCCAGTTTCTTTTTGATAGCCTAAATCGGAGACACCTTGATTGTAAGAATTGTTAACGATATCTAACTGATTTGAATATTGTCCGGGTAGATAGCCATTGAGTTGGTCGTTAAGAGAGGCAAAATATGAATCATATCCGGAGTTGATATCGTTCTTAACTTGAGCGTAAGGATCGGGCGCTGGTTCACCAGACAGAGAGGGAGTGACATCAGTGGGGATGTTACCTGTAGGGATATTAGTAATTTGGTTATTATTAGCGGATGGGGAGACACTTCCCCTGTCTGTTATATATTGTCGCTGACCCTGAAGATAACCGGCACCTATATCATAGCCAGAAACATTTTGTCCTGAATAAGGATTGGTGGAAGAATTAGCGGCATTGTATCCTTGATTCCAGGCCGTATTCCAAAGTGTTGCGCCATTGGGTTGGTTATTTTGAGTATTTTGTCCAGCGAAATAATTACTACCATAACTTGCAGTAGGCGCTCCTGATACCGAATAGCCTTGAGCATTTACAACATAAGGTGAGTTTGCCATATTTTGTTTTGTTTAATTTTTTAATCAATAAAAAAACCGCCTCGGAGAAGGCGGTAAAAAAAAAGACCGCTAGGTCTCTTGGCGGTCGCACTACAGATAGGCTGTAGTATTAACAAGATAATTATACCACATTGTGCGACGTCAATAGGTTTGTTTATAGGGCTAGAAATTACTTTTGCGACGTGGGGGATAGAATATGCCACCCTGGGGGGAATTGTGCATTGTAGGGGCGATAGTGAGGAGATGGGAAGCTAATAATTAGCAAACTCTTTCATCTCAGCTTCATTCTGTGCCAAAAAGGTTGCCTCATCAAAAGAATCATCCTCAACAATATTGATCTCTTTAGAAAGGCGAGCAAGGATAGCCAACATCATTACCCTATCGTCATGGGTACCCGGTTGAGCTTGGGGCTTGCCGGTTTTCTCATCACGATAAAAAGTTTTCATCTCATTGATACAAGTTTTGTCATATATTTTAAGAGCTTGAGAGGAGATGGCTGATTGAAGTTCGGAAAGAATTAATGGTCGAGAAGAAGATGTTGTTAACCAACCTTGGTCATGAGCCCACTTATTAGTTATCCGGTCAAATGATCGGCGGGTGTATATGCGGTCATAGGATAATCCCTTGAGGGCAACTAATACTCCCATGCCCAAACCATTCTTTTCCGGGGCGACGAGAGCATCGTTAAACCAGCGACCGGCGATAACCAAGTTGAGAGCTAGTTCGGCAGCATCAATATGACCATGTAAGAGGCCAACTACCTCATTAGTTCTCTGGCGTAAGATACCGGCACAAGAATAGTCGGAGATTTCACCAACATCACAAGATATAAGATACGACTCCCCCTCTTGGGGTAACTGCCAAAACTTCCAAAAGCCTCTGGGGTTATTGTCAACTATTGGCGGAGTACCGGGGAGCAAATAGCCTACTTTGATAGGTGGCTTGATGATGTTTTGATACCATTCCAATGATTCCATGTTGAAGAAAGGCCGACCGGTGCTGATAAAAGCAGAGGGTGCGGTGTCGGGATATTCCTGATTAAAGATTTGTTCATCTGCAAACTCTTTTCGTTTAAGTTCTAGGAAGTCTTTGTCATAAAAGTCGCGACCATAGAAATGAGACCTAAAGTTTGACTCTTGTCTGACTGACCGCTCCCATTCCCGGTGAAAGAAATTGCCGTAGCCGTTGGCAGTACTTTCATAAACTATCCTCCCGTTGGGAGTGACTGCCTGCATAGCACCAAGACAAACCGCCTCAGCATCATTGCCATAATAGGCTGGTTCTGAGAAATGTAGATTAGAAATTGTCTCACCTCTTAGCAGCCCCCCACTCCGAGCTGTTGAGACATAGAGAGATGAGTTTTTGGTTTCGTTGACTAACTCTGATCTTGAGTTGTACTTTAGTCGAATATCAACACCCTTGGCAATAAGACTATCCAAAAAGAATTTTGCCCTATCTAACAATTTAATCGTAGCTCCTGCCTCATGAGAAATTATCACAGAGCGTGAGTTCTCTTGGGTGAGAAAATCAGTGAGGAAGATGGCAAGGATTAGGGATGAGAAGCCCTGTTGTCTAGCCTTGAGGACAATGTCTTTGCCTGACATGGTAGCAATAAAGTCAACCTGGACCGGATTGAGGATGAATGGTACCTTTTTCCCATCCTTTCCAACGATATCAAAAGACTTTTCAATGAAGCGTTTATAATCAATCATTTTTTATCCATTCCTCAATGGTTAACTTCCGAGTAAGACCGTCTTCCACTTCGGGTGCCTCAATGCCGAGGTCTTTTTTAGATTCTTTTAAGTAAGTAAACCGGGTGACAGCGTTATTGTCTTTTAAACCTCTTGCCTGTACTTCCGCCAAAACTTCCTTAGTGACACCGGCCTTCTTTAAGTCTTCGCGGTATTGTTCGATTAAAGTCTTTATTCCCGTTCTACCCATAAGGCTCGTTTTTGGATTGCGTGCTGATTTGGCGGTATAACCCGCCTTCAACATTGCCTGTTCTTTAGTCATCCCCGCTTGGAGATTTTGAAATGCCTTAATCTGCATCGCGGTTGGCTTAACTTTGTTCACTGTGTCAACTCCTTTAAACGAATAAGAATATTTTTAAGTGCATGTATTCGCGAATACTCGGTGTTGATGTTTCCACCCCAACCAAAAGCGTGAATACCGATCTTTTCAACTTTTTCAAAGATTGATGTGTTGGCCCATTCGCCACTTCTTGTCACATATATTTCATACGCTTCGTTAACTAATTTTTGGATCTCCTGTTGTGTTGCTTTGGTCATTTGGATGCCTCCTCGATAGTTTTAACCAACTGCTTAATTCTTTTGTATTCCAGCAATAGACTTAGTTTTTGATGATGCTGCCATCGAGCGAGGTTTGGTGTTCGCTTTGGTAAAGTTACCGCCTTAAAATAAGCCAATTTGGCTTCTACCTGAGGGTGTCTGCCGATTTTTACTTGGATATAATATCGTTTTCCCTTATAAAAACGATAGCTGGTTAAACAATAAAGAGGATTTTCTCCGGATGTTAGCCGGCAAAGTAGCAGTTTGTTTTGTATTTTCATTTTAATTGGCCTCCTTTTCTGACTGATGGACAAAAGATTTGTATAAGGTCATTGCAGCTAGCGTATCGCCGGAAACAAATAAAGATAAAATCTCATTTTGAGCATCAATAACAGCCCTTTGAGTCTTAATACACTCCTCAGCCGATAAGATGATTGCTTGAGTTTGTTTGGTCATTTTGTTTCTCTCCTTTTTTGCCGTTTTTCGGCTAACATATAAAATTGGAAAAGTGATTTAGCTTCTTTGACCCTACCTGCCATAAAAAGGTCTATGATAGTATCTTGCTGGCATAGCGATTGCCGAAGAAAACAAATGGTCCCCTTTTTTTCAAGATCTAAATTTCGGGTGGTCATTTGTATGGCTTAAAATTTTTAAATAGTAACTTAGGAGCATCAGGGTCGGCCATTTTGTACCATTTACATCCAGGACAACAAGCCCCCCAAATATAGGTAAAAGTACCATCGGTATTAGCCACCTTCATTTTTCTGTTTCGGCCAAGAGTACATTGGGGAAGACTGCCTAATGGCCGAGTTTTGTGAATACAATTGACACCACGTTTCATTTAGTAGGCTCCTTTAGGGAAAAATATAAACAGAAAAGCGATTCCGGTTAAAACTAAATCGAGATAAAATAGCCCTAGGAATAAACTAGATAGCTTCATTTTGACTCAGCCTCCTTTTTAGAAATATTAATTTTTGACATAACCTTTTCAGCTTCTTTGGTTTTAAGTAGGACATTCAAGGTTGTACCGGCAATGAATTCAAGCCTAATAACAGTAAAGTTGCCAGAATCTTTATATTTAACCGATTCTGTTTCAATATAGGTAACGGTGGCGAGGTTGACATATTGCTCGCCGACTTTGAGAAATGGGGTCATTAAACTACTCCTAATAAATAACTAATTTCGCCTACCACCGGTGACGTGGTGTTGACCAACTGCCTACCGGCCAGGCGACAATTTATATTTTTTTTCCAATTAAGAAAAAAGGTGTTATTTCTTGTCCTGTTGGGCCACCCAGTTGGGTCATGTCCAACACTATATGTGTTGGCCCATGGCCCAAGTACTTGGGTCGATGACCCGACACATGAACATACTTTTTCGGTTATACCTATCTTTCCATCGATATTCCAGTTGGGCCAATGGCCCAAGGTTTGGCCCAAGTCAAAAGTTATCCACAATGAAAACAAAAAGTGATGGCCCAACTCAGTTGATTTGTAATATTTGGTGGTATATTCCATAATTATTTCAACATATAATGCTTTTTTCCTTGGACCCAATCTTTTGTTAATGTTTTGTCCTCAAAAAGCTCTGTTAGGACCCTGCTAGTGGTCTTCCCTGACACTCCATTAGTAAGACAAAATTGGGTTATGTCTTGACGTGAAACGCTTATGCCTTCGGTAACACATTCGATGATTAGATCTCTGGCCTCTTCTCCCTTTTTTTCTTCGTCACAATACTCGCCGTTATATTTAATGTCTGCGACAATGGTTTTGGTGGTGTCCCAATATGCCGGTCGGGTTACTAGCTCAACCTTGAATGGTTTTAACTTCTCGGAATCACCGGCTTTTATCTGAGTTAAGACAAATTCGTTAATTGTTTTGGGTATAGCAGCCGAAGAAAAAGCACAAATTGTCTGAGCCATGATGTTAGTGGAGCCTCTGACTCTTTGACTGGCAGTTCGGGCATAACCCTGAGATGGTTTATTTTCATGATGCAGGACCAGAATAGCCCGGTCGGGAAAAAGTTGTCTAACAGCAGCAAAAAACTCTCTGGTATCACCTGATGAATTTTCTTCACCGGTCATCAAATCAATAAAAGAATCAATTATTATTAAGCCAATATTTTCGTCTGTTACTTTTTGGGAAAGATGCTGGGCGAAATCAGATATCCCTCCTTTTTCGCTGGCAAATTCAAATTCCTGGGGATATCTTATCCATGACATGTCTTTGGCTGTTTCCGAAGTTATACCCAAACCCCTGATACGTGTTTTAGTCCGATAGCGGGTGTTTTCCTTGTCAATGAATAATACTTTTGTTTGTTTTTTAACTTCAAATTGACCCAACCATTTTTCACCAGTAATAATTGAATTAGCGAGTGATAGGGTATAAAAAGATTTGCCAGTTGCCTCAGCTCCGACTATAAAAGTAATACCGTTAGCGGGAAGGATCCGCTCAATTAGCCATTCTTCGGGAGGTATATCAGCGTCCATTAATTCGGTCCCGGTTTCAGTCTTGAATTTATCGAGTAATGTATTCTTAAAAACAACCGCATTATCGATTAATACTTGAAATTCTTCTTTGGTGTGACCAGCAGTAAAGTATTCGGAGATGTCTTTATATTCCAGAGGTAGCGATACAACCAACGGTGAAGCACCGATTTTCTCTAAGATTTCAACATATTTAGGGATGGCTTCTTGGCCCGCTTTATCAGTATCCAAACAGATATAAACCGTTTTTTCTTTTAACGGGAGAGCAAACTCTTCGTTAAAAGTATTGGCACCGGCGGTGCCAGTAACAGCATGGATTCCCTCTTGCCATAATCTAGCAGTATCGACTTCTCCCTCTGAGTAGACTACTTTTTCATCTTTCAACCTTTCAATCCCATACAAAGAGGGATGAGAGCCGGCATCAAATGAAAACTTGTTGTCTCTACCGTCCAAATGACGATATTTGTTATACAGTAAATTACCTTCAGCGTCATGGACCGGAATAGTGATTTTATGTTCGTCCCAAGTCCAACCTAAAGACTTCACAAAGTCTTCTTTTAAAGAGTGGGCAATGAAGTATTCAGCGGGTGTCATTTTGGCCCTCCCGATATTCTGCCAGTAACCCCCGGCAAACTTCTATAACTTCCTGGGCTGTTTCCTCGTCAATGTTATCGAGGGGGTATCTTTTTCTAATTTCACTAAAACGAAATGAAAGGTCGCTGATTTTGGTGAGTTCTTTCCGAAGCCTTAGCAATTCGTCTAAGGTTTTGACGTTTAGATTCATGATTTCAATTAATTTTTAACTTTTGGCATAAGACCAAAAAAAACCGGAGCAAAAAATGCTCCGGCTACGTAAATTAGTTTACGATTACCTCAACGGTTTTCTCAACTCGTTGATTATGATTTTATTATAAACTGGTATATACAACTTTGCAAGTAGATGATATACTGAATTATGTCTGATGATAATTCCAAGCCTAAGCATAGGCCAAACAGTAAAATTAAGATGATTACAGTTAGGCTTAGCACTAAAGAGCATGACTTGTTAAAAGCTAAATCAAAGAAAAAATATGGTAAAGAAAACATCTCCCGCCTGATCGCCGACATGGCCAGTGAAGACACCTCCAAAGAAGCATTAAGACCGGTCAATTTTCACTTCTCAAAGTAACTATTGATATAGTTTGTTCCAGTCTAACCCTTGACAAGTTGGCTATTATCTATATACTTTTATTGTGTTCGTGGGGCGTCAGCCCTATTCGGCTAAATGTAGGCTGGAAGCGAACACCCCGAAAGGGTTAGTCTTCTGCCAAGTTCCCGGTTGCAAGGTTTCGTACATGAATGTTGTTATGATTGGTCATTTTCCAATATGGTTGAACACTCCAAAAGTGTAATTGGCCTTCTCCTATTTGTCTAACCGTTATTTTTATTCTTGTTCTGTTGATAATTGCAATAAATCCCCAATATTTGACTAATCTATCTGCTTTTGCCCTTTTGCCATGATCCTTTATGTCGACCATTTGGATAACCTCGTCTGTCTCTTGAATGGTTGTTGTTAATCCGATAATGTGTTTTATATATTGAACTAAGTTTAATCTAAAATATTCATCGCTTTTCTCTCTTCCTTTTTTTGGTTTATAGATTAAGTGATTAAATCCCTCCGCGGTGAAACATACTTTTCGATTCTCCAAAGCTGGACAAGCAACATACCCAAATTTGTTATACAAAGCCAGTGAATCATCTCGCCGCTTTTGCAGTTGTAAATCAGTAAAACCTATAACTTTTTCCATAACCGTATTTTATCCCCCCACCCTAACACTTAGCAAATATTCCCTTGATCATCTTTTGGGGTAGTAAATACTTCCCCGGTACCAATTCCCGACTTATCTCATACTTCACGCTAAATGTTAGCGTGTTATCACGACTATCCCCTCGGAAGCGGGAAGACAATGCTGTCCCGAGCTTTGCCGGGGATATTACCGGAATTGTCGGAAAAAGAAAGTTTGGAGGTAACAAAGATTTATTCGATTACCGGCAATATTCCACCGGGAGGTTCATTGATTCGACAACGGCCATTTAGATCGCCACACCACACCACTTCTTTGGTGGGATTGATTGGAGGAGGAACTAATCCCCATCCGGGTGAGGTGTCGATGTCCCACCGAGGGGTTCTGTTTTTGGACGAATTCCCGGAGTTTTTGAGAAGTGCCTTGGAAGCTTTGAGACAACCAATTGAAGACGGATTTGTGACTATTTCCAGATCGGCCGGATCAATACAGTTTCCGGCTCAATTTATTTTAGTAGCGGCTGCCAACCCCTGCCCATGTGGGTTTTTGGGAAGTGATAACAAAGAATGTAAATGCACCATGAACCAAATATTGAATTATCAGAAAAAATTGTCGGGGCCGATTATGGATAGAATCGATTTGCATTTGAATGTGCCGGCGGTCG
>Ga0209373_10004906_pt1 | contig 11307 bp, 10 predicted proteins | sample Higcelweek5metaG_FD_187173 | JGI IMG/M metagenome (GOLD analysis project Ga0209373, IMG submission 187173) | Freshwater pond sediment microbial communities from the University of Edinburgh, under environmental carbon perturbations - High... | ecosystem: Environmental > Aquatic > Freshwater >... | reverse complement strand
TCCAAAAATCAGTGGTTCACGGTAATAAACAGGTTCGATAACATAACCGGGACCGTAAATATAATCGTTACCGATAACCAGTACCGAATACCGGTTGTGTGAATCTCGGCTTACGTCGATTGTGGCAACATCTTGAAAAATGTCTTCGCCTAAAACAGCCTGAATAACTACCAGATGATTACCTTCAATTGAGGCTTCAATCACCCGAAGATAATCGATGTAACCATCTTGATTCAAATCCAAATTCGATATTTCATTCTTGGGGTTGTTTAGTTTCTTTTCAAAAACGTTCAGGTTTTTCGATTCGCCAAACAATGAAGCTACTGCTTCGAGGTCGAGGTTATCGCTAATGTCATAATTTGTGGCTTTTACCCGATATCTGTCTGCAGCTTTCAGGTTACCAATTGCGAAGGTTAACGCAATCATCAGGAATACTAGTTTTGTTTTCATCGCTATCTATTTTTAAGTTGTATTTGAGTAATGACAAATTCTTACACTGTGCCATACAAATATCAAACCAAAAATTTCAGACAACACCAAACAATTAATATACAATGAATTAAAAATTTTAAAATACTCAATAAGTAGTGATCATTGAGCAAATAAAATGGCAAGTAGGTAATTCAAACTAGAATTTGCTTTGGCTTAGTTGCGGCAGCAATACATTTTTTACCAACACAAAATCGGGAGCTTTGTTAAGCATCTGAAGATATATTTCGCGGGCTTTCTGATATTCACCCAATTTGGTGTACAACTGCCCTAAAGTCGATCCTATTTTGAAGTACATCCAGTTGCAATTTGGATCTTCACCAAGTTGTTCGAATGCCTTTTCAAACAGCACTTTCGATTTCTGCTTATCGCCTCCCATTAATGCCGGACGGTTGCTGAGCGATTTGGCATGTTCGATGATTGGTAATGTTTCGTTTTTATGATATTGAAGCGCCTTATCGAGTTTTGCACTTGCTAGTGGGCCAAGTATCATCGCCTTCCACGGGGTCAAATTCACGTTGTAGCTCGCCAGTGCCACATCGAAAGCAAGGTAAGTGGCATTGGTTGGACAACGGGTCAACATTTTTTTTATGTGATGCTCAAATTGCACCATGCGTTTTTCAGCCACCACTTTCTGGCCCTTATTCAAATAATATGCAATTAATTCATATTCAACATAAAGAAACACCTCTTCTTTTGAATCATCCAACTTCGCCTTTTGTAAACTATCGACCAGTTGTTCCCATTTCACCATGTTTCCACTCAGAAAAAGTTTTTCAAAACGGCAATCCAAATCCTGACCAAAGCTCAAAATTGGGAAAATCCCAAGTAGAAATAACAACAGAAAACTCCTCTTCATAAACATTCTTCTTCAAAACTTATCAAACAAATTACATGCGTTGGGCTATTAGCGTTGAGAAGTATCTACTGCAACATCTTTTGAAAACTACCTCCAACGTCATTGAATTTACCTTGTTCCAATTGAGGTAGAAGTTCATTTTTTACAAACTGAAAATTAGGTGCTTTTGTCAACAGCATTAGGTAAATATCACGTGCTTTCTGAGTCTCACCTAAACTGGAATATACTTGCCCCAACCACGAACCGTTGCTGTAATACCGCCAGTTGCAATTTGTGTTTTCACTTTGAAGTTTAAATGCTTTTTCGTACAAAAGCATCGCTTTATGCTTGTCGCCACCAGCAAATGCCGGACGGAAATAATAGGCATTGGCCTGTTCGGTAATGGGCATAATTTCATTCTTTCGGTACTTCAATGCTTTTTCGATTTTTGCATTGCTGTCTGATCCGATAAACGGGGCTTTCCATGGACTCAAACCTACTTTAAAACCGACCAATGCTGCGTCTAAAGCCAGATAGTTGGCATTGGTTGGTTCGCGCAACAACAGTCTCTGAATGTGCTGATCAAATTGTTCAACTTCAATTTCTGCTTTCGATTTTTTTTGCATGGCCAGCAGGTAACCTATTAAACCATATTCGGCATAAATCAGCGTTTCATCATCAGCCTTATCGAGTTTTACTTTTTGCAAACTGTCGACCAGTTGTTCCCATTTTGCCATATCTCCATCTAAAAAGAGCTTCTCGAAACGGCAATCGAGGTCCTGTGAAAATCCAAAAACCGGCAATAAAAGAATTGCAATGAAGAATACGAATTGCTTAACCATCGAAATATCAATAAAAATTAAATGTCATAACAAAACAAACCGAGCATTAGTTGCTATCTGTCAGCTCGAATTTCAGTGGGCAAATTTAAAAATATTGTGTAAGTATCGTTCAATTCCGATAAACCCTTCCCTTCCATTCATAACTTCCACTGAAACGGCTCCTAAAATTCAAGAAAACAATGCGGGTAAAAGCCAAAACTTGTAACGGATAAAACCGCAAGTTCCGGAGTGTTTTCAGACAGCTAAGTTGGCTTATCATTACGAGCATTGAAAGTAATAGCAGCAACGATAAAGCAAAAAATAAGTATTGCCCGTTCAATAAGAAAAAAGGTAGCCTAACCCAAACAATCACGAAAAATAAGGCCAGCCACAATCGGCTTCCTCCAAAAAACTGATGAATATTTAGTGAAAAACCGTTGATGGCTGCGTGGTACGAGCTGTACATGCGGCATGAAATATCGTTGTTGCCCAAAAGAACGGCAATGGCATATCGTTTCTTTTTCATCTTTTTCGCAATCAGGATATCTTCAACATTTCGGTCCTGCACTTGCCGATGCCACTGGTTTTGCTTGTAATTTTCGGAATCAAAAAACATAAACTGCCCATTGGCGGCCGAAAGCGACGAAAACCATTTCAAACCCACCAACGGAAGCGGCAAAAAAGTAAGCAATATCCAGTTCATGATTGGAACCGTTTTCCACTCCCCTTGTGAACCGATAATTTGCTCGGGGAACATCGATAGCAGTTTTACTTTCTTTTGTTGCACATAACCTACCGCTTTCGTCAACAAAAACGGCTTAACCTTCACATCGGCATCGATAAAAAGCAGGTATTTCCCTGTTGCCCGCTGCGCCAGACTATCACAGGCAAAGTTTTTCCCCACCCAACCCTTGGGCAAAGGATCGTTGGTAAAATAACTGAGTTGAAGAAATTGCGTTGAAATATCACCAAGTACTTGTTCTGTATGGTCGGTAGAATGGTCGTTACAAACAATCACTTCATAATTTGGATAATCGAGAAGTTTTAGGTCGGCAAGCAAAATGGGCAAATTCGCTTCTTCATTTCGGGCAGGGATTAAGATGGAAACCTTCGGGAAATCAGATAGTTGTTGTGTATTTGGCAAAAATGGGCTCGACAAATAATTGACCAAAGCGACCAAAAACCGCAACACCAACATGGCAAACAGAATATAGCTGGCAATTATCATTGGGTTTTGGTTTGATGTTTTAATCTGCTTTCGTCATAAAACTGCTGATACAGCTCATTCAACGCCGCTGTAGAATACCTTTTGAATTCCACTTCTTTCAGATAGAAGAACAGTGTGGGCCTGCGATCGGCAAAATAATCGGGAAATGCGGCATAGAAAAGAATTTGGGACTGTTGGCAGTTCTTCAAAATCCGTTCAACACCCGGTTCAAAGTTATTTTGAGGTTGATGCATCGAAAACAATTTCCCTTGCGGATAAAGCAACAATAGGTTCGTAGGATCGGAAAGTAGTTCGGTTGCATAATTCAAGCTCTCGACCACCGATCGTGTTCCGGGGTTAATTGAAAAGCCGCCTAGCTTACTCATAAACCCGCGTTGTTTAAGTTGCTCTTCGAGCATCATAACGTGGAGTCTCTTTTTCACTATTTTTTTGTTCAGGTACAAAGCCCAAAATCCATCCCACCAACTGATGTGATTTCCGATCATCAAAGCAGCTCGATCTGATTTTGGCCAGTACCCTTCAATTTCAATTCTCTTGAAATCTTTTTTCAGGATATAAAGTATATATCGATAGAAAAAGAAAGTGTAGAACCAGTGGTGCGCTGCTTTAATCATGATAAAAACAGATGAAGAACGACAAAGAAAATTCCTTGAAACAGAAAGATACGGGGAGCAAGCTTGTTGTTTGTACTTATCCCGAACAATTCGAAACAACTTGCTACAACTACCGAAACAATAAACCAAAGCACATAATTCTGCAACGGTATATGGTTAGAACCCCAGCCCCACATATCGGTACGCATTGCAACAGGTTCCATAACAAAATCGAATGCGGTCATTAACAAGCCAACCAAAACAGGTAAAAATCGCCTCAAAGATTTGATAGGGCGAATAAGTTCAACCGCACCATAGGAAAGCATCAACCAGTTAAAACCAATAATCACAGGCGTTTCGAATATCTTTCCGGGCAACGATTTTCCGTAGGAATATTCGCCAAACAACAGCCCGGTATTTACACCAATGGCTTCAATTGAGAAGGTAAAAACCACCACGCCTCCAAAAAAGAGCAGATGTTTCCGATCGAATTTCGGATGAAAAAGCAAAAGCATGAACAGATTGATGAGGAGCGAAACAGGGATCAAAAGCTCAAAAAACCCGCGCAATGCAGGAATCAAAAAGCCAGTTATTCCAACGATGTAAAAAATGACAAGAAATTTTGTTGCTTCCTTTGGGGTCAGTTTCTTGAAGTAGTTTATCAATTTGTTCATATATTTTCCTTGGGTAACAATTGTTCAACAATTTTGGCCGAAGCCAAACATAAAGGTATGCCTCCGCCCGGATGCACACTGCCTCCTACAAAGTAAAGGTTTTTATAATGCCTGCTGAAATTTGGATGCCTCAAGAATGCAGCCATGGCCGAATTCGAACTGTGCCCATAAAGTGAACCATTCACCGATGCCGTTCTATTTTCAATATCAACCGGGGTCATTATATGCTCCGATTCAATAAATTGCTCGACATTTACGCCGAGTGATCCTTCAATTTTCAATAACGCAATCTTTCTTGCGTTTGCGGTGAGTTCGGCCCAATCTTGCCCAACATTTTCGGGGGCATTTAACATTACAAACCAATTTTCCTTCCCAGTAGGCGCATCGGTTTTCACAACTTTACTGCTGATGAAAACATAAACGGTTAAATCGTTGGCAAAAGTTTTGGTTTTAAACAAGCCCTTAAACTCATCGCCGTAATTTTTACTGAAGAAAATATTGTGCACGTCAAGTGCCGACGAATAATTCATTCCCCAATAAAAAATAAGTGCACTCGATGATCGCTCACGTTTCATCAATCGGCTATACATCTTTTTATTGGGCAACAAATGTTTATAGAAATAAGTGATGTCGGTGTTGTTTACCAGCAAGTCGCATTGATATTCTCCTTTTGAGGTAACGATTCCGGTCACCAATCCATTTTCGGTCTTCAATTGGGTTGCCCCTTCGTTCAAATAAAACTTTACGCCAACCTCTTTGGCCAATTTCACCAACGCATCGACAATGCTGCGCATACCGTTCACAGGGAAATAAGCCCCTGTGTTATGTTCCAAGTGCGCGATCATGTTCAATGTTGCAGGCGCACGAAAAGGGTCACTTCCATTATAGGTGGCATATCTATCGAACAGTTGCGTGAGGTTGCTGTCTCCAAATGTTAATCGATTCCTTTTGTGCATTGTTTTAAAAGCATCGAGCTTACTCAACGCCTTCAAGCTTTTTCTCCCGGCAGCCCCCAGATAAGTTCCTATTTTATGAATGGAGTTAAACAAAAAGAACTCACTCGTTTGATCGTAAACAAACGACTGCCTTTCGAGGTATTTATTTAGAACATCGACCGAAACACCAGTATTAAGTACTTCATTTTCAAACTTTTTTCTATTACTCCACGCTTTAAAATTCGAACCATCGGAGAAAAAATAGTTACAGGTCGCATCCAATTCAACCACCTCTAAATAATTTGGGAGAAATTTCCCGAACAATTCAAACAATTCAAACACCAAATGAGGAAGCGTAAAAAGCGATGGTCCGGTATCGAACCGAAATCCATCTTCATTAATCACAGCAATTTTGCCTCCGATCGTTTCATTTTTTTCGAAAACCTCAACCTGATAGCCCTTTGCCCTCAAGCGTAAAGCAACGGCCAAACCACCAATACCGGAACCAATTACAATTGCTTTTTTCAATTTTGTTTAAATTATATTTACATTTATATATACAAAACTAAACAATTTTTGACCTGAATAGTTTATATTGTACATGATCAATCAGAGGAACAACAAACAATTCGTGCTTTGGTAAGTTAAAAATAGTTTCCGACGTGTAGAGCTGTTTTTTAATGTAAATTGATAAGAAAAAGAATGGTGAAAAAAGAGGTTATAATAGTTGGAACCGGACTGGGCGGATTAAGCACAGCACTCAGGCTTACTTCGTTGGGCTACAAAGTTAAGATGGTTGAAAAATACCATCAAGCCGGGGGCCGTTTAAACCTACTTGAAAAGGATGGTTTTAAATTCGATCTCGGCCCAACTTTTTTCAGCATGAGTTATGAGTTCGACGAATTGGTGAAATCAACAGGCATCGATTATCCGTTTGAATTTATCGAACTCGATCCACTTTTTACCGTAAACATCGATGGGAACCCAAATATGTATACCATTTACAAAGATCTCGACCGCCTTTCCGAAGAGTTTGCTGCCATTGAGCCCCATTTTAGGGAGAAAATGGAGAAGCACCTTCGGAAAACCGGAGCCTTGTTCAACGACACCATCGACCTTATTGTTCGTCAAAACTTTAACTCATTGGCCGATTATGCCCTCCAATTAACCAAAGTTCCCCTAAAACATGGGCCGCTACTGTTTAAAACCATGTGGCAAGAGCTTTGTGAGAACTTTGAGTCGAAGGATGCCCGAATGATATTTTCACTTGTTGGTTTCTTTTTAGGAGCCACCCCATTCGATACCCCTGCCATTTATTCATTGCTGAACTATGTTGAGTTGAAGCACGACGGATACCACAATGTGAAAGGGGGCATGTATCAAATTGTACAGGGTTTATTCAAGGTGCTGCGCGAACGTGGCGTTGATTTCTACTTCAATACCGAAATTGTTGATGTAAAAACAACCAACAACAAAATTGAATGGATGATCGACCATGAAGGAAAAACATGGAAGGCCGATTATTACGTGATCAACTCCGATGCGGCATCGTTCAGGGGAAAAGTATTGAAAAGGCCTGCCTACAGTGAACCAAAGCTCGACAAAATGAAGTGGACCATGGCACCACTGACCATCTATCTGGGGCTAAACGGTAAGCTGGATACGCTTCAACACCACAACTATTTTCTGGGGAACAACTTTGACCAATATGCCAAAGGGGTATTCAAAAACGAAGTGTCGTTCGAAAAACCTTACTATTATGTGAATGTGCCATCGAAAAACAACCCCGGATATGCCCCCGAAGGCAAAGAGAGTTTGTTTATACTTTGCCCCTCGCCCGACCTGCGCTTTAAACCCGACTGGAGCGACCGAGAGCAGATTGCCCAAAACATTATCGACGATTTATCGGAACGCACGGGTTACAACATCAGCAGCATGATTGAGTCAAAAACTGTACTCTCGCCCGAACACTGGGGAAACATGTTCAACCTATACAAAGGAAGTGGATTGGGACTTGCTCACGACATGAACCAAATAGGTTGGTTTAGACCTGCAAACCACGATGAGAAGTTTAGAAACATGTTCTACGTTGGAGCCTCAACCATACCGGGCACCGGATTACCAATGGCTGTAATAAGTTCAAAATTAACCGTTGAAAAATTATTGGATTATGATCGAAAAATTTCGCGAAAATAATTTGCGCTGCAGCGTAAACACCACTCGAATGTACAGTACCTCCTTTTCGTTGGGGGTCCGATTACTGAACAAGCGGTACCGCAACCACATTTACAGCATTTATGGTTTTGTTCGTTATGCCGACGAAATTGTGGACACTTTCTTCGGATATAACCAGGGCGAATTGTTCAACGAATTTAGACTTGAAACATACAAAGCAATTTCGAGGGGAATAAGCCTTAACCCCATTCTCGATAGTTTTCAAAACACAGTGAACGAATGCAAAATTGAACAAGATTTGATCAACGCTTTCCTCGACAGCATGGAGATGGACCTTCATTTTGCCGATTATAACAAAGAGCAACTTGAAAAATACATTTATGGCTCGGCCGAAGTTGTGGGGTTAATGTGCCTCAAGGTTTTTTATGCCCACGAAGATGAGACGTACGAGGAGTTGGTTTATCCGGCCCGCAAGCTGGGCGAAGCCTTTCAGAAAGTAAATTTTTTGAGAGATGCCCAAGACGACTTTGAGAACAAAGGTCGGATTTACTTTAAAGACATCGATTTTTTGAATTTTACCAGCGAAGCTAAAAAACAAATTGAAGCCGATATCCAATACGATTTCGACGAAGCATTTAAAGGGATTGTTAAACTGAAACCACAGGTGCGTTTAGGGGTTTATCTCGCGTATCGATATTATCTTAATCTATTTGAGAAAATTAAAAATGCACAACCCGAAGCCATTTTAAAAGAGCGTTTCAGGGTATCGAACTCGAAAAAAGGAGTATTGATGTTTAAAGCTACTTTACGGAATGCTGTAGGAGTGTTTTGAATTGTTATTGAAGCAAATAACCCTTCATCAAAAAGGCGATCAAAAAGCCAAGAATTGCTCCTGCAAAAACCTCTGAACGACTATGGCCAAGTAGTTCTTTCAATTTTTCGTGGTTAAATTTTTTATCAAAAGCGGTTGAAAAGAAATCAGTTATTTGGTTGATAATGCCTGCATGTTGTCCCGCTTCCTTTCGAATTCCAGAAGCATCGTACATTACAATAATCGAGAAGATGGTGCTAATGGCAAATGAAACACTGCTAATGCCTTCTGTTATTGCCACTGCTGTTGCAAGCGCAATTACAGACGATGAATGAGAACTTGGCATTCCTCCTGTTTCCCACAACCGTGACCAAACAATTTTTTTTGTCAGAACCCAAGTACTAATGAATTTATAGAATTGAGCTACAAACATTGAAAGGAAAACTACATCCAGTATTCTATTTTTGAAAATAATTCCCGCGTCCATAAAAAAGATCCAATAATTAATCTCAATCAAAAATAGGTGAAATCAATTCAATAGCAACTTTTTTATTTAAAAATGAATTGTCCAATCACATTTCTGTTTTAAAAATCATCGTTCAAAATCTTTACCTTCGTCGTTATTTATAGTTTATGATGAAAAACCAAATACAACTTCCTGCTGAATGGTACCCCCAGAAAGCGGTTCAGCTTACATGGCCCCATAAGAATTCCGACTGGAATTATTTATTAGATAAGGTTGAAGCTTGTTTTGTCCAAATTGCCGAAGCAGTTGCAAATCGTGAACCGTTAATCATTGTTTGTCCCCAAACCGATAACGTCAAGACTAAAATCAATTCGAAAGTGTGGGGCAACATTACGTTTTACGAACTCGAATCGAACGATACCTGGGCTCGCGACCATGGTGGCATTACCATTTTCGACGGTGGGAAACCAGTATTGTACGATTTCTGTTTCAACGGATGGGGAATGAAATTCGCAGCTTGTTACGACAATCAAATTACCCGTAAACTACATAAATCCGGGGCTTTTACTGATTACAAATATTCGAACATGAACTTTTTTGTGCTCGAAGGTGGCAGTATTGAATCCGACGGACTAGGAACGATACTCACCACCGAAGATTGCCTGCTTTCGGCCAACCGCAACGACTCGCTCTCGAAATCGGAAATTGAAGGTTGCCTGAAACAGTTTTTTGGTGCCGGACGGATTCTTTGGCTGAAAAACGGTTACTTGGCTGGCGACGACACCGATAGTCATGTTGATACGTTGGCCCGCTTTTGTTCGCCCAACACCATTGCTTACGTAAAATGCACCGATGAAACCGATGAACATTTCGAAGCACTTTCGAAAATGGAAGACGAATTAAAAGCCTTTACCCAAGCCAATGGCGAACCTTACCGATTGATTGCTTTACCAATGACACCAGCTATTCTCGACCCGATCGACAGTCACCGGTTGCCAGCCACTTATGCCAATTTTCTGATCATTAACGGAGCTGTACTTTTCCCAATTTACAATTGCGAAACCGACAAGGAAGCACTCGAAGCCATTAAAACCGCTTTTCCCGATCGCGAAATTGTGCCCATCGATTGCAGTGTACTCATCAGGCAACACGGCTCGCTGCACTGTGTGACCATGCAATACCCTGCAACGACTACTTCGACAAGCTCAGTAGCCGGAACCTTAGTTTAAAAAAGATCGCTTCGACAGGCTCAGCGACCAGCAAGTTGCTCACTGAGCCTGTCGAAGCGAATCTGATCTAAAATATAACTCCACGGTTGCTGAGCTTGTCGAAGCAAACAATATCTTCGCAACAATTTTGATTTCAAAGAAGAAGTCCAAATTCAAATGAATAATCCTTATCTTTCTTTCGTAAAATACTTACACTGCTTTAATGAAAGGCTATATGTACATTCTGCGTTGTTTCGATGGAAGTTATTATACCGGTAGTACAACTAATCTTGAGTCCCGAATTGAACAACATCAACTTGGTTTAGGAGCCAACTTCACCCGAAAGCACTTACCTGTCAAATTAGTTTATTTTGAAGAATTTGAAAGGATCGATGATGCCTTCTATCGGGAGAAACAAATCCAAGGTTGGAGCCGTAAGAAAAAAGAAGCCTTAATCGAAGGGCGAAGAGATTTGTTGCCCGGACTTTCAAAGAGCAGGACTTCGGTTGCTGAGCCTGCCGAAGCAACTGAAGGGGATCTCACCTACCGCAACAACCCCGTTGCTGAACATGTCGAAGCAATTGCCACAGGGGAAAAATATTCTTTATTTTTGAACTCTAGTTTAAATACAAAAAAGAAAATGAAAACAGCCATCATACAACAAACAAACTCTTCTAACATCGAAGAAAATAAAGCGAAACTTGCTACAAATATTGCGCAATGTGCTTCGCAGGGAGCGGAACTGGTAATACTTCAGGAATTGCACAACAGCCTCTATTTTTGTCAGGTCGAGGAGGTTGATAATTTCGATTTGGCCGAGACCATCCCGGGGCCTTCAACAACCTTCTACGGCAATTTGGCGAAAAAACACAACATTGTGCTGGTCACTTCGCTGTTCGAAAAACGGGCAACAGGCTTGTATCACAATACCGCTGTGGTTTTCGAAAAAGATGGATCGATTGCAGGAACTTATCGGAAAAACCATATCCCCGACGACCCCGGGTTTTACGAAAAGTTCTACTTCACGCCTGGCGATTTGGGTTTCAACCCCATTCAAACTTCGGTTGGA
>Ga0209373_10004905_pt1 | contig 11308 bp, 6 predicted proteins | sample Higcelweek5metaG_FD_187173 | JGI IMG/M metagenome (GOLD analysis project Ga0209373, IMG submission 187173) | Freshwater pond sediment microbial communities from the University of Edinburgh, under environmental carbon perturbations - High... | ecosystem: Environmental > Aquatic > Freshwater >... | reverse complement strand
CGGGCAGCAGCTCGGGCGAAAGGGGCATGCCCACCAGCACCGACAGGTTGTTTTCGTCCTGCGTCACCTGTGAGGTGTACTGGGCCACGCTCACGCGCGCGGTGTCGACGGTGGTTTGGGCCTGGGAGAGGGCGAGTTCATCGGTGACGCCGTTTTCAAAGCGCTGCTTCACCAATTCATAGGATGTGTTTTCGGTCTCCAGAATCTCTTTGGCCAAGGCCAGATGTTCGCGGTCCGCAGCCAGGGTGAGGTACGCCGAGGCGACCTCGGCCACCAGGCTCAGCTCGACGCTTTTTCCGGAGGCTTCCGTGGACAGGTACTGTTCCAGGGCCTGTTCCTTCAGGCTCTGGATGCGGCCGAAGAGATCAAGCTCAAAGGAGCTGAAGCCGAGGCCCACGCTGTAGGAGCGGGAGGTTGTCGCCTGTCCCGACGATGAAAGCGAGGCCGGGGTGCGCGTGGTGCTGGAGCCTGCGGTGCCGTCGATCTTCGGGAACAGGTCCGCGCGCACGATGGCGTGCTGGGCCTGCGCCTTCTCGATTTTGAGCACGGCCACGCGCAGGTCGCGGTTGTTGGCCAGGGCCAGTTCCACAAGGCGTTTCATCCCCGGGTCGACGATGATCTGACGCCAATCCTGAGCCTTGGCGCCTGGCTGTGATTGCGCGGCCGAGCCGGTGGTCCAGTCCGAGGGCAGAGCGGGGTTGGGGCGCTCGAATTTCGGGGCCATGGTGCAGCCACCCAAAAGGGCGGGGATCAGCGCGGCCAGGCAGGCCGCCTTTAAGGTATTTCGCGTGTGGCGCATTACTTTACCTCGCCGGGGCTGCCGGCAGCGGAACCAGAAGTTGAGCTGGTGGAAGTTGAATCGGAATCTTGAACCGCGGCGCTTTGGTCCTGCGACGAGTCCGAAGGCCTTGAACTTGCCTTGTCCTCGGAAACTGGGGAGGCGTCAATGCCTTCGCCGTCCGGGCCATCCGCAGGGGCCGTGTTCAGTGGCTTTTTCCGGAAGGTGAAGCTGTACACGATGAAGAAGAACACCGGCACGAAGTAAATGCCGAGAACCGTTGCCGCGAGCATGCCGCCGATGACGCCCGTGCCGATAGCCCGCTGGCTGCCGGAACCGGCGCCAGAGCTGATGGCCAGGGGCATGACGCCTAAGATGAACGCCAGCGAGGTCATGAGAATGGGCCGCAGCCTGAGCCTTGTGGCTTCAAGCGTCGCTTCAAGCAGGCCGTGCCCTTTCTCCACCAAATCCTTTGCGAACTCCACGATGAGAATGGCGTTCTTTGCCGAAAGCCCGATGGTTGTGAGCAAGCCGACCTGGAAGAACACGTCATTTGTAAGTCCGCGGCCCATGGTGGCCAGAACCGCGCCAATAACGCCCAGGGGAACCACGAGGATGACCGCCGTGGGCACGGACCAGGATTCATAGAGCGCTGCCAGGCACAGGAAGACGACAAGCAGGGAGATGCCATAGAGCGCGGGCGCCTGGGAGCCGCTCATGCGTTCTTGGTAGGACAGCCCCGTCCACTCGACGGCGATGCCCGCCGGGAGCTTGGAAGCGATTGCTTCGATGGCGCGCATGGCGTCGCCGGTGCTTTTCCCCGGTGCCGCATTGCCCAATATCTCAACGGCGGACATGCCGTTATAGCGTTCCAGGCGGGGCGAGCCGTATGTCCAGCGGCCGGAGGAGAACGCGGAAAACGGCACCATGCTGCCTTGGGTATTGCGCACATACCAGAGGTTGATGTCCTCAGGCATCATGCGGAAGGGCGCATCGGCCTGCACATAAACCTTCTTCACGCGGCCACGGTCCAGGAAGTCGTTGACGTAGCTGCCGCCCAGAACCGTGGACAGGGTGTCGTTGATGTCACCCATGGAGAGCCCATAAGATCCAGCGCGGGCCTGATCAATGTCGATCTGGTACTGCGGGGTGTCCTCCTGGCCATTGGGGCGCACGCCCACAAGATCAGGATTTTGGGCCGCCATGCCAAGAAGCTGGTTGCGCGCCTGCATCAAGGACTCGTGGCCAAGTCCGGCGCGATCCTGGAGGAAGAGGTCGAAGCCCGAAGCATTGCCGAGCTCCATCACTGCGGGAGGAATAAAGGCGTAAACGTTGGCGTTCTTGATCGCCATGAAGGCGCCCATGGCCCGTTGGGCAATGGCGGAGGCGCTTGCGAGGGCGCCTTTGCGCTCATCCCAGGGCTTGAGCTGCACAAAAGCCAGGCCGGCGTTTTGCCCGCTGCCTGCGAAGCTGAATCCGGCGACGGTGAAGAGGGAACTGACGTACTTCTTCTCGTCCACCAGGAAATGGTGCTCCACCTGCTTCAACACCTCAAGGGTGCGCTCCTGGGGAGCGCCCACCGGCAACTGCACAAGGCCGAAGATGATGCCCTGGTCTTCCTCCGGGAGGAACGAGGACGGCAGACGCAGGAACAGCACGACCAGGGCGATGAGAATGAGCGCATACACGAGCATGACGCGCTTGCTGCGGGTCAGCAGGCCGCGCACTCCGGACTGGTAGCGGTGACTGCTTGCGTCGAAGATGCGGTTGAAGGCCCCGAAGAACCCGTGCTGGGTCATCGTGTGCTCGCCTTTGTGCACGGGCTTGAGGAACGTGGCGCACAAAGCGGGGGTGAGCACGAGGGCGACCACCACGGACAGGAGCATGGCCGAAACGATGGTCAGCGAGAACTGCCGGTAGATGACGCCCGAAGACCCGCTGATGAAGGCCATGGGGATGAATACTGCGGAAAGCACCATGGCGATGCCCACCAGGGCGCTTGTAATCTGGTCCATGGATTTTTTGGTGGCCTCTTTTGGCGAGAGGCCCTCCTCCGTCATAATGCGTTCCACGTTCTCGACCACGACGATGGCGTCGTCGACCAAGAGACCGATGGCCAGCACGATGCCGAACATTGTCAGCGTGTTGATGGAGAAGCCAAAGGCCGCCAATGCGCCAAAGGTGCCCAAGAGAACAACGGGCACGGCGATTGTCGGGATGATGGTAGCTCGGAAGTTCTGCAAAAACAGGTACATGACAAGGAAGACCAGGGCAATGGCTTCCACCAGGGTCTTGATGACTTCCTCGATGCTGACGCGCACAAAAGGCGTGGTGTCGTAGGGGAACACGCTGTGCATGCCTTGGGGGAAGGTCGAAGAAAGCGAATTCAGGGTGGAGCGGACGCCCTTCACCGTATCAAGGGCGTTTGCTCCTGTGGCCAGCTTGATGGCGATGCCGGTGGACGGCTGGCCGTTGAAGCGTGAAGTTGTGTCATAGGATTCGCTGCCAAGCTCCACCCGGGCCACATCGGAAAGGTGCACGGTGGAGCCGTCCTGGTTGACGCGCAGGACGATCTTTTCAAACTGTCCGACAGTTTCAAGACGGCTTTGGGAGAGGATGGTGAAGCTCATCTGCTGGCCTGGAACGGCAGGGGTGCCGCCGATTTGGCCGGCGGAGATCTGCGCGTTCTGGTTGGTGATGGCGGTCTTCACATCGGCGGGAGTCATTTTGTAGTTGTTCAGCTTGTTCGGGTCGAGCCACACGCGCATGGAGTACTGCGCGCCAAAGACCATGGCTTCGCCAACGCCGTTCACGCGGCTGATGGGGTCGAGCAGATAGGCCGAAGCGTAGTCGCTCAGGTCCTGGCCGCTCATGTTCGGATCATCGGACACCAAGGCCACGATCATGAGGAAGCTTGAGGCGCTCTTGTTGACGGTGATGCCCTGGCGCTGAACATCTTCAGGCAAAAGCGGCGTTGCAAGGGCCAGCTTGTTCTGCACCTGCACCTGGGCGATGTCCGGGTCGGTGTTTGAGTCGAAGGTGAGGGTGATGGTCACCTGGCCGAAAGAGTCGCTCGTGGCCGACATGTAGCGCAGGTTGTCAATGCCCTTCATCTTCTGCTCAATGACCTGCGTAACGCTGTCTTCCACGGTTTTGGAAGACGCTCCCGGATACGTGGCGCTGATTGAAATGGTCGTGGGCGCGATTTTAGGATATTGCGCAATGGGCAGGCTAATGATGGACAGCACGCCCGCGAGCATGATGATGATGGCGATGACCCAGGCAAATACCGGGCGATCGATGAAGAACTTTGCCATGATGCTTGCTCCCGATCCTTACTGTTGCGAAGGCGTGTGTGCGGCGGGCTGTTCGGGCTTGTGACCGGGCGCGTCGGTTACGGTGGACATTGGCCAGGGCTCGTTCTTCGAAGGCGAGTAGGCAGACCGATCGCTCTTGCTTGCCGCCGCCTTGGCATTGGCCTTGTCCGCAGTGCCCGCATCCGCATGCGGCTTGGTCTCCGTCTTGGCTTCCGCCTTTGACTGGGGCTTCGCCTGCGTCTTGGGCTGCGGCGTTTCCGCTTTAACGGGCTGTGCGGCAGGAGCCTGGGGCTTTTCAGCCTTGGCCGGGGCTGGTGCAGCCGCGGGCTGCTGGGGAGCTGGAGCAGCCAGCTGATCCGACGCCGTCGCATTGTCCTGTCCGACCTGGGGCTTGGCGGCCGCTTCAATGGCCTTGGCCTTTCCGCCGGGCTTCACTTTCTGCAAGCCTTCGACGATGACTCTGTCCCCTGCGGCCAGGCCGCTTGAGACAAGCCACTTTTCGCCCACCACGCGGTCCACGCCCAAGGTGCGCACCTCGACCACGCCATCAGCCTTGACTACCATGGCCTGGGCATTGCCCTTGCTGTCGCGGCTCACGGCCGCCTGGGGAACCAGGATGGCCTGTTCGTTCACGCCTTCTTCCAGCACGGCGCGCACATACAGCCCAGGCAGAAGATCGTGCCCGGGATTGGGGAACAACGCCCGCAGGGTGATGACGCCGGTGTTCTGGTCGACGGTGATGTCCGAGAACTGGAGCACGCCCTCTTTGGCATAGGCGGAGCCGTCCTCGAAGAGCAGTTTGACCTTGGCTCCGTCAGCGCCGGCCTGCTTGAGCCTGCCGCTGGCCAAGTCGCGCTTTAGGCGCATAACCTCGGCGCTCGACTGGGTCACGTCCACGTAGATGGGGTCGATCTGCTGCACGGTGGCAAGCGCGGTGGCCTGGTTCGCCGTCACCAGCGCGCCCGGGGTGACGGTCGACTTGCCGATGCGTCCGGCAATGGGGGAGGTGACCCGCGTGTACGAGAGATTGATGCGCGCGGTTTCAAGTGCGGCCTTGGAGGAGATGACCTCCGCCTGTGCCTGCAGATGAGCGGCCTGCGCGTCGTCGTTATCCTGCTTGCTCACGCCGTTGACCTTGACCAGGTTGGCGAAGCGTTCGGCCTTAAGCCGCGCGGGAAGGGCGTTGGCTTCCGCCTTGGCGAGGGTGCCCCTGGCGCTGTCGTACGCAGCTTGGTAGGTTGCGGGGTCTATTTGATAAAGAAGCTCGCCAGCCTTGACGTCGGAGCCTTCCTTGAAAAGGCGCTTCTGGATGATGCCGCCGACCTGCGGCCGCACGTCGGACATGAGATGGGCGGAGGTTCGGCCCGGCAGCACAGTGGTGAGCGTCATTTTCTCAGGAGCGAGGGTGACAACCGTCACTTCCGGTTCGCCCGGAGGAGGGCCAGCCTGCTTATTCTGACCGCAGGCGGGAAGAACCGCGAACAGCGCGGCGAACAGAAACGGAAGAGTGAAACGGGTACGGATGCGCATGTGATTTCCTGATCTGGTGGATTGCGGTTTCATAACAAGTTGCCGGTGGGTCATGCTTTTTCAGCCGGTGCGAGCTGCGAGTTCAGGCGCGCTATGCCTCCGAGGGAAAATTCCACTATAAAGTCGGTTATGCGCTCAATATTGCTCTCTCTCAGCGTCAGTTCCGGTGTCATGCGGCTGAGAGCTTCCTTGCCGATGTCGAACAGCACGCACTGGCCAATGACGCTTGACGCGCAACTGGACACGGTGGTCTCATTGTGATTGGGCAGGAACTGCCGGACAACGTCCTTCAAAAGTTCAAAGCCGGGACGGCACTGCTTTTCAAAAATCTCAGAGAAGTATTTTGACGGCTCAACGTATTCCTGCGTGAGCAGCTTGCCGAGACGGTCGTTCTCCGGGTCGCCATCGCCAAGGGTCTGGAGCAGAAAACTACGAATATACGCGCGCAGCCGGTCTTTGGGATCGCTCTGCGGCGTGACCCCCTCGTCATGAGGATGCCGCTCGTGTTCGCGCTGAATGTAATTCTGCAGCACAGCTATGTAGAGCTGCTCCTTGCTGCCGAAATGATAGTTCACCGCCGCCACGTTTGCCCCGGCAAGGGAACAGATGTCGCGGATGGTTGCGTTTTCAAGTCCATGCTCGGAAAACACTTTCCGACCTGCTTGCAACAAGCGCGCCTTGGTTCCAGTTTCTTGTGGTGCCGCCATGTCTGCTCCTGAAAGTAAAAACGTATTTAGAACGAAAATTTAAACGCTATTTAAATTCGGATTTTATTCCTGTCAAGCTTTGTTGCCCAAATTAAGTAAATATTAAAATAGCGAATTATTCTAGAATAATACACTGGGCAATATGCCAGGGAGGAGCGCTTTTTACGCTGAAATACAGGCGGTTGCGCAAGCCCCGGCGACGGGGACCGTGCGCAGGATTTGCTCAAATCGTTGGCGTAGGATTTTAATGAAAGGACGCGAAACGTCAGATTGGCGAGCTGTCTGCAAGGATGCTTTGCACATTCCTGCCTGCGCAGGCTTCAAGCAATTGCACCATTTTCAAGGCATGCTCCAGCCGTTGCCGGATGGCGCTGCAGGCTTCGGGATCATCGGCAAAACGGTCCAGTTTTTCCTGGAAGCGCTGGCGCACCGGCACGCGCACTGGGCCCCGCACCAGCTTATCCGCAAGGTAGACAAGCTCACGTTCTGAAAGCTTTCCGATCTCGGCGGGGTCGATATCCCTGTGATCGCGGACGATTTCCGCCAGGCGCGGGAAGCCGGCGTCGGCAAGGATTTGCGCCCCAGCTGATTCGTGGCGCGGCTGTCCCTTGGCTACATCGTGCAGCAAAGCGGCGGTTTCGATGAGCTCGAGGTTCAAGCACGCGCCCTTGGTCATGAGCGCCCGAGCCAAGGCCAGGGCCGCCTCGGCCACGCCACGGCCATGTGCAAGGCCGCGTGCGCCCGCGTTGTGCAAGTCGAGCAGAGCCAAAGCTTCAGCAAGCGTTGGAATGCCCAGGTGGGCGGCGCGGCGTTCCGCTTCGGCAAAGGCCGCGTCATCGTCCACATCGAAGAGTATCTGCGCGTCTGCCACGGGCACGGTTTCGTGGGATAATACAGACAACGCGCCAGCCAGGCCGTTTGTGCCGTTCCCAAAAATAACGCCTTCAAAGGCTTGGGCGCGGATGAGCGGCGGGTGCCCGGCTTCGCCCCGGAATGTGGGCACCAGCACCTGCGCCTGGCTTTCAGCAAAGCGCGCGGCCAAGGCTTTGACTGTTGCGGGGCGGATGAGCGGAATATCGACCGGGAGCACGAAAGCGGCGTCCACGTCCGGCGGCAGCGCGGCAAGTCCCGCTTGCGCGGAAGTAAACATGCCTTCCTCGTGCCTTGGGTTGAACACCGGGAGCATGCCCTGGGCCGCCGCCTCCGCGCCGACTTCTTCCGCCCGCGTGCCCGTGACGGCGAGAATGATCTCGACGCCAGCCTCGCGGAACAGGTTTGCGGCGCGCGCCACAAGGGTTTGCCCATTCAGCCGGAGAAGGGGCTTGAAGCGCGGCAGGCGCGAGGACTTGCCCGCTGTGAGCACGACTGCGGCAAGGCGCATCACTTGGCCTGCGTGCCTTCTCGGAGCTCCACACGGCAGGCGATGAGTTCGGCCACGATGCTGACCGCGATCTCCTCCGGCGTCTCGGCCCCTATCTCAAGGCCGATGGGGCAGTGCACGCGGGCGAGATCCGCCTCTGTGAATCCTTGGCCCCGCAGGCGGTCGTACACGGCGTCGCGCTTGCGTCGGCTGCCGATCATGCCAATGTACCCGGCCTTGGTGCGCAGTGCCAGGGCCAGCACATCGGCATCGTGCACATGCCCGCGCGTCACAATCACCAGAAAGCTCATGGGGCCGTGGGGCACGTCGGCGAGGGCATCGGCGAAGCTTGGCAGCACCCGTGTGTGCGCTGTAGGAAAGCGTTCGGCGTTGGCGAAGTCCGCCCGGTCGTCCAGCACCAGCACCTCGAACCCGGCCAGGGCGGCAATCTGCGCCGTTGAGCGGGAAACATGCCCGGCTCCCAGAATGGTCAGCGGGCTGGCTGCGGCCCAGGGCTCCAGCACATAGTCCGACCCGGAAAAGCTGAGCACCACAGGGGCGTTGATCGCGCTGCCCTGGTCGCGCGCGGCCGTTTCAAGGGCTTCTGGCAACGCATTGCCGAGAAGCCGTTTCCCTGGCAGTAGCAGGCTTGCCAGCGAATCTCTGTGCTCGCCAGCCAGAGGCGTGAGCAGCATTCCGTTTTCGCCGCGCTCCAGGCTTTCGGCCAGGGCCTGGAAAAGGGACAGAGAGCTTGGCTCCAAACGCTCCAGAAACACGCGCAGACGGCCGCCGCAGATCATGTCCGCGCCTGCCGCCAACTCGCCCGTGAGGTCGAAGGATTCCACAATCCTGTTGTCGCTTTTGCCGCCCCCGGCCAGCACCTGCCGCGCGCGGGTCATGACTTGCGCCTCCACAAGACCGCCGCCGACCGTGCCTGCAGCAATGCGCAGCGCCCCTCCCGCCTCGCCGCCCGCCAGGAGCATGCGGCTGCCAGCGGAGCGCGGCGTGCTGCCCTCGTGGGTCAAAATGGTGGCCCGCACAACGGGCTGGCCCTGCGCCAGCAGTTCTATCAACGGTTGCAGAATGTCGTTCACTTTCGTTTGCCCATCCTCTGGTATTTAGGCCAGCGTCAATGCCCGCCTCAGCACGTGTCAGGACCTTGGTTGAGGCAATGCCTGAAAAATGGTGTCTGGCCGCGCCGCAGCAGCCCAGCCTTTGCGCGGATGCTTGATGCCGCGTCCGTCCGCAGCGAGCCTGCCCGGCACGGAGCCGAGGCGGCGCAAAGGGCTGCCGCAGGCGCAGGGGCCGGGCAAAAGCACTCCCGCATCGCCGGTGCGATAGCGCACCAAGGGCAATGCGCGCTCGCCCAAGGTCGTCAGCAGTATTTCCCCTTGGATTCCATCCGGCAAAGGCGCGCCCGTGGCGTAGTCGGCAATCTCCACATACAGGTCCGCCTCGCGCAGATGATAACCCGCATGTGCCGAGCATTCCACTCCGCCGCCGTAGCCGGTCTCGGTCATGCCCCAGTGGTCGAACACCTCGCACTCCCAGGCGCTTTCAAGGGCGGTGCGCAGTTCGCTCTGCAAGGGCTCCGCGCTGGCGAGCAGGGTGCGGATGCGTCCCCGGAAGGCTTCCTGCGGGAGGTGCAGCAAACGTTCAAGCTGCGTGGGCGCGGCTACGAGGCTGGTGACAGACTCAGCCGCGATGAGCGCCGGGAGCATTTCCGGCGTCCAGTCCTCCGGCGGGAGCACCGCCCGTGCGCCGATATCCGGCAAGGCGCGGGACAGCAGATCGGCCACGCCCCATTCCCGGCGTCCGGGCAGCAGCACCAGCACGATGTCGCCCGGTCCGCACAGGGTGCTTATGCCCATGGCAAAAAAAACAAGGGTGCGCAGAAGGTCGGCATCGGAGAAATGCAGGCGCTTGGCCGGGCCGCTGGTGCCGGAAGTCGGCAGGCTGACCACCCGCGCTATGTCGTCCTGGCTGGTGGTGAGCACTCCCGGCGCGGCCAGGTCGCCCGCCTCCATGCGCGGCAGGTGGCCAAGATCCGCCGGCGTGCGCAGGAGTTCCAGGTCCACGCTTGCAAGCCGAGCCGCGTGAAACGGGCTCGCGGTGCGCAGCCAGGTGAGGGTGCCGCGCAATGCGGCCATTTGCCAGGCAGAAACGCTGGCGGCGGTGAGCCCGCCCAGGCCCATGCGCGCTTTGAGCCAGGCATCGAGAGGGCTGCGGGCCGGTTTCATGCGCGGCCCCGGTACAAGGTCCGGCCATCAACGGCTGTAAGGTTGTACAGGCAAAAAGGAATGAGCCGCCCATCCTGCGTTTGGGTGTGGATGCAGCAGCCGCGCACGCGCTCCAGATCAAGCGTCCAGGCGTCCTGAAACGCCATGCAGGAGATGCTGAGCCGCTTGTCCGCGCTGCGCGTGGCCAGGAAGCGCTCAAAGTCGTCACGTGGAGGCTGGCTTGGCGCGGCTGGGGCTGCGGACCATTGCCCGGCGACAGCGGCCTTGGCCCGGCGCGCACCTTCCTTCGCGACGATAGGTGAAAGCGGCGAGGTGTCGCAGCAGCCTCCCCCCTCCATGGGCACGAGTCGTCCCCCGCGCAGGATGAAGCGTCCGCTGAAAGAGCAGCGTTCATGCTCGCAGCAGGGCGGATGAAAATCCTCGGACCGGAGCATGCCGCCGGATTGCGCCACAAGCATGGTGAGCACCTCCGGCAGGGTGAGGCGCTGATTCTCGCGCTCCACAAAGGAAAGCGCATCGGGAAAACGTCCGAAGGACGAGGCCGGCTGGAAGTGCACGCCGCGCACCACAGGGGCGCGCTCCAGCGCCAGGGCCAAAATTTCGCCCAAGGCGTGCTCGTTCACGCCGCGCACTAACGTGGGCACCAGCACCACGCCGAGGCCAGCCTGCGCGCAGGCGTCTAGGGCGGCAAGCTTCTCTGCCATCAACGGCCGACCGCGCAACACACGGCAGGCGTCGTCCGGGCCATCAAACTGCAAGAATACGGACTGCAATCCCGCCAGCGCGAGGCTTTGCGCATAGCCGGGCTCACCGCCCAGGCGCAGACCGTTTGTGTTCAGCTGCACCAGGCCAAAGCCCTGCGCCCGCGCCGCTCGGATGATCTCCGGCAGATCATCACGGCTTGTGGGCTCACCGCCGGAGAGCTGAACATTGCACATTCCGGCCACGCGGCGCAGATCGACAAGCCGGGCCGCCAAATCGGCCAGCGGCGCGTCGGCCTCTTCCGTCTGCCCTGCGGAGGCGTAGCACACGGGGCAGCGCAAATTGCAGCGCTGCGTCACTTCGACCACGGCGGTGCAAGTGTGCTGGCCATGCTCCGGGCACAGGCCGCAGTCAAAAGGGCAGCCGCGTCCAATGGTGGTTGCGGTCACTGGAGGAGCGGACGGCGTTTTGGCGCGTTGCCATGCTTGAAAGCCGGGCGCACCGCGCCAGATGACGGCTTCGGCCTTGCCGTGCTCCGGGCAGGTGCGGCAAAGCCAAACCGCATCGCCGCGCAGTTCCCGCGTGGCTGGCAGGCGGCGCAGGCACACCGGGCACAAGGCTTCTGTCGTGGAAAGAACCGTCGCCTCAGGCATCGCGGCCAACGCTGATGTCGA
>Ga0209373_10004904_pt1 | contig 11309 bp, 4 predicted proteins | sample Higcelweek5metaG_FD_187173 | JGI IMG/M metagenome (GOLD analysis project Ga0209373, IMG submission 187173) | Freshwater pond sediment microbial communities from the University of Edinburgh, under environmental carbon perturbations - High... | ecosystem: Environmental > Aquatic > Freshwater >... | reverse complement strand
AAGATTGATTTACACGACGGTAAGCTTTGTGCAAATTATTATTTACCTGTTCTTTCGTATTTATATAACTTTCGTCAGCTTGTTTCTTTTGAAAATTTCGTTGATTTTTAGTAAAGGTATTGGAAACTATATCCTGAATATTCCATTTGAAAGAAACACCAACTAATGCATTATTCTCAGGATAAAGTGTATTGCCTTTTTGATACGTGTAACCGCCGAACACCCCGAAATCAGGCAAATAACTGAGACGAGATGCATCTACAGCGTTTTTGGCCTTTGTTACTGTTAATCCTGCAATCTTTATATCGAGATTATCGGCGAGAACAAGAGTAGTTATACTGTCAATTGATAAAGTTGAGTTCTCAATTTCATCTACAGTTATAGTTTCAAGAATGAATTCTTCCGACTCATCCATGCCGATCAATTGTTTAAGATCCGAACCGTAGTCATCTGTCTGAATTTTAATTTTTAGAAGATTCTGTTCCTCATCTGCCAGCTGAGCATTTAAGCCCGCTTGCGACGAGTGGATAGTTTTACCGGCAATTACTGCACTTTCAACATCTTTTAGTTTGCTTTTTGCCAACAGTATTTTAAGTTCGGCTTCTTCTCTTTGTTTTTGCAGGATAAGTAACCCGTAATACAGTTTTTCAGCTGCTTGCTTCATCTGCATAGTGACTTTACCTTGTTCTGCTTTTGTGATGGCTAATTCTGCTTTTGATATATTTACTCCCTTAGCAATCTTCGGAAGTTGCGAAATGGGTTGATATAAAGTAGCACTGGCATTGTACGTGTTGTGTTCTCCCATCTTAAACACCTTGTCATCTGCCGGCAAACTTACATCCACGGTAGTTAGATTACCTTCGGGCAATTGAACCAGCAAAGGCAATATACCAAAAGAACCCGCATCAATCGTTAGTTCAGGTAAATTAGTATTGTACTGGTAATTGGCACCAATGCTCACATTCGGGAAAAATTTAACCTTGACTTCATTTACCTTTTGCTGTTTTTCGTTTACCTGCGATTGTTTAATCTTCAGGTATCGATTATTATTTACAGCAAGCTCCTGAATTTGTTGCAGGTTAAGTTTTTTCTCCGTATTTTGTGCTTTCAAACCCGGTGAAATCATCATTAGTACTGTAATTGCAGATACAATGATACCTGTTTTATTTCCCTGAGCCGATTTAGCTGCTTTTTCCATCTGATGAATTTTATCTTTGGGTTTTATCATAATCATGTAAAGCACCGGAACAGTGAGTAAGGCCATAACCATACTCCAAACAACTCCAAAAGCAATTACACTGGCTAACGGACTCCAGAGTGACGAACCTGAAAGAATCATAGGAAGTACGCCTAAAGCGGCTGCCATAGCTGTCAGGAAAATGGGACGCAATCGACGCTTACCTGCCTCCACTACTGCTGTGCGTATATCTCTTCCCTGTTCTATCAATTCATTTGTATGGTCAATCAAAATAATGGCGTTTCGCACCACAATACCTGACAAACTTATGATTCCAACAAAAGCTGTAAAACCAAAGTTATTTCCGGTTACCCACAACCCAAACACAGCTCCAAACATACTTAATGGAATAGTCAGCATGATGATAAAGGTTTCTTTCAAGTTACGAAACTGTAACAATAAAATAAGAAAAATCAGAACCAAGCTCATCCCAAGAGCAACGACTAACTGCATAATAACTTCGTTTTGGTTGGCATATTCGCCACCATATTCGATGCGATAACCATTTGGTAAATTCAGTTTGGCTATTTCCGGCTGAATTTGAGCTAAAAGCTCAGAAGGAAGAACGTTATCTTTACTTTCACTCCTGACTGTCAAACATCTTATCCCGTTACGGTGCATAATCCTTCCGGGTTGCCATTCGGGTTTTATTTCTGCAACTTGACGCAAAGGAACTTTTGCTCCGGTAACCGGTGATTCTACATAGAAATTTTCAAGATCCTGAGTTGATTGACGTTTATCGGAATCCATCCGAAGAACAATGTCAACCGATTTATCACCCTCGTACATGGTGGAAACAGGATATCCTTTAAAAGCCGTATAAACCATTTGTGAAATACTGGTAGTTGTGAATCCCAAACGTTCGGCATCATCTTTCAAATTAATACTCACTCCATAAAAATCTTCACGGAAATCGTCAGACACCAAATTATTCCCCTTTTTACTTTTTAGTATGGCTTTTACCTGATTTCCTATTTCTTTCAACTTCTGAACATCATCACCATAAACACGAACTTCTATTGGAGCAGAGAGGGGTTGTCCTTGCTGCATCAGTTTTACTTGTGCTGTTCCTTCGGGTACAAGAGCATCCACTTTTTTTGACAGTTCTTGAGCAAAGGTTTCTGTTTCTTTGTCACTGTTGGTGTTGATCAAAATCTGAGCGTAGTTGCTTACCGGGAACTCGGGGGAGAAATTGTAGTACACGCGTGGGGCACTTGTACCGGCAAATGAGGCATAAGAAACCAATCTCTTATCGTTTTTTATTTCATTTTCGATACGGGTAATGGCTTCTTTTGTCTTTTCAAGTTGAGTTCCGGTCGGCATCCAAAGTTCCACCACAAATTGATTGCGCTCTGCATAAGGCATGAATTTTTGACGCACTCCACCTTTGAATAGTACACCAGCAGCCACTATGAGTAACAAACTTGCTGTAATAGTAATTGTATGATGGTTGGCGCACCAGTCTATTGCTTTGTCATAACCTTTTTGCATCAAATCAAGTACAACTGATTTTTTGCCGGATATTTTATTTTCTGCATTTTGTTGAGTTGGATCATGCAATCCTTTTTTTATGAAAAAGAAACACAGCGTTGGCGTAAGCACCATAGCAACTATAAATGATGAGGCTAATGCTATGGTTACAGTAACAGGAAGATCGCGAATGAATTCGCCAATTGCTCCGGAAATAACGAGCATTGGTACAAATGCTGCAATGATAGTTATGGTAGCGGTTAAAATGGGGATAACCAATTCAGTAGCGCTCCGCCAGGCCGCTGACCATCTATCAACGCCCCGATCAAGCAGTTCGACATAATTATCGGTAACCACAATAGCATCGTCCACCACCATTCCTAATACAACAATGAGTGCGGCTAGTGAAACTTGATGTAATTCAATACCAAATAAATGCAGTAATGCAAATGTGACCGCAATGGTCATTGGTATGGCGGTGGCAGCTACAGCAGCTACTCTGAAAGGAAGTAATAAAATTATTATAATAATAACGGTGACAATAGCAATCAAAAATTCCCACAGAAAATGAGAAATATTGTCGCTAACCATTCGTGGTTGATTGACTATAGTTGTCATTTTTACATTGGAAGGTAGCTGTTTGGATACTTCATCAATTTTTTTGTTGACATCATTGCCAAACCACACGATATTGTTTCCTTCGTTCATCTGAACAGATACAATGATGGCCTTATGACCGTTCACATCAATGTCAGTAGTTGGGTCGGCATATTCTCTTTTCAAAGCGGCTATATCGCCTAAATGAACTACGTCACCTGTTTTCGATGTACCAACAACCTGACTTTCAATTTCGGAAATACTGGTATAATATCCCGAAGTATAAAGCGCTACCGTGTTGTTCCCTGTTTTTACTTCGCCGGTAGGAGAAACAGCGTTTTGCGATTGCAACACTTTTACAATCTGCTGCATGCTGATACCCAGTTGCGAGAGTTTGTCCGGATTAAAGTAAATAGTGACCTGTTCTTTTTGCTCGCCTATTCTTTTGATTTTGGAAGTTGCCTTAACCATGCGGATATTATCTTCCAACTGCTTTGCATATTCATTGAGTTGAGTATAAGTAGCGTCACTACTTTCAATACTGATAAGCATCGCTTCAGTATCACCAAAATCGGAATTGACTATCGGTCCTACTACGCCTTTAGGTAAATCAAGTTGTTTAGAAATCAGCAATTGATGACGAAGTTTACTCCAGAAAATTTCTGGCTTCTTTACATTATCGTTCAACCAAATATTGATAACAACCACTCCATCACGGCTTGTTGAATACGTTTTAGATTTTACTACCTCTTCGTATTGAAACAGGTATTGTTCCAGCTTTTTTGTTACCTGTTCTTCCACCTGAGCTGCCGTTGCACCGGGATAATAAGCTATCAGCAAACCTCCAGGAATTGTCAGTTTGGGATCTTCGCGACGAGGCATAGTCAGCAACGAATATACACCAACCACAAACACCATTACTAACACTGTTAGGGTGACTTGTCTGTGTTTTAGGCACGTTTTTACAAAATTCATATTGTATATTTTTTCTAAAGCCAAGAGTATCGAATGTTGGTTCTTGGCTTCCTGTTCTTAATTCTATTTTATTTTATAACGATGGAAGTTCCATTGCTTAATTTGTTTTGTCCGACAACAATAAGTTGATCGCCGGCAGTTAATCCCGAAATCACTTTTATATTATTGTCGATAATGCTACCCAACGAAACTTTACGTTTGATGGCTATTTTCTTGGCGGTATCGGCCACATATACATACGAAGAGTTGTCTAAATCGTGTAATACTGCATCTGCCGGAATGGCTATGTAGTTTTCTTGTCTCTTTGTTTCAATATTGATTTCGGCAGTCATTCCCGGACGAATTTCTAAATCAGGATTTTTCAATTCAATTTTCACCTCAAAAGTGCGGGTTGTAGCTTCAGCTAATGAGCCTATTTCAGTTATTTTGCCAATAAAATCTTTGTTGAGCGACGAAACATACACGTTTGCCGTATTTCCGATATGCAGGTTGTGCAATTCCGATTCGGGGATGGAGGCATTTACTTTCACCGTGCGAATATCCGATACAACAAACAGAGGCAGTCCAACACCGATAATTTCACCTTTTTCGGTGAATTTTTTCAATAAAATACCGCTGATAGGAGCATATAATTTTGTTTCTTTCAGGTTTTTAGCCTGAAGCTGTTGTTGAGATTTGGCTACTTTCAATGCAGTACTGATTTTAGAATAGTCGCTTTCCGAAATGCTCTTCGTTGCGTACATTTTCGAAAGTCGGCTGTATTCATCTTGTGTCTGTTCCAAGTTAGCATCAGCCATATCTTTGGCGATTTTGTAACTTTCTGGATCAAGACTAGCCAAAACCTGTCCTTCCTTTACTTTCTGACCTTCTTCGGCAGCAATAAAATTGATTCTGCCAGCTACCATAAAACCGAGTCGAACTGTTTTATTGCCTTCTATGTTTCCACTGACTGACATCTTCTTGTCCGAAGTTGTAGCAGATATACGTTGTGTCTTAACTGTTACGGCATCGTTGGTTACCGTTTCGGCAGTCTTTTTACCGTTACATCCTACCAATATTAGCGTAGATGCTACTAATAGCTTAATTAAATTATTAATTTTCATTTTGTTGTTATTGAATGGTTTTTGAATATATAAATGTTGATTTTATGTTGAGAAATCCAAGAATATCCGTGATTTGATTTACAAACTCGTCAGGTCCAAAAATCGAGAATTCAAGTTTTGGATCTATACTGCTGTTGATAATTGCTTCTAAAAAATCCTGAATTAGACTGTTTATGTAGAATGTAACTGAGTCGGTATGTAGTCTGTGAACGATGAATTTTTCCGAATATCTTTTTTCAAGGATATTTAATTCTAGTAGAAATGGGAAATGATTGATATCCCTCTCACTTACGGCATAGATAAGTGTAATAAAGTGGGTAGTCAATTGGGACAACTCACTTTTTAATTGTTCGAAAGCTTCGAAGATTCCTGTTTCATCTGTAATGAGAACCAACTGAGAATCGTTAGGTAATAACTGTTTTTTTGCTTGCATCGTTTACTGAATTTGACGATGCAAAAGTACGGGAGGAAAAACAACGAATTTTTGATGTAAATCAAAAAGCGAAAATTGAAGGAGATTTTATGGTATTAATTTTTTGCGGAGATAGTATTTAATAAAAGATTTCCGATTTCTTAGTAAGGGTCGGGATAGTTTATCTCCCAGCTCTTATTCGGCTCAAAGTTTCCTGAGTTATGCCCAAATAGGAAGCTATATAGCCTAAGTTAGTTCGTTGAAAAATTGAAGGATATTTTTTCAACATCTCATTGTAGCGATCTTCAGCCGACTGAAACTTAATGCTTACAATAAATTCCGTAGTTTCCTTCATTAGTGCATATAATATGTAAAATCCCATACGCGCTCCATGTTCTTTATTGAGTAAACTTTCAAGTTCTGAGTATTTTATAGTATAAATTACAGTATCTTCAAGAGCTTCACAGTAATTACGTGTAGGAGCTTGGTTGTAAAAACTATCTATTGCTGTTAAAAACGAATTTTCCTGAAAAAACCAGGCTGTAATCTCTTTTCCACTATTAGAATAATAATATATTCTTGCTAAACCTGTTTCAACAAAAAATACATTACGACAAATGGTTCCTTCCCTGAAGAGAAATTCGCCTTTTTTAAACTCTTTACGTTCGAGAATTGATTCTAATTCAATATTAAACGAATCGGGGAGCTTTGCGATTTTTTTTATGTGTTTTGGAATTTCCATAATTAACGCTTTGTTTTGAGAATTTTATAGACTTCGTTTTTTTTTCGGCTTGCTGCAAACGGACGGAACTATATGCAGTTGCCGACTGCGGGCGATTTTCCTGTCGAGCCGCACCGATACAACAATTGACATATAGTTTTTGTTGTAACCAGTTATTTATCAGGCTTACTTATTGATTTTAAATGGTTTTATTGAACTTGTGAACTGTATGTATTGAGGAAGGATTTGATATTTATCAAGCACCCCTATTGCCGTGCATCCTACCCCGTTAGTTTTGTAGTCAAAATTAAATGTTACACCATCCGATTTTACCAACTGATAGGTGTACTTTGCTTTCGATAAATTCTCGGTTGTGTAGTTGTAGCAATTGAAATTAAACGATTTATCTGCCGAAAATTCTATGCCAATGCCATCTTTGTTTGATAGTGTTACCCACTTGTTGTCAGTACGCAATCCACAATCCTGAGGAATCAAATAAGGCATAAACATTTCATCCACCGTAGTTTTATAGCGACCAATCCGATAGCCGGTTTTACGGTCGGGATAATTCTCCTGTGGCCCACGTCCAAACCATTCAACATTTTGCATTTGGTCATTGAAAACCCATTTTGTTCCGATGCGTGGCAACGACACAGGCATTCTTCCATTCGGATTAATCGTGTGCTGTAAACTAATTTCACCGTCGGGCGAAATGGTATAAATCATTTCATTCTCGAAGCCTGCATTTCCAGCATTTCCAAAAAGATCAATAGTACGAATACTGACAACGACATTTTCTGTCTTATTTTCAACCCGAAACGATTCAAGTTTTGACTTCATCTTATCCAAACCCATGGAATACCATGAATTAGCAACCATCCTTCCGTAGCCCTCGGCTCTGCCTGAACCAGCAGTCCAGTCGTCCTGTTCGTTTGCCAGAGGGGCACGCCAAACATTCAGTTGCGCTCCCTGTTTCAGCAATTCTGTACCCATGTATTTCATGGAGTACAATTGTCCATCGGCTTTATTAAAGGCATAATCAAAATTTACTCCGGATACAATCAACTGTTGCTCATTATTTGTTACTTTCAACGAATTGGTCTGATGCTGTACCAATTTTTTATCGGCAGGAACAATCCATGGCATTTCCAATTGATCCCAATACAGTTCAAAACCCTTAGGCGCCCATTGTGCAGCTTCTTTCGAATGAAAACTAACTGTTACCAAATAGGTTGCACCGGCTTTTAGCTGAGGCTTTGTGATAGGAAGAACGTAGATTTTTTTTGCTTCCGCTTCGACATCCACCTCCAATTTTCCGGAAGCAATCGTGATTCCATTTTCTTCCAAATTCCAACGTGCATCAAAGGCATTCGTATTGGTAAAAAAGTTTCGGTTCTGAACTTCAATTTCCATTTTTTCGGCATTGCTCCACTTTACAGAAATGGGTTGAGCCGACTTTTTCATTTGCCACATTTCCGGCTCTACACGGCGGTCGGGCCAGATGCTACCGTAGGTACGTGCTCCAATTCCATAGCTGAAAAACTCGCCTTCTTTTTGCTCCTGTTCAAAATCGAGCCACAAAGCAGCACTATTTTTCAAGTCCGGTTTTGCTGCAAATAAATCATTGATTTCAATCGCTTTTGGGAAAATACCCACCTGATCGATAATGGCATCGCATAAATAACTGGATAAATGTTGACCTTGTGTCTCGGCATTCTTACCAATATTAAGTGGGAAAGGAAAATTGGTAATTTTCCCGGTAACAGGTTTTTCAGCCACCTTTTTATTGTCGATAAATATTGATATCGATTTCCCGTCATAAATACCTGCCACATGATGCCAGTTTTGTATCCAATCTTTGGGTAATTCAGCACTGACAACTGTTTTTCTCGAAGTGTAGATATAGAAATCGAGTGATTTGTCACCACTTTGCTGCAAGCCAAATTGATAGTTTCCTTTGGTGAGCAGTGTTCCACCCGTTTTCATTAAATCGCGTGGAAAAATCCAAAACGAAACCGTTAGTTCATTACCCGAGATTTCAATATTTTTATTCTGATACACTTCCACCCACTGATCGTGACCATTCAGATCAATCCCTTTTCCATCGTGTCCGGCAACCAGTTTGGCGCGTCCCATGATGTTAGTTGGTACATTGTTTGGTGAGGAATCTGTCAATTTGCGAACGGGCTCGCGCAAGCCCGGACTCACGAAATCCCAGATTGCTCCGCCCATGATGCGTGGATACTGGTAAATCACATCCCAATATTCGTCCAGTCCACCACCGGCATTTCCGGCCACCGAAAGGTATTCGTCCATAAACGATGGTCGCGGATCAACACTTTCAGGAACCATCCCCACCTGATTTTTGAGCTCAAAAGGTGAAGGGTAACGTGGCCCGATAATTTCTTCGCAAGGGTGAGAAAAAGCATTTCCCCCATACATCCAGCTACGTGTAGTGTCGTATTTCTTTCCTTCATCAATCACGGCACAAATATTTTTCCCTTCGCCACTTTCATTTCCGGCGCTCCAAAACAGAATACTGGCATGATTCCGGTCGCGCAACACCATTTTGCGAACCCGCTCACGGTACATGGGCTCCCATTCAGGTTTATCGCTTAAATATTCAGTTGCATGAGCTTCATCTCCTGCTTCATCAATAATATACAATCCATATTCGTCGGCCAACTCCAGATACCTTGAAACTGGTGGATAATGTGACGTTCGCACACAATTGATATTGAATTGCTTTAGTATTTCAAAGTCTTTCCGAATGGTAGCTTCGTCCATGGTGTGCCCCAAATCGGGATGTTGCATGTGCGAGTTTATACCGTTCAGTTTAATGGCTTTTCCGTTCAGATAGAAAACCTGATGGCGAATTTCAGTCTCTTTAAACCCAATGCGACCGGCAATTACCTCTTCAATTTTACCTTCCTTGTTGATTAATTCCAGCGTTAACTTGTAGAGATTAGGCGTTTCAGCGGTCCACTTTTTAGGATTTAATACTTCTGATGAAATATTAATAATTTGCTTATTATCAGCAGTTATTTGAACTGCATCAGAAGTAAAGTTCTGAACCAATACATTCTGTGCATTAAACAGCGATGTGCGAACCTTGTAGTTCTGTTTATCGGTGTTCGATTGGTTATTTACCGTAATCTGCAAATTCAGTTTTGCGTTCTTATAGTTTTCGTCTAAGTCGGTAGTGGCATGCCAGTCGAAGATATGTACATCCGATTTTGCAAACAACCAAACATCGTCAAAAATACCAGCCAGACGCCAATAATCCTGACTTTCGAGATACACACCATCTGAATATTTAATTACGTTGACGGCAATGGTGTTCTTTCCCGGTTTCAGAAAACTGGTCACATCATATTCAGCAGGCTCTTGTGCACCTTCGTTGTAGCCCACTTCCTGTCCGTTAACCCAGACAAACGATGCCGAAGCGGTTTTCTCCATGCGCAAGAAAATGTGTTTGCCTTTCCAGTTCGCCGGTAACGTAAACGATTTGCGATAGGATCCGGTTGGGTTATATTCGCGAGGAACAAATGGCGGATTGGAGCGAAACGGTTGTGCAACATTTCGGAAAAAAGGATCGCCAAAACCCTGCATTTCCCAGTTGGAGGGAACTGTAATTTCAGACCATTTCTGATCATTAAAATTGGATGCGAAAAAGTTGTTGGGTGTACCTTCGGGAGTATTGGCAAAATGGAATTTCCACTTTCCATTCAACGAAAGCACATTTTCTGACTTCGATTTCTGAAGACTTAATGCTTCACCAACCGATTTCGAAGGAATACAAACCGTGTGACCTTCCGTCTGGTTGATTTCAAATACCGCTGTATTTTCGATGAAAGAATAAACGTTCGAAAATTTCGATTGCTGTGCTGAAAGTGTGATACTTACCAGCGTGATAACTAAACCAACTAATTTTTTCATGCTCAATTATTTTTTATCTTGATGGAAGACTATATTTTTTCGCAAAGATAGAAAAATATGACATTGTCCTAAAGCCCATTTCACCAATAAGTCCGTCCTTTAGCTTTTTCGTAAATTTCAATTGTGAGTCGGAGAACACAAATACCTTCTCTTTGAACCTTTCTTTTATAAATTTATTTACAACTGCTACAAGTACTTCTTTAGGCTTTATGGCAATATTTAATCTTTGTGTGCTCAGCCTGATCATTGGCTATACGCCTCCAAATCCCATTGCGTATCTTTACTGTAGAGGACTGTATGAGTAACCGTTTGTAGTTTATCGTCCAAAGATAAATAACATATTTAACAACAGCAACATTTTGGGGAGAAATCTTAATGATTGTTGAAATGTGTAATTGTTGAGATGTTGAAATGTCTCCAGTCTCCGGACTTTGTTGAATCGTTGAACTGTTGAATTGTTGAAGCGTTGAAGCGTTGAATCGTTGAATAACTGATTAATTGAATCATTGAAGCCGTTCACTGAGCGAAGTCGAAGTGAACCCGAAACCCAGAACTCGAAACTCAAAACTTCACTAACTCCTCCATCCCGAAGCTTTCGGGACAAATTATCAAATTATCAAATTATCAAATTTTTCTAAAAGCTCCACCTCAGTCTACCGTAGCAGGCATAAGTATTTCCGTAAGTGCCGTATTCGGTTCCGGTGTCGCCTAACATAAGTTGCGCTGTGAGCATAAGTTCCAAATCGTCGAGCAATGAAATGGTGGCTGTTGGGCCAAGGTAGGCCGAATGATCCGAAGGGTTGTACATAGTTGCAAATGCTGCGTTCACAATAGGACTGATGGGATATGAAACCT
>Ga0209373_10004903_pt1 | contig 11310 bp, 5 predicted proteins | sample Higcelweek5metaG_FD_187173 | JGI IMG/M metagenome (GOLD analysis project Ga0209373, IMG submission 187173) | Freshwater pond sediment microbial communities from the University of Edinburgh, under environmental carbon perturbations - High... | ecosystem: Environmental > Aquatic > Freshwater >... | reverse complement strand
GGTAAGCGACCGTGTTACGGGTACTGAGATTTCAATGATGCAGACGATCCGCCAGAGCAACCTGGTGGTGAATGGCGTCCCTTCGCAGCTGATTAAAAAGACGCAGGATCGCGATGCGGGCGAAGTGGTAAAACGCATTCCTGGTATTACCATTCAGGATGGACGCTTTGTGATTATACGGGGTCTGAACGAACGATACAACAGCGTGTGGCTCAACGATCTTCCTGCACCAAGTTCTGAGGCTGATGTGAGAGCCTTTTCCTTCGACTTTATCCCGGCTTCGATGATTGATAATATTGTTGTTTACAAAACGTTTTCGCCTGAACTTCCGGGTGATTTTGCCGGTGGTCTGGTGCAAATATCCACAATAAGCAATCCTGAAAAAGATTTTTTTCAGATTTCATATTCAAATTCCTATGCAGCAGGTTCCACTTTCCAGCAACACAAGCTTTACCCAGTACATGGAAGCGGCTTTTTGAACAGCACTTCAGGGTTGAATCTGCCGGGTGAATTTCCCGCTGGGTTTTCAACGATTCCTTCAACCGAAGCCGGAAAAGATGAAAAGACGTTTTGGGGCCAGACAATGAATAAGCTTTGGACGCCGCAGTCAATCACAGCTCCAACCGATCAGCGCTTTTCTTTTTCAGGTGCATGGCACAAAGACCTGGCAAACGCGCGACTGGCGAATTTTACGCAGGTAAACTACAGTGCTACTTTTCAGCAGGACAGTCTGTTCAGAGCTTCGTATAATGCTTATGACGAAATTGAACAAAGGCCCGATACCAGCTATTGTTTTAAGGATGTGCAGTATAACAATTCAGTGAAAATGGGCGCAATGATGAACTGGGCTCTGATAAAAGGAAAAGCGAAAATCGAATTCAGAAACATATATAATTATCAGACTACAAATCGCATCACTGAGCGCGATGGACAAGACTTCTACGGAGGTCTTACCTTGCGTGGACTCGAAATGACAATAAAAAAGAGACAGCTGTATTCGGGCCAGCTGAGCGGCACACACACCATTGGTAAAAACGAAGCAAAATTGAAATGGTTTGCAGGATTCTCTGCTTCGTCGCAGCAAATGCCCGATAACAAGCGATTAACCTGGGTGCTGAACGATCAGGAAGACAGTCCGTATTACGGCCAGTATGGTCTGAATTTTTCATTCGCTGCCAATTCCAATCTGTCAGGTCGGATATTTCACGATATGAACGAACAAATATGGAATGCCGGAACCGATTTTAGTTCAAAAATTACAATCGCAAAAGAAAAATTCGAGTACAAGGCGGGTTGCTTTTTCGAAAACCGAAGCCGTGTTTTTAATGCCCGCAACCTGGGGTACAGGATTGCCAAGACCTCGCTGTTCGATTGGAGTCTTCCGTACGAAAGTGTCGGAGACGTGTTTAGCAATGAAAACATAAACACGACCAATGGTATTATGCTCGATGAACAGACTAGCCCTTCCGATTCGTATGTTTCAAATTCCAAACTCTTTGCTGGTTATTTTACCTTGACGATTCCGGCAGGAGCCCGCATAAAAATATATACGGGTCTCAGAGCTGAACAAAGCAGCATTTCGCTCGATTCATATAAATCGGATGCCACCAATCCTCCGTCGGTTGAAGACGAAGTCCATTATCTGTCCGATACGCTGCTGCTGCTGCCGGCTTTCAACATGACTTTTTCATTGACAGAAAAAAGTCTCCTGCGTTTTGCCTACGGCAAGACCGTGAACAGGCCCGAATACCGCGAAATTGCGCCCATGGCTTTCTATGATTATGAAATGAAGGCTGTAATTTCGGGCAACGACAGTCTGACTTTTGCAACGATTCATAATTTTGATTTCCGCTACGAATTTTACCCCAACACTATCAGCATGTTCAGTCTGGGAGCGTTCCACAAGCACTTTATCAATGCGATAGAATACCAGATAATACCAACTGGAAGCGGCTTGCAATACACATTTCAGAATACGCCAGAAGCAAACGTAAGCGGTCTGGAGGCCGAAATGCGACTTTCGGCGGCATCCGTAAAAAACAATGCGATTCTGAAAAATTTCACCTTAATATTTAATGCAGCATATATGAAAAGCAAAATTCATTTTAAAGAAAACAGCCTCGAAGAGGACCGCCCGCTGCAGGGTCAGTCGCCCTATATCGTCAATGCATCGCTGTTTTATCAGAACGACTCACTCGCTTTCAACGCCGGCCTGATGTATAATGTTGTTGGTAAACGCATCAACTTTGTTGGCGATCCATACACCGGAAACCCGCACATTTATGAAATGCCCTCGCATCAGCTTGATCTGAGTCTGAGTAAAAAACTCGGAAATAAAATTGAACTTAAAGCACAGGTGAAAAACATTCTGAACCAGACAGTGACGTATTGTCAGAATGTAAGCACCAATGGGGGAGAAATTACACAAATCACGATGCAGTACAAACCCGGACGTTATTATACCGCAGGTGTTGTGGTGAAATTTTAAGATCATCATTCTTTAAGAGTTGGTTTTCTCTTAAAGTCGTTGTTTAATGTTCATTTTTTGACACAGGTTTCAAATACGCATCAGAATGTCGACAAAGCAGTTGTTTGTGTTGTCCAAAATTAATTTTCAACATTCGGAAATACATCAGCGATATGTCGTAATTTTGAAACATGGAAGAGAATAAGGATAAGAAAAATTTTAAAAGAACCACCAAACCAGCTTCAGTAAAGGCGTCCGCTCTTGATCATGGACGTGTTCCTCCCCAGGCTGTTGATCTCGAAGAGGTCATTCTGGGGGCCCTTATGCTTGAACAAAATGCTCTGAATACAGTCATAGATATTCTTCAGCCCGATACATTTTATAAAGAGGCCCACCGGTATATTTTTGAAGCCATCCAGGCCTTGTTTGCCCGTAGTTCACCGATTGATATGCTTACGGTTATCGAAGAGCTAAAGAAACAGGGGAAACTGGAACTGGTCGGCGGGGCCTATTATGTCACATATCTGACCAATCGCGTGGTGTCGAGCGCCAACATCGAATATCATGCACGCATTGTTGCACAGAAATACATTCAACGCCGTCTGATCGAAATATCCACCGAAATCATTAACGATTCGTTTGAAGAAAGCACCGATGTATTCGACCTGCTCGACAGTGCCGAAGATAAATTATTCCGGATCAACGAAGAAAATCTGAAACGCAAAACCAACGGCATGGCGCAACTGCTGCGCTCTGCACGTGATCTGGTTGAAACCGCATCCAAAAACGAGAGCTCTCTTTCGGGTGTCCCCAGCGGATTCAAATCGCTCGATAGTGTGACAGCCGGCTGGCAGCCGTCGGACCTTATTATTATTGCTGCTCGCCCAGGTATGGGAAAAACGGCTTTTGTGCTTTCGATGGCCCGCAATATGGCCATGGCAAGAGAAGTTCCGGTAGCCTTGTTCTCGCTTGAAATGAGCGCCATTCAGCTTGTCATGCGTCTCATCGCATCTGAATCCAAAATCAGCAGCGAACGGCTTCGCACAGGAAAACTCACTTCGCAGGAATGGAAGAGCCTGAATGATAACATGGACAACCTGTCGAAAGCCAAACTTTATATAGACGATACACCGGCCCTTTCTGTTTTCGAACTCAGGGCAAAGGCTCGCCGGTTAAAGCAACAACACAATATTCAGTGTGTCGTTGTCGATTACCTGCAGCTAATGACTTCAAAGGTGGAAAAAAATGCAAACCGTGAAGTTGAAATCGCTACCATTTCCCGTTCTTTGAAAGCGTTGGCAAAGGAACTTTCTATTCCAGTCATCTGCCTTTCGCAGCTCAGCCGCGAAGTCGAAAAACGTCCTGGAAGCAAACGCCCGCAGTTATCCGACCTTCGTGAGTCTGGTGCCATTGAGCAGGATGCCGACATTGTAATGTTTATCTACCGTCCTGAGTATTATTTTAAGGAAGATTCCAAGGAAGACATTGAACAAATCAGAAACAAGGCGGAACTGATTATTGAAAAGCACCGAAACGGTCCGCTCACAACCATTCATCTGAAATTTCTGGGCGCGTTCGCGAAGTTCTACGAAGAGGATGATACTGATTTTACAAACTCCATCCGCTTGCTCTCAGAAAGCAGTTTCAGTAATACTGCAAGTGTTGGAAACTCAGTCACGAAGCAATCCCGCATGAATTCGGATCCTTCCGATGACTTTAGTATCCGTCCGTCGGACGTTTGATTTGTGCATGATATTTGAGAACCAGCCACCGCTATGAAAATCCGCATTTTTCTGTTTTTATTTTTGCTATGCCTGATGCCGTCAACTATCTTGGCAACATCGCTGTTGATCCCGATGGATAATACCCAGAAAAATCACCTGAAAGCATACGGCATTACTTACTGGATTCTTGCAAACAATCAGGAAGCCGAGTGGCTGCTCAACTACCGGGGTGGCAGCTTTATGTGCGCTTTTTCGAAAACCATTCAGGATGAATGCGGCATAAGGGGCGTTACCGTGGAAGTTGTTTCCGATGCACAGGCGTCTGCTATCCGCGCTGAGATTGCGGAGCCGTCAGTCAATATGGATGTTATCAAACTCTCCAAAGCTCCAAAAGTGGCTGTGTACGCACCAAAGAATAATCTCCCCTGGGACGACGCTGTGACGCTTGTGCTTACTTATGCCGAAATTCCGTATGAGCTGATTTATGATGAAGAAGTTTTGGGAGGCGATCTTCCGAAGTATGACTGGCTCCACCTGCATCATGAAGATTTCACAGGACAATACGGAAAATTCTGGGGCAGTTATCAGAATACCGACTGGTATATCCGCGATGTAGCGGAATCGGAAAAATCGGCCAAGTCGCTCGGTTATTCAAAAGTCTCGCAGATGAAACTGGCCGTGGCTAAAAAAATCCGTGATTTCGTTGCAGGCGGTGGTTACCTCTTTGCCATGTGCAGTGCTCCCGATAGCTACGACATTGCTCTTGCTGCAGAAGGAGTTGACATTTGTTCTTCTCAGTTCGATGGCGATCCCATTGATCCGCAGGCTCAAAGCAAACTCGATTTTTCGAAGACATTTGCCTTCGAGAATTTCAAACTCAGCACCAATCCGTACGAATACGAGGTTTCGAATATTGATGTCTCCACTTCGCGCCGCGCAATACGTCCCGAAGATGATTATTTTGCGCTGTTCGAATTTTCGGCAAAATGGGACCCGGTGCCAACCATGCTGTGTCAGGACCATACGCAGATTATCAAGGGATTCATGGGGCAAACCACGGCTTTCAATTCTGCTACAATCAAGTCCTCAGTCCTTGTAATGGGCGAATACAAAGCTCTGAAAGAGGCCAGATATATTCATGGCGAGTATGGCAAGGGCACCTGGACTTTTCTGAGCGGTCACGATCCGGAAGATTATCAGCATTTTGTTTATGATCCAGCTACCGAGCTCGACCTGTTTCCCAATTCACCCGGATATCGTCTCATCTTGAACAATGTGTTGTTTCCAGCGGCAAAAAAGAAACTGCAAAAAACATAGTCGCAGATTTAGTGTTCCAGCATAATTTTGTTAACGTTTTCGATAACGGGCAACCTCCCTGCAATATTTTTGGTCATATTAGTCAGATTTAATATTTTTGAAAAAACACACACCATGAGAGTTTTTACTTTTTTTCTGATTTCTTTACTTTCGGTTTGTTCATTTGCACAGTTGAGCATTAAAGGAACACCGAAAAGTTTTAAATCCTTTGCTCTGAATACGGTCGTTCCTTTTGTTGAACTGCAACAGCCGGACATGAATGTGGTAGACGTTGAAGATGCAAAAGCCGATGCAGATGGAAAAGCTTACCGAAATGGAATTTTACTCAACACTTCAATCACACCGGAGTTGAATGGTGTCTGGGATTTTCTTCCAGATGGTTCTGCTATCTGGCGTATCGGTGTTCGGTCCGAAAACGCCATTGCTCTTGGGTTGTATTTTTCGGCATGGCATCTTACCCCAGGTATCGAAGTTTATGTATATACTCCCGATAAATCTTTTGTAATTGGGGCTTTTACCGAGTTGAATAATATTGATCTCAATACAATGGCAACTCAGGAAATTCCGGGTGATGAAGCCATTCTGGAGGTTTTTATTCCGGATCGTAATCAGCAGTTTGATCTTGCGCTGAATCAAGTGTCTTATTTCTATCGCGGCATTAGTGTCGTGAAAAATGAAAAATCATCGGGAGCATGCGAGGTCAATGTTATCTGCAGCGAAGGCAACAACTGGCGCGATCAGATTCGGGGCGTTGCCAAAATAACAATGATTTTATCAGATGGAACGTATATGTGTTCGGGTTCACTCGTTAATAATATAAATCAGGATTGTACGCCATATTTTCTAACAGCTGATCATTGTTCTGTTTCGCAATCAGGAGTTGCGGTCACTACTTCGCAATTATCGCAATGGACATTTCGCTTTAATTATCAGGCAACAACCTGCTCTGGTACCGTTAGTGGTTCATCGAATGTTTATACAGGGGCCACTTACAAAGCTTCCGATACTTATGGCGAAGACGAGTCCGGATCTGACTTTTTCCTTTGCCGGCTGAACAATACACCGCCAGCTGCAATAAACCCATATTACAATGGATGGTCTTATTTGACGACTGCCGCAACAAGTGGTGTTGGCATTCACCATCCGGCCGGGGATATTAAAAAAATAAGCACGTACACTTCAACCCTTTCAAATTATACAACGCATTGGGGTGTATCCTGGGTTGCAACAACCAACGGTCATGGTGTCACCGAAGGGGGTTCTTCCGGCTCACCCATTTTTAATCAGAATAAGATTGTAGTTGGAACCCTGACAAGTGGGGCTTCTGCATGCGATAATCTGACAGGCGCCGATTATTATGGTAAAATGAGTAAGCATTGGACGGGAATTGGAACCACTTCAGATAAAAATGTAAAGTACTGGCTTGATCCAAGTAATGCCTCCGGTGGAACACTCACTGGTCGTAACTCTTGTGTTGCCGGTCTCGACGATGTTGCTTATATCCGCGCCAATATTCATCTTTATCCGAACCCTGCTGCTGATTTTCTGAGCATTGATTTTTCAGATTACAACATTGAAAACGGAACACTCATCATCACCAATATCCTTGGCAAAACTGTTGCAGCTCCGCTAACCGGAGACTTTGCAAGCATTGAAAAGATTGATGTGCGTGAACTCGAACCGGGCATGTACTACCTGATGATTCAGTCGCAGAATGCAAGTGTCTCGCTTCCGTTCATGGTTGAATAATTCATTTCGTAAATATTTTTAAGCCGGCTCCATGCCGGCTTTTTTAGTGCATAGCATTCTGCTACTCTAATATTTTACGAAGCATGTACTTTGCACAGCAATCCCGATAAAATCCGTTTCTTTGTAAAATAAATCTGCACGGATGGCCTTTTTATCACTCGCTGAAATAGTTGAAATGCTTCGCGAACGCGAATTGCTGGCGGAAATAGACGCAGAGGTAAATACTGAACTTGAAGCATCCGAAATTGCCGATCGGTTTGCAAGCGATCATAGCCTCAGCAGGCCATTGCTTTTCAGTGAAAACGGAACAGCGTTTCCTTTGTTGATGAATCTTTTTTCCGATGAAAAATGGACTGCAGAGCTGCTTAATCTGGATGGAGATAAAGGGTATTTTGCAAGATTGACACAATTATTGTCGATGGTTGAAAGCAAGCCGCGACTCTCATACAAAAGCATTCGCTCAATGATGGCCTTGCGGCATATTTCGCCAAAGAAATTAAGCCGTCGGGGAAAATGCATGAGCGTGGTTCAGCAAAATCCGGATTTGAATCTTCTTCCTATCATTAAATGCTGGCCGCACGATGGGGGCCGATTTATTACATTGCCACTGGTGCATACCATTCATCCTGAAACAGGACAGCAAAATACCGGCATGTACCGAATGCAGGTGTTTGATGAAAAAACAACCGGATTGCACTGGCATCGGCATAAGGGTGGTGCCGCACATTTCGAAGCGTGGAAGAAAAAAGGAAAACGAATGCCGGTATCGGTTACCCTGGGCGGCGATCCGGTGCTTACCTATTCGGCCACAGCGCCAATGCCCGAAGGAATTGACGAAAACATGCTGGCCGGTTTTCTGAAAAACGAAAAGGTGAAACTCGTGAAGAGCCACACCAATAATATATGGATACCCGAATGCAGCGACTTTGTTATTGAAGGCTATGTTGACACCAGCGAACCTTTGCGAAGCGAGGGCCCTTTTGGCGACCACACTGGTTTTTATTCGTTACCCGATGAATATCCGGTTTTTCACATTACCCGGATTTCGCATCGCAAAAAGGCGGTTTATCCCGCAACACTTGTTGGAGTGCCCCCTAAAGAAGATCAATACCTGGGAATGGCCACTTCGCGAATCTTTTTCCCGATGATCCGGAAATTGATGGTGCCTGAAATACTCGACCTGTTTTTGCCCACTGAAGGCGGGTTTCACAACATTGCTCTTGTGAAAATTAAAAAGAATTATCCGGGTCAGGCTGTAAAAGTGATGCATGCGCTGTGGGGCGCAGGGCAGATGATGTTTACAAAAGTCATTATGATTTTCGGTGAAGAAGTAAATATCCGCAACCCGCACGAAGTAATTGATGCAATCGATGCAAACTTTAGTCCGGTTAGCGATTTGCATTTATCGGCTGGCCCTTACGATGTGCTTGATCATGCAGCTCAATTGTTCTCTCATGGCGGAAAAGCGGGGTTTGATTGCACTTCGGAATCTGGGGAAAGAACCGCATCGGAACTGGTTGCATCTAAAGGATACACAGACACAATGCGGGTTTTCGGAAAGTCGGTCCATGTAATATTTTCTGACCACGCAGTGGCCGAAAGCGGAAATCTGTTTTTGAACCTGTCCGGAGGAACGAATCCGGTTGGAAAAGGAATTTATATTATCACCGATACCCGAATGAAAGATGCACCGGATGATATATTGATTTGGTACGTTTTATCGGCCATTGATCCCGCGCGCGATTTTTCGCTCATTCGCAGTCTGCCTGCCGAAGGGGTGCTCGTAATCAATGCCTGTGTGTATGGAAAGCGCGCAGTGCCAGGCGGACGCTGGCCTGCAGCCACTGTTATGGCTGACGAAATTATTCAGCTGGTGGATGAAAAATGGGAGTCGTACGGTATTGGCCCGCTCATTAAAAGTCCTTCAAAGCGGCTCTCATTTCAGGACAGCCGTTCGTATCTGAATAGCTGAAACTATTTCTGACAAAAACCCGTGTGCAAATTTGTTAGTGCTACCGTGGTTAAAAAAATCGCAGATTGTGTAGACTTCCGGCAAATTGCAACTCGTTCAACAAGGGAAGTGTCTGATATTAAATCAGACCTTTTTCGTGCTTTGCCTTAATGTTTTTCAACATATCCTGTGTCATGGTGTCGAGATCGAAAGAGGGCTTCCATCCCCATTCCTGGCGGGCCGCACTGTCATCGATGCTTTCGGGCCAGCTATCGGCAATAGCCTGACGGTAATCCGGTTCATATGAAATGGAGAAGTCGGGCTGGTATTTTTGAATGCTTGCAGCAAGTTCGGCTGCCGAAAAACTCATGGCGCTGACGTTGAAATTGGAATGATGATTAAGCGACTTGAAATCTGCTTTCAGCAAATCGATGGTGGCTTTGATGCAGTCGGGCATGTACATCATCGGGAGCCGGGTTTCAGCTTTAACAAAGCAGTTGTATTTGTTGAATTTCACAGCATCGTAATATATCGCAACAGCATAATCTGTGGTGCCGCCACCGGGCAGAGTTTCGTGACTGATAATGCCGGGATAGCGGAGGCCACGCACGTCGAGACCCAGTTTTTTTACATAATAATCGCCGAGCAATTCACCGGCAACCTTGGTTATACCGTACATGGTAGAAGGCTCAAGAATGGTTTCCTGCGGAGTGTTTACGCGCGGAGTTGTTGGGCCGAAAGCTGCGATGGAACTGGGTACAAGCACCCGATCCATTTTCATTTCGAGTGCTACTTCAAAGGTGTTAATGAGAGCGTTTATGTTGACATCCCAGGCCAGAGCAGGGTTTTTCTCTCCATTGGCCGAAAGAATGGCAGCAAGGTTTATTATGGTGTCGATGCTGAATTTTTTGCTTATCTCTGCAATTGCTGCGCGGTCACGGGCATCCAGAACCACCATGGGGCCAGCGGCCAGGGGTGAGTCTTCGCGAACGTTTATGTCGGATGCCACAACATGGTCATTGCCGAATTCTTTTCTGAGAGCAAGTGTGAGCTCAGATCCAATCTGCCCGAAGGCCCCTATAACAAGTATGTTTTTCATCAGAATGCTTTTGTTTTTCTTTGCGCAAAATTAGGTGTTTTTTGCAAGGAAGATCAGGAGCCAGGGAATAATTTTGCATCTAATCGGATGATTATAGTCAATGTTGTTTTGCAGGCTATGTTGCCTTATTGTTGAAAAAATGATAGCAGCTGTTTTTGCATTCGAAAAAAGTATTTTCCATGTAATCTGTTAAAATGCTGAAATAGTCACACTTTGCATATTGGCAGCCGTTGAATGTTTTGTGATATTTCTGGCCCTTTTCAAAAAAAATAATGTAGTTTTGCTGTTACTAAAATTAAAACTATGCACGGGAAAGTTGAAGAATATCTGACTAAAGAACTCGCTGCGATACGCGAAGCCGGTTTGTTTAAAACGGAAAGAATCATTGAAAGCGAACAGGGTGCTGAAATTATTGTAAAGGGCAAAAAAGTGCTGAACTTCTGCGCCAACAATTATCTGGGCCTTTCTTCGCATCCCGAGCTGATTAAAGCTGCTCACGAAGAAATTGACCGTCGTGGCTACGGACTTTCATCGGTTCGTTTCATATGTGGAACACAGGATATTCACAAAGTTCTGGAGCAAAAAGTTTCCGAGTTCCTCGGAATGGAAGACACCATCCTTTTTTCTTCATGCTTCGATGCTAACGGTGCTGTTTTCGAACCACTGCTTGGCGAAGGGGATGCTATCATCAGCGACGCCCTGAATCACGCTTCTATAATCGACGGGGTTCGTCTTTGCAAAGCTCAGCGCTGGGCCTACAAACACAGCGATATGCGCGATATTGAAGAAGAAGATCTGGCTACAGGTAAAAAAGCCAAAGGGCTCGAACGTTGCCTGAAAGAAGCTCGCGAAAAAGGCTGCCGCTTCATCATGATTGCTACCGACGGTTCATTCAGCATGGACGGCGACATCGCTGTTCTTGATCAAATTTGCGACCTGGCCGAAAGATACGATGCAATGGTTATGGTTGATGACAGTCATTCAACTGGTTTCCTGGGTAAAA
>Ga0209373_10004902_pt1 | contig 11310 bp, 13 predicted proteins | sample Higcelweek5metaG_FD_187173 | JGI IMG/M metagenome (GOLD analysis project Ga0209373, IMG submission 187173) | Freshwater pond sediment microbial communities from the University of Edinburgh, under environmental carbon perturbations - High... | ecosystem: Environmental > Aquatic > Freshwater >... | reverse complement strand
CATTTTGCTGGGAGGCTTTTCTAAAGATTATGCCATGACCGGTTGGCGCATCGGCTATGCTGTTGGACCGGAGAGTTTGATCAGCGGATTGGTTCGCGTGCACCAGTTCATGGTCATGTCAGCCCCCACCATGTCGCAACACGCTGCGCTCGAAGGATTGAAAAGTGCCGAGCCGTTTGTGCAGCAAATGATTGCTGAATACGACCGCCGCCGCAAGTTGATCGTCAGTGGATTGAACCAGATCGGGCTGCCCACTTTTGAACCCAAAGGCGCCTTTTACGCCTTCCCTAAAGTCAGTGCCACCGGGTTGGATGATGAGACCTTCTGCAACCGTTTGCTGCAGGAAGAGCACGTGGCCATTGTTCCGGGTAATTCATTTGGTCTTGGCGGAGAGGGTTTCGCCCGTTGCTCTTATGCAACAGCATATGACAAGATCGAAGAAGCTCTGGTAAGAATCGAGCGCTTTGTACGTAAGATCTAATATTGCAAACTCTTCTGTAACAAAATCGGAAAGGAAGCCCTTTCCGATTTTTGTTTCCCCCTTGACAACCCGAATCAATTAATATAGGATATATCCTATATAATATAAATCCTATATAGGAGAATTATGTCACTAGCATATGCCATCCTTGGGTTTTTAAGTTATGCGCCTTTAACCGGCTATGATCTGAAAAAATTCTTTGACCAGTCAGTCCGCCATTTTTGGACGGCGGATCAGAGTCAGATCTACCGCACATTGTCACACCTGGGTGAGGAGGGGAAGGTGGAGATGAGTGTCGTGGAACAATCTGACCACCCTGACCGAAAAGTCTATTCAATTACCGAAAAAGGGCGCGGGGATCTACGGCAGTGGTTGGCGGGACCGTTTCAGGGCGGAGATGCACGTAATCCAGTCCTGCTCAAAACCTTCTTCTCAGGTAAATGCGCTGACCAGGAGGTCCTTGCTGAGTTTGAGGACGCAGCCAGGCATATCCGCAGCATGATGGCTATTTACGAAACAACGCCGTCAATGATCGAACATTTTAAAGCCCAAGTAGGCAGCGAGCGGGAGGCTTTCTTCTGGAAACTGACGCTCGAATGGGGGATGATGATGGCGAAAACCAACCTCGAATGGGTCGAAAGCATCATTGAACGTATCAAATCCAAACATGTTCCGCAATAATAGGGAGATAGAAAATGAATAACCAAAAACCACTCCGTCAGCGTCTACGCAGTGCGGGCTTGCTCTTTATGCTCTTATTGTTTCCGATCACTTTGAATTACTTTTCACCCTATCTCATCATTATGGGTGCTTCAGAAGGAGTGATTAATGGTAGTTTCCTGGTCTTTTCAGGGATGTTCCTCGTTTCACTCTTTTTTGGGCGGGCGTGGTGCGGTTGGATTTGTCCGGCAGGAGCTTTGGGGGAAGTCTGCCAACCGATTAATAACAAAGCGGTAAGCGGAAAAAAAATTGATTGGATCAAATGGCTCATCTGGGTTCCCTGGATAGCATTGATTTCGATTGTAGTGATCGGTGCGGGCGGTTATAAGAAAGTCAACTTCCTGTATGGTACCGTGAATGGTATCTCCGTGGCCGGCACTGTGGATCGTCCTATCTTATTCGCTTATATCATTTATTACGGTGTGATATTGATATTTAGTATATTATCCCTTACAGTTGGCCGCCGTGCGGGATGCCATACAGTCTGCTGGATGGCGCCTTTCATGATTATAGGTCGGAAAATTAGCAATTGGCTGCACCTTCCTGCACTGCGTCTGGATGCTGAACCGGAAAAATGCACAAGATGCAACACGTGCACCAGCAACTGTCCGATGAGCCTGGATGTGACTGCTATGGTTCAGCGCGGGAAAATGGAAAACACAGAATGTATCCTGTGTGGAAACTGCATCGATGGTTGCCGAACAAAAGCCATTCGGTATAAAATCACTTCCATAACCACATGACCGCTGAATACGACCGCTGCCGCAAGTTAATCGTCAGCGGATTGAACCAGATCGGGCTGCCCACTTTTAAACCTAAGGGAGCTTTTTGCACCATCCCCAAAGTCAGTTTCACCGGGTTGGATGACGAGACCTTCTGCAATCGCCTTTTGCAGGAAGAGAACGTCGCCATTGTACCGGGTAATTTGTTTGGTCTTGGCGGTGAAGGTTTAGCCCGTTGCTCTTATGCCACTAATTATGACAAGATCGAAGAAGCCCTGGTGCGCATCGAGCGATTGGTAAAAAACCACTTTAGTGAAGTCTTAACGGAAAGGAACTAATCCTTTCCGTTTTTTTGATTTGATGTGATGTACGAAATAAATCAAAATGAGAATTTTCTAATTTCCACTTGACAACGGTTGTTTATTAATGTATTATATCGTCTGGCGATACAACGATTAACGATACAACGAGAGGCGTAGTAATGAATCAACAGATGGGATTTCAAGAAGTATTAAAAAAGGCATCTCCTCTGACAGAGGCGTCTTATTACATCCTGGTTGCGCTGGCAGAACCACTTCACGGATATGGTGTGATGCAAAAAGTGGAAGAGTTGAGCCTGGGGCGTGTACAGTTGGGTCCGGGGACCTTATATGGTGCGTTATCAAACCTTCAATCCTTTGGATTGATCGAAGGAGTCGAGGATGCTGGAGGAAATGACCGGCGTAAACTTTACCGTATGACAGAAGCAGGTCGCAAGGTAGCGGAGCACGAGATTGAGCGTTTTGATGAAATGGCCCGGCATGGCCGACAATTATTAGGATTGTGAGGGAATCATGACAGAAACAGAAACGAAGCAAGTTTTTAAGGTCATCTTTGCGTGGGAGGATGAAAAAGAAGAGAAGTGGCTGGAACAATTGGCCTCCGAGGGTTGGCATCTGCAATGGGTTGCCCCGTTTTATTACACTTTTGTTAAAGGTGTACCAGAAAAGGTAATCTACCGTCTGGATTATAAAATGACCCTGGATAAGGATTATGCTGATTACACGATGATCTTCAAAGATTCGGGATGGGAATTGGTGACCGTGATGGGGAACTGGCATTATTACCGAATCAATCCTTCAAACGGGCGGATTCCGGAGATCTACAACACCAATCGCGCGAAAGCGCAAAAATACCGTCGGCTATTACTGGGGCTTGTGCCCTTTCTTCCTATCTACCTTGTAATATTCAATCCTGCGCTTTCATTGTTCAACCGTGGAAATGGTGAAGAGATTTCGTTGTTTTTAGAAACCGTACAATTATTGATGTTTGTCCTGATTCTATTCTTTATCTATGCGGTTGTTCGAATCATACTAAAGATACGTAAATTGGAGTCTCAAAGCAAAGAATAATTGATATTAAAATTTAATGAAGATGTTTAGAAACCGCATCGATGGTTGCCGAACAATAGCCATTCGGTATAGAATCACTACCATAATCAAATGATCGCAAATGATATGCAAATTGTGGGAGGGAGAATTGAGCACATCCGTGAACACTATTGAGGTTACGTTGGAAAACGTTGAAAAATCCGGATTCTTCTGTTTTATGAGTAAAAAGAAGTCCCCCGGATATGCGCAGAAACTTAAGTGGCTCAAAGAGAGGTTTACTGAAGGGCTAAAGATCAAGATGCTACAACTACCGGAGCGCGGATTCATTGAATACATACCCGGAGAGTATGCCTGGCGACCTGTAAGGGCTGAGGGGTACATGGTTATCCACTGTCTATGGGTGGTTGGAAAAAGCCGAGGCAAAGGTTTTTCGCGTTTACTCCTAGACATGTGTGAACAGGACGCAAGAAGTGCCGGTATGAATGGAGTGGTTGTGGTTAGCAGCCAGGGATCCTGGTTATTAGGTAAAGAGCTGTTCATTGATTCTGGCTATACCGCAGTTGCAAGTGCAGCACCCTCTTTTACTTTGCTGGTTAAGAAATTTAAAGATGCACCTGACCCAACGTTTAGCCGTGATTGGAACAAAGTTAACAAAACTGATGAAAAAAGCATGATCATTTTCCGAACCAACCAATGCCCTTATATAGAGGATGTGACCAGGATCTTTGAAGATGCGACTATAAAACGCGGAGTACCATCCCGGGTAGTTTCGCTAAACTCGGCCAGGGAAGTCCAGGAACTATCGCCATCAGCCTATGGGACTTTCGGGGTTACGGTAGCAGGGGAATTGTTCAGTTATTGCTATCTTACAGAGAGCCAGATTGATCAAAAATGGATGGAATTTGAAAAGACTGGTTTAAAGTAAATACGGAAAAAGGAAATTTATATAGGATATCCTCATATTAATATGATTAAATCCTTCAAATTATGACAAATCGGAGTCTATCTCTGCAGAATGTCATATTGACTTGCGCCCTTTTCTCGGTTAATCTTAAGATGATTAAAGCGGAGGGATGCTTGCAGCGAACATGTTCTACCACTGCGAATTTTGGCGGGCACAGGACCGATGTGCCCGCTTTACATTTCTCCACCATTGTTCAATAAAAATTGTTCCATCCAATCTTAAGACAGGAGTGAACTGAATGGCATCAACAATTAATGCGTTTGAAATGGCGCAGCGCCAGTTCGACCACGTGGCCGAGCTCCTCAAACTGGATCCCCAGGTTTCTGAGATCCTACGCTGGCCCCTGCGGGAGTTCTCCTTCCGCATTCCCGTCCGTATGGACGACGGCACCCTGCGAATGTTCCAGGGTTTCCGCGTGCAGCACAATGACGCGCGCGGCCCTAACAAGGGCGGCATTCGCTTCCATCCCGCTGAGACCATCGACACCGTGCGTGCCCTGGCCACCTGGATGACCTGGAAATGCGCCGTGGCTGATATCCCTCTGGGCGGCGGTAAGGGCGGCGTTATTGTCGACCCTGCTACTTTATCTGTCGGTGAAAAAGAGCGCCTAGTTCGCGGCTGGGTGCAGGCAATGTGGCGGAATATCGGTCCCCGACAGGACGTTCCGGCTCCGGATGTAGGCACCACTCCCCAAATGATGTGCTGGATGATGGACGAATATTCCAAGCTATCAGGTCAATACACCCCCGGTACCATCACTGGTAAACCCCTTGGCGGCGGCGGATCCCTCGGGCGTACTGAAGCTACCGGTTACGGTGTGATCTACACCGTACGCGAAGCCATGAAACATCTCAAACTTGACCCCACCAAATGCACCGCAGCTTTGCAGGGTTTCGGAAATGTCTCTCAATATGCTGCTATCGGATTCATCGAAATACTCAAGGGTAAGGTTCTGTGCGTCTCTTATTACGACCGCGCTGACAAGGTTTCTTATACCGTCAGCAAGGCAGATGGTATTGATCCGCACTTCCTGATGACCATTACCGATCAGTACGGCGGTATCGACAAAGAAAAAGCCATCAAAGCTGGTTACAATCTCGAAGATGGCGGCGAGTGGATCAAGAAAGACGTGGATGTGCTCATCCCGGCTGCCCTTGAAGGACAGGTAAATGCAGATACCGTCAAACTGCTCTCCCCGCGTGTGAAAATTGTGGCAGAAGGCGCTAATGGACCTTCCACTCCGGAAGCGGATGAAGTTTACAAATCCAAGGGCATCTTTGTCATCCCTGATTTCCTGTGCAACGCAGGCGGCGTCACCGTCTCTTACTTCGAAGGTGTTCAGAATGATATGAACTTCTACTGGACCCGGGAAGAAGTGCTGGAGAAACTCGACACCAAGATGACCCAAGCTTTCAAATCAGTCCTGGATATGAGCGTCGATCGCAAGGTCTTTACCCGTGATGCAGCCTACATGGTTGCCATCGACCGCGTGGTCAAAGCCATGCAGTTACGCGGCTGGGTTTAGATTTTCCCTGAATATAACAAAGTAGGGGCAGTTCATGAACTGCCCCTACTACAATAATTCTCCTCCAACTCTATTTAATTCGCGAAATACTCACCACTTGGCCTGGTGTTGTTCCGCCCAGCCGACCAGGTCAACGATCTCCAGTTTCTTTCCTTCATCCGCCACCACAAACCCATTGTATTTGCCGAACATCTGGTGAACTTCACTTTGGATCACTTTCAAGTCGGTTTTTGCCACGCGTTCAAAGAACGGGGTAAAAACCAGGTCGAGCCGGTCATCCGGGTTTTTCATCGTCCATGGGGCTTTAAAGTTTTTATTGTCGTAAGCAAAAGTGACCACGCCAAGCTTGTGGATCTTCCCTTCGAGGAGGAAGCAATTTTCGGTTGCAGCGCTAGTGTCACCGAAGCCGTAGCCCAAATTGAGCCCGATCTTGCGCCTGTCTTTGAGGAACCCGGATGCGCTGGCCCATACCCAGAAGGATTTGTATTCCCATACGCCGCGTCCCCAGTCTAAATTCGCAAGGCAGGAATCGGGGGTAATAGCAAAGGTCTCCCCTTTATATTTCACCCAGCCTTTCGCCGGCATGCAGTTGATCTTGCGGTTGTAGTAAAAACGTTTGCCTTTGATGGGAATGACAATGTTCATCGATTCATGTTTATCTGCATCATGGAGGAAAGTCAGTTCGGCGTCCAGTTCCGTGTCGCCAAATTTCGGCCAGCGCACACTCAATTTACGCACTCCTTCTTCCAGCCAGAACTGCAAGGCTTTGCCGCCACCGGTGTAGGTGGTTTCGCCGGCGTAGCTATTGCGCGGTACGCTGACGCCGCTTGCCAGGGGGATGGTGAGGGTTTGCTCCTCGTATTTCCCGGTGGCAAAATCGATGACGTAAGCAAATACCATGCCCACATAACCGATATCGCTGATGGTGAACGAGAAGAAGTGTGTCGGTGTGGTAACCGCATAGTAATCCCACACTTTAATGCGCATCGGCTGCCAGAATTTCAAACCGTAGAAATGCGCTTTCTCAAGGTTGCAGTCCAGCACTTGCTGCGTTGCCCAGCCTGCCTGGGTAAGATTACCGTTGTCATCCAGCAGGGCACCGGGTCCTTTGAGCATCAGTTGAGGATTCATGATCAACTCCATCGAATAAGGATCCTTAATTCTACACTTAAACCAACACATCCCTTTCGGGATGTATAAAAGAATTATTTCTTGAATAAATTAGATTGTCTCGAACGCCCCCGGCAGGTTGCGGTTGATGCGGTACCAGCGCTGCTCGCTCTCGTATGCCAGGCGCATGATCTTGAGCATGATGTTGCGGGAAATATTGTGTACCAGCTCATGATCGTCCATATCGCCGTTGAATCTCAGCGGTTTGCCCACGGTTACGTTGTAAGGTCCGCGAATATACCAGTGCCCGATCTCTTCCTTACCATCTACAATTGATTTCATCGAGCGGATGCGGTCCTTGCGCAGGTGGATCCCAACCGGGAAGACCGGAGCACCGCTGGCCAGTGCCAGACGGGCAACGCCGGTGCGCGCTTTATTAAAACCGCCACCCAATGGGCTGATGAGCCCTTCGGGGAAGATCATCACGGTATGGCCGGCTTTCAGATGTTCCAGTGCGGCGTCAATGGCTTCCTGCCCTTTGCCGGCGATCACCGGGATGTGCCCGGAACGGCGCAGGTATTCTCCCAATATGGGCACCTGGAAAAGCACGTTGTTAATCATAATAAAGGACTGGTGCCCAAGCATGGATGCTACGTAAAAGGGGTCAGTGGTGCTGGGATGGTTGGGCGCAATGATCTTGGCGCCAGTCGGGAAGGGTGATTTCTTGTGGATATCCATATTGAGCATGGTGCTTGTATACGTCTGAACAACGGGTTTTGATACCCCGTAAAGTGTTTTTTCCAATAATTTCTCTAAGAATGTCAATTTACTCCTTTTTTACCGCTAATGTCTTGCTGAATACTGGTAAAGGATACTGCTATAGTGCAAATTCTGTACCATCGCCAAGACATATTTTTGGCTTCTCCTAAGACATATCTTTTATATAAAAAGGGGGACGTTAATATGACTTATTAGATACTGTCTACAACCCCGCCGTGTCACCAGGGATGCAGCCTGGACTTATCAGAAATGCAATCGGATCAAAGATAAAACTACGATTTGACGAGTTTTTCAATATAAGGGGTTAATATCTTCACCCACATCTTATAGCCATTGGACATCAGGTGCAAGTGGTCATTGTTGAAATCGGGTTTCAACTCACCATCTTTAGTGGCAAAATGCGGAAACAGGTCGATGTATTCATCACCGTATTTTTTTGCCAACCCCTTGAGTCTTTCGTTGATGGAAAGGATGTGCTTGGCAAACTTTTTCTTGCGCGGAAGAATGGACTGCACAAAAACTTTTGTATCGGGAGATACCATCATGCAGGTCTGCAGGATTTTTTCGTAAGTTTCCAGGATGTCATCATCATGGTGGAATGACCACCAGTTGAGGTCGTTGGTGCCTATCAGGAGAAAAATGGCAGCAGGATTGCGATAGAGGATTGTGTCCAGACGTTTGAGGACGCCTTCAGTGCTATCGCCGTTGATACCGCGATTCTTAACCGGCAGCCCTGGGAAGAGCTCTTCCCAGCAGCCGCCATCGGTGATGCTGTCGCCGAGTAAGACAATATCACCTTCCTTAATGGGGATGTAGCGGTACAGATCAGTACGCTGCTCGTAATGATGCCGTTCAATGCTCTCCACGGCGGCACGACTGAGGAAAAAGAGCGCCAGCGAGATAGCGAGCATGATAAGAAGGAAGGGAATTTCCATGCCGGGATTATATCATCCCGGCATTACTTTTTTGCTAACAGGTTCATCGGTTATGGTTCGAGGCAGTATGGCAGGGAGCTCGAATTTGAATCCGGGTCCAGGTTGCTGTCATTCTCGTCGTAAATCTTGACTGCACTGATCTGTGGGAATTGGCTGAGATTTTTCATGATCAGATTAGCCACGGAGTAAGCTGCGCCATTATTGGCACATACACCGCCCAGGTAAACCCGTGCAATACCATTCTCAACCTCGAAATCACGCACATTAGCAAATCCGCTGTTCACCAGCCGCAACCCGGCATTGTATTCCTCCTGGGTCGGGCTGAGGAAGAACTGGTCCAGTACAGCGCGCATGGGGTCCAGGGCTGCAGGAACCTGGCGCGTAACGGGGTCTTCATAGGGTTCAGTGCCGACTGCAAAACGCGCTTCATTGGTGAAGTAAACAGTGAGGGTTTGCATGGGTACGCTGGTTGGAACAGCTGTTTCCACCGCTGCCTGGGTTGGTGGAAGCGGGGTAGGCGTGAGATCAACAGTGATTGAGCAGGCAATTGTGCCAAGCAGAAGTGAACCCAGGATCAAAAGGAAAGCTGTGCGTTTCATCGTCCCTCCGATTTTGTCAATTATAATCATATCCGATTTGCCAATAGAACAGGAGCCGCATGATTGACCATCAGCAATTATTAGACGCTTTATCGAAGGTAAACGATCCCGAATTGAACCGCAACATTGTCGAGTTAGGCATGGTGCGGGATCTTGTTATTACTCCTTCAGGCGATGTTTCCTTTACCATGGTGCTGACCATCCCCGGCTGCCCGATGAAGACCCAGATGGAGCGCGATGCCAAGGCTGCGCTCACCGCCCTGCATGGCGTCAAATCGGTGACGATTACCTTTGGTGCCATGACCGATGAAGAACGCAAAAAAATCTTTGCCAACGGCAATCCGGTTCTGCCCAAACTGAATAGTTTCAACATTGTCAAACGGGTCATTGCCGTGATGAGCGGCAAGGGCGGAGTGGGTAAATCCTCAGTCACTGCCATGCTGGCGGTTGCACTGGCGCGTGACTGTAAAAAGGTAGGTATCCTTGATGCCGATATTACCGGTCCCAGCATCCCCAGGCTTTTTGGTCTGCCCTCGGGCGGTCTGCGTAAGAGCGAGAATGGTCTGCTGCCAGCCGTTACCGGGCAGGGCATCAGGGTCATTTCTTCCAATTTGCTCGTTGCCAATGAAGACGATGCTGTCATCTGGCGTGGACCGATGATCGCCGGCATGATCCAGCAGTTCTGGCGCGACGTGCTGTGGGGCAAATTGGATGTGCTGCTGGTGGATCTGCCGCCGGGCACTTCCGATGCTGCACTCACTGTGATGCAATCCCTGCCGGTGAATGGTGTGGTGCTAGTCACATCGCCGCAGCAGCTTACCGGTATGGTGGTTAAGAAAGCCAGCGCCATGCTCAAGCAATTGAACGTCCCCGTTTTGGCGGTGGTGGAGAATATGAGTTACTTTGCCTGCCCCAAGTGCGGAGAGGTGCACGAGCTTTTTGGACCCAGCCACCTGGACGAACTGATGCAAGCTACCGGTGCGGAGGTACAGGTCAGGTTACCAATTGACCCTGAACTTACCAAGCTTTCAGATTCCGGAAGGATAGCGGAATATGAATCCGGAAATCTTGCTTTGCTTGAAGCGGTTGTGAAGACGCTAAATTAATCCATTCCTCATTTTTGCGCGCAACAATTCCATTGGATTCACCATTTGGGAGGGAAGCCATGGAAAAGTTGAATTTAATCGGTGCGATCACTGCAGTCGCTTTCTTCGTATCCGCGATTCTTGTTTTTATATTCCGCTTGCTGGGTAAACCTCAATACGGTCACTGGATCGGGTACTTTGAATTTGCCCTTGCCATTCCGCTTGTCTATCTGCTGATCAAAGCTCCTGCAGCTCAACGACCAACAATTTACTACATCCAGATTGGAGCGATTCTACTCTGGCTGGTGATCGAATTATTGCTTGACTACATTCTGAAAATCGATTTCCGCAATATCCGCTGGATGGTGATAACCTACGTGACTTTATTCTTTGCCGGCTCGGGGGGACTACTGGGGATTGCCAGATTAGCAGGGATGGGATGGTCGATTGCGTCTATTATTCTCTTCCTGGTCATGGCTGTACTCACTTTTGTGCAGCGAGCAGTCACCGGAATGTAAGGGATTTAGTTTGGGGGAAAGCTAAAGCGCCAACAACAATGCCGCCAGACCGACGATCATCACGCTCACCAAGGCTATCGGCAGGGTCCTGCGCAGGATTTCACCTTCCTGCCCCTTGACGGCGGTGGTACTGCTGCCGATTGCCAGTTTGGCCGGTGCGACCATGCTGCCCAGCGCGCCGCCAACCGTCTGCGCGGAGAGGATCACCAGCGGTGAAAGCTTCAGCAGTTCGGCTACATTCTTTTGTAAAATCCCGAATAAGACATTTGAATTGGTGTTACTGCCGGTGACGAACGTGCCAGCCATGCCAATCAACGCTGCAAACAACGGGTAAACCGAACCAACCAGGTTGCTCACACCCTGGGCCAATTGCAGCGACATGCCGGTATGTTCCATCAGCGTCGCCAGTCCGATCATGAATATCGTCCCCAAAGTGGGCGGAATGACGGATTTCAGCGTCCGTTTGAGGGCAATCCCTGCTTTACCCACCTGGTAGCCCTT
>Ga0209373_10004898_pt1 | contig 11323 bp, 18 predicted proteins | sample Higcelweek5metaG_FD_187173 | JGI IMG/M metagenome (GOLD analysis project Ga0209373, IMG submission 187173) | Freshwater pond sediment microbial communities from the University of Edinburgh, under environmental carbon perturbations - High... | ecosystem: Environmental > Aquatic > Freshwater >... | reverse complement strand
AGTTTGTTTTCTTTGTTTTACTGAATATAGTATAACATAAAATTTAAAAAAAGAAAGATTAACTTTCTTTTAATAGTTTGTTGCTCTTAATTCTTGAAAACTTTGGGGATGACTACATAAAGGACAAACAAGAGGTGCTTCTTTACCAATGTAGATATGACCGCAATTACGGCATATCCAAACAACATCTTCACCACGTTTAAATACTAAGCTTTCGTTAATATTAGCTAGTAGTTTTAAATATCTTTCTTCATGACTTTTTTCTACTTCACCAGCATCTATAAACAATTTAGCTAAATCTTCAAATCCTTCAGCTCTTGCTTCTTCAGCAAAGTTTTGATACATAGTTGTCCATTCATACTTCTCACCATTAGCTGCATCTTGTAAATTTGTTAAAGTATTGGGCACATCATTGTTGTGAAGGGCTTTAAACCATAATTTAGCGTGTTCTTTTTCATTATTAGCTGTTTCCTCAAAAATTGCTGCTATTTGCTCATAGCCTTCTTTTTTCGCTTTAGAAGCATAATAAGTATATTTGTTTCTTGCTTGGCTTTCACCAGCAAAAGCAGTCATTAAGTTAGCTTCAGTTTTACTGCCTTTTAATTCCATTTATTCACCATCCTTTGGTTCAAATAATGGTAATAATTCTTTTAATAAATCAGGATCTTCTACTTCTTCTAAATAAGTATTATTATCAAACATTACTTCTCGAGCAATTTGAAATTGATTATTCAAATCACTTTCATCTTCTAAGACTCCCGCTAAAAGAAAAAACTTATTGTTGTTGTGAGTCTTTTCTTCTGTAACAATATACTTTTTGCCATCATCTAAAGTAACTAATTGATTCTTTTCTACTTTCATAATCTTTTCATCCCTTCTGCTTTAGATAAAAATTCCAAACCTCTTCCTATTAAATCTCTCATTTTTGGAACGTTTACTCTATACGCTTTTACAACCTTTGGATCAGGAGAAACGGGTGTTTCCGTTTTCACTTCATTTTTTCGTTCTATCACCGACATCGGAACGGCTTTTGGCTCCTCTTTAACTGGCATAGGAGACGCTTCTATAACTTGAGCAATAGGGGTCTTTTCGACTGGTTTGTTTTCAGGTTCTTTAATAGTCGCTTCTGGATCTGGTAAAGTCTCTCCTAAATTATCAAATGTATCTGGCATCAGCGAGAATGAATTAGGGTTCGTTTCTGTTGATGAATCTAATGGTTTTTCTAGTTCTAAGGCAACCTCTGGTTCTTTTTTGGCTTCGGGCATTACTGAAACAGGTATTTCGCTGTTTGGATCTATCTTAGATAAATCCGCCACTTCAAGGGCCTCCGGTGAAGTTATTTCGGCTTCCGGAGCTTTAGCTTTTTCAGGTGCTTTAGAATATTGTTCTCCTTTTAAATCTCGCAAAATTGAAGTTTTGGCAGGGTCTTCATAAAAATCTTCTTTTTTAAAGCCTTCTATAAATGGAGCTGGATAACAACTATCAAGTATTGGTATTTTAGCAGCTATGTTTTTTAAAGCTTCTGTAATTGAATCCTCTTTAGCTGGCGTCGTGCTATTTAGTTCGGCTTGAGACATCCTTACTGCTAAATCTCCAACCTTATAATAAAAGCTTGCTTGATCAGATAAAAGGCCATTGAAATAAAATATTTGATTATTTAAGAAATTGGTATACTTTTCAATGGTTTTTTCTATTTCTTTGATTGTTTCATCTATATCAAAAATATTTCGTCTAAATTCAGCCGTTTTGGGGTGATTAGTTTCATTTCCTTTTAAAGTTTCAACTTTTTCTTTTAGCAATTTTGCTTCATTTAAAACTCTGATATAATAGGCAACAGCGGCTGCCATACGAATAATCTCTGATTTGGTATATTCACTTGATTTACTAGAAGCTAATAACATTGTGGCATTTAAGCTTTGTAATGGTGTTAAAGAAGCTACGGTTTCTCTCATCGGTACTTTTATATCTTCCCTCATAGGCTCTTCTTCAAGCATTTCTATTGATGAGCCCATAGCTAAAAGTTTTAAAGTTTTTATTTTATCAGAAGGGACTTCTTTGCCTTCCTCCATAAGAGCTAGAATTTCTGCTCCTAGTATATCAGGATCAGTCGTTAAAACTTTTTCTCTTTTTTCCAATTTTTCTATTTTCGAATACAAAGTTAATACCTCTGATGCTATAACGGTTCTTTTTGATGAGGTGGGTTTTCTAGGAGCCGGTATCTCATCATTAAATCTAGCTGCCACTAAGCCTAAGCTCATTCTTTTTGCTTCAGCTTCGGCTTTTGCCAAAACTTCTTTAGTGATTCCTTCCGACACTTTATTAAGCAATGATTCTAAGTTGGCCAATTCATAATATTTTGAAGTAATATCATCATTTATATCACTTTGTGGATTACCATAAAAATCAGCTGATTTTTGAATTAACTCTTTTATTTCAGCTTTCAAGTCTGCAATTCTTCTCATAACATCTAATTGCATAGTTTTATAAGTTTCAATATTAACACTATGGGCTGAAATACTTTCTTTAGTAGATTCAAATATAGCTTTGTACCCAGGAAGTAATAAATCTTTAATACTTTTTGTCAATCCATTATTAAAACTAACTACACCAGTATCAGTATAGTCTCCACTTAAAGTTCCTTTTTTAGCTTGACGCTCTTCTTTGGCAGCAGCTATTTCCTCTTCTAATCCTGCGAGTTCTATCTTAGCACGTGCTCTTATTAAAGGTTCTTTAGCATCAGCCATTAGCTTTTTAATAGCAGCGACAGTTACTAAAGTACCACGTCCGTCTCTTGACAAAGGTTCTTTAGCATCAGCCATTATTTTTTCTAGATCAGCTTCAGTTAACAAAGTACCACATCCTTATTTTTATTCATTATCATTTTAGCATAAAAGCTGGTATAAAGTAAACATTTAAGTATAAAAAAAGAATTAGTTTAAACTAATTCCAATCTTACTTCTAAAGCATCATCACCAATACGTTCTTTTATTTTAATGATTCTTGTATAGCCGCCATCACGATCTTTATATTTTGGAGCTATTTCATCAAATGTTTTTTTAACTAAATCTGAATCATTATTTAAGAAAGCTAATGCTTTTCTTCTTGCTACTAATGAGCCATCTTTACCATAACTAATCATTCTTTCAACAAATTTTCTTACTTCTTTAGCTCTTGCTTCAGTTGTAACAACATGACCAGCTACCAAAACATCTTTGGTTAAAGAGGCTAAAATGCTTCTTCTACGACGCGTTTCTCTACCTAATTTACGATACATATTTTATCCTCCTTAATCTTTAAACTCTAAGCCAATTTCATGTACTTTATCAATTACTTCTTTTAAAGACTTCTTACCTAAATTACGAATTTTGGTTACTTCAGTCTCTTTTTTATTTACTAAGTCTTGAATGGTATGAATACCAGCTCTTTTTAAACAATTATAAGCACGAACTGAGAACTCAATTTCTTCAATTGGAGTTTCTAATGTCTTAGCAATAGTATCAACTGGTTTTTCAGCCATTAAACTATTTTGATTGCTAATTTCATTTAAGTCAGCCACAATATTTAAATGGTCAATCATGATCTTAGCTGCTAAAGCCATAGCTTCCTCAGGAGTAATTGAACCATTGGTATAAACATGCATAATTAGTTTATCATAATTTTCATTTTGACCAACACGAGTACTTTCGGTTTCACAACTTACTCTTTCAATTGGAGAATATAATGAGTCAATTGCAATAACTCCTACTTTTGATTCACCTAATAATTTTTGGTTTTCTTTAGAATCTACATAGCCTCTACCACTACCAATAGTCATTTCCATTGTTAATGATCCACCTTTAACAATATTAGCTATTACTAAATTGGGATTTACTATCTCAATATCAGCATCTTTTTCAATGTCACCAGCTAATACTGGGCCTTCTTTAGATACTGATAATCTTAGAACTTTGTTTTCGCTAGAATGATTTTTAATAACGACACTTTTAAGTGCTAAAACAATACTAGTAACATCTTCTCTTATGCCATCAATTTTTTGAAATTCATGTGATACTCCATCAATTTTAACTGATGTAATAGCTGATCCTGGCATATTTGATAACATTATTCTTCTTAAAGCGTTACCAATAGTAATACCAAATCCTCTTTCTAATGGTTCTAATTCAAATCTTGCATAGTGATTGCTTTCTATTTTTTCCGCAATCTTGTATTCTGGTTTTTCAAAGTATATCATATTAACCCTCTTTCTAATTCCTTGGTCTTTTTGGTGGACGACATCCATTATGAGGAATTGGAGTTACATCACTAATGCTAGTGACTTCTAACCCTGCTGTTTGTAATGAACGGATAGCGTTTTCTCTACCTGAGCCAAGTCCTTTTACAAATACTTCTACTTTTTTGACACCTTGTTCCATTGCTTTTTCTGCAGCCTTCTCAGAAGCTGTACCTGCTGCAAATGGGGTTTTCTTTTTACTACCTTTATAACCGATTGTTCCTGATGAAGCCCAGCTAACAACATTGCCATCTTTATCAGTAATAGTTACAACGGTATTGTTAAATGTTGAATGAATATGAGCAATACCTTCAACAACATTCTTTTTTACTTTTCTTTTTCTTCTATTATATGCCATATTATTTACCTTTCCTTCTATTTACTTACTTTTTTCTTGTTAGCTATAACTCTTTTAACTTTACCTTTTCTGGTTCTTGCATTTGTACTAGTTCTTTGTCCACGAACCGGTAAACCTTTTTTATGTCTGGTGCCTTGATAACTATTAATTTCCATTTTGGTTTTAATATTTAGTTGAACTTCTCGACGAAGATCTCCTTCAGTTATGTGGTTATCAATTTCACTTCTGATTGCTGCTTCTTCTTCATTAGTTAAAGCTTTAGCTTTCTTATCTGGATCAACTTTTGCATTCTCACAAATAGTTACACCTAAATTCCTACCAATACCATAAATATAAGTTAAAGCAATACTGATCTTTTTTTCATTTGGTATTTCAATATTTTTAAATCTTGCCATATATTCCTCTCCTAACCTTGTTTTTGTTTGTGTTTTGGATTTTCACAAATAACCATTACTTTGCCTTTTCTTTTAATTATTTTACATTTTGAACAAATCTTTTTGACTGATGGTCTTACTTTCATAAAATTTCCTCCATTACTTTCTATAAGTTATGCGCCCATGTGTTAAATCGTATGGTGATAGCTCTATGGTTACATTATCACCTGGTAAGATGCGAATCATATTCATTCGAATTTTACCAGAAACATGAGCTTCTATTACGTAACCATTTTGTAGTTCGACTTTGTATCTACCACAAGGTAATACTTCTAATACTTTACCGTCAATTTCAATTTTTTCTTCTTTTTTCGCCAAACTTCATCACTCTTTCGTTAATATTTCGTAGCCATCTTTTGTTACTAGAACCGTGTGCTCAAAATGAGCAGATGGTTTGTTATCTTGAGTTATTATTGTCCAGTTGTTATCTTTAATAAAGATTTTTCTGGTTCCCAAGTTTAACATTGGTTCTATTGCTAATGTCATCCCCGCTTTTAATACTGGTCCAACATCGGCTTTACCATAATTAGGAATATCTGGATCCTCATGAAGTTCATATCCAACTCCATGACCAACTAATTCTCTAACAACGCCGAAACCATATTTTTTAGCATGGCGTTCAATGGCGTTACTAATGTTTCCTAATCTTACTCCGGCTTTTACTTCTTCAAGACCTTTATATAAAGCTTCTTTAGTATGAAGTAAAAGGGCTTCTTTATTACTACTTAAGGTTCCTACTCCATAAGTAGCAGCTGAGTCGCTATGCATACCTTGATAGATAACACCGATATCTATTGAAACAACATCACCTTTTTTAATTTTTCTTGATCCTGGTATGCCATGAACAACTTCCTCATTTATTGATATACAGATGGAAGCAGGATAACCTTCGTAATTTAGAAATGATGGTATCCCACCTTTACTTCTGATGAATTTATCTGCTATATCATTTAAATATTTAGTTGTAATTCCTGGTTTTAGATTACTTTCTAAATACTTATGAGTTTGATAATTAATTTTACCTGATATGCGCATTTTTTCGATATCAGATTTACTCTTGATGCTAATCATTTAAATCTTCAAGGACCTTTACGATCCCCTCGTAATTTTCTTCACTACTTAAACTATTAAAACTATGGACTTGACCTCTAGCTTGATAATATTCAAGTAAAGGTTTTGTTTGAGTTAAGAAGACATTATAACGGGTATTAAATGTTTCTTCATTATCATCAGTCCTTTTAGTTAACTTCCCACCACATTTATCACAAATGCCACTAACCTTAGACATAGCCGGTTCATAGAAATCACTGTATTCTACTTTGCATTTTTCACAAATGCTTCTACCGACTGTTCTTCTTAATAGTTCTTCTTTTGGAATATCTAAATAAAGAACAACGCCTAAATCATAGTTTAATTCTTTTAACAATTGATCATACAAACCCGCTTGAAGAACTGATCTTGGAAAACCATCTAAAATATATCCTTTAGCAAAGTCTGGTTGAGCAAGTCTTTCTTTTAGAATGGTTATGGTTATGGTATCATCAACAAGAATTCCCTTATCTTGGCATTCAACAATACGTCTACCAATTTCATCATTGCGGTTTCGATTATCTCTTAATAATTGGCCAATTGAAACATGGGCATAACCATATTTTTCAATTAAGCTTTTAGCAATTGTGCCTTTACCTGAAGCGCTTGGGGCGATAAAAATTATATTTTTCATATTCTCTTTGGTCTCCTTTTATAACTTCTACTTACTAAACTACTTTCTAATTGTTTATAAGTTTCAACAGCTACACCAATTACGATTAATAGACCAGTTCCTCCTACTGTTACGGTACTTCCTAAATCAGATAATTTAGAAAATATAATAGGTAAAGTAGCAATAATAGCTAAGAAGGAGGTACCAACTATAGTTACTTTTGATAAAACATTACTTAAGTAATTAGATGTTTCGCTTCCTGGCCTTACACCTGGTATATAACCACCACCAGTATTTAAGTTTTTACTTAACTCTTCTGGGTTTAAAGCCATGAATATCCAGAAATAACCAAAGAAGAAGATAAGTAAGACATATAATATAAAACCTGTTAAGCTAGTATAATTTATATAATTATTAACAAAATTTGTAAATCCTTCTTTACCAGTAAACTGCGCAATCGTAGTAGGAATTGAAATCAGGGTAGAAGCAAATATAACTGGCATAACATTAGCAGAATTTAGCTTGATTGGCAAGAAATTTTGTCTTGCTCCATAAGCACTATTAGTTCTATTTGAATATTGAATTGGGACTCTTCTTTCGGCTTCCTGAATAACCACGATACCCACTACAATCACCAAATAAACTAGAACAAATAAAGCAAAATATAAGATTCCTAAATATAAGCTCCCGGTTCCGTCAATTGGTACTAAACCAACAAACGCTGTATAAAACATTCTTGGAATAGTTAATATAATACCAGCCATGATTAATAGTGATACACCATTTCCTATTCCTTTAGCTGTAATTTGATCACCTAGCCATAATAGGAAGGCTGTTCCAGCTGTTAGAATAATAGAAGTCTTAATTATTAATAATGGATTAGTTGTTCCTAAAAATGCTACGGAAAATGCATATCCTTGGACAAAAGCAAATAAGATTCCTAAATATCTAGTTATTTTATTTATCTTTTGACGTCCTGTATAGCCTTCTTCTTTTAAATTTTTAAAATACGGAATGGCTATAGCATCCATTGATAATATCTGGGTAATAATTGATGCTGTAATATATGGTGTTACTCCTAAAGCAAAGATGGAAAAGTTTTTTAAACTACCACCAGCCATTAAATTAAGTAATTCTAAGAAACCTAATTCTTTGGTTATTGATGATGCTCCAGGCACTGTTATATTCGTTCCAATACAAAAGATTATTAAGATGAATAAAGTAAAATAAATTCTTTTTCTTAAATCTTTATTAGTTGGAGAAAATATTTGCTTTAGATTAGAAAACATCTAAATCACCTCAGCTTTTCCACCGGCACTCTCTATTTTTGAAACAGCTTTTGAAGAAAAACGATGAGCTTTAATTGTTACTTTCTTAGTTAATTCTCCATAAGCTAATACTTTAATACCAGTTAATTCCTTTTTAACAATTCCACTTTCTTTTAATAATTCCGGAGTAACAACATCCCCATCATTAAATCTATTGAAATCATTTAAATTTAAAACTTGATATTTTTTGGTAAATCTATTATTGTTAAAACCTCTTTTTGGTACTCTTCGATATAATGGTGACTGTCCACCTTGAAACCAAGCAGGAATACCACTACCACTTCTGGCCTTTTGACCTTTTTCACCACGTGTAGATGTTTTACCCATCCCACTACCTGGACCACGGCCAACTCTTTTTGTGGCTTTCTTTGTAGCTGATGCCGTTAATTCATGTAATTTCATTATTCTTCACCAACTTCTTTTACTTCTGGTAATTCTTTTTTTAATTCTTCTTTACCACGTAAAGCCATTATTCTACTTGATGTTCTTTGGGCTTTTAAAGCCTCTAAAGTAGCCTTGGCAACGTTAACCTTAACATTGGCACCTAATGATTTAGAAACAATATCTTTAACACCAGCTAGCTCTAAAACAGCTCTAGCAGCTCCACCAGCGACAATACCGCGACCTTCACGAGCTGGTTTTATTAAAACTTGAGCTCTACCGCATTTACCAATCGCTTCATGAGGAATAGTTCTATTATCAACAATTGCTACTTTAGTAACATTCTTATTAGCGGTTTGAATAGCTTTATTAATAGCTTCTGGTACTTCATTTGATTTACCACTACCAATACCAACTAAACCTTTTCTATTTCCAACAACAACTGTTGCTGAAAATCTAAAATGACGCCCACCTTTAGTAACTTTCGTAACACGGCCAACATTAATAACTTTTTCTTCTAAAAGTTTTTTCTTTGGATCCATTTCTTGTCTCATTATTATCCTCCTTAAAAGTCTAACCCGTTAGCACGCGCAGCTTCTGCTAACGCTCTAACACGACCATGATATAAATAACCACCACGATCAAAGGTTACTTTCTTTATTTTTTTTGTTTTACATTTAAGAGCTAAATCTTTACCAACTTCCATAGCTCCTTCAACATTGCCACCATTTTTTAATTTTAGAGATAATGATGAAGATGAAACTAAGGTTACGCCTTTTTCATCATCAATAACTTGAGCAAAGATATTAGAATTTGATCTAAAAACGTTTAATCTCGGTACACTATTAGTGCCTTTTAATGTTTTTCTAATACGTTCATGTCTTCTCATTCTAGCTACATTACTTGCTTCTTTTTTTATCATATTCTAACCTCCTATGCCGCTTTCTTTCCTTCTTTGCGTCTTACATATTCGCCTTTATAACGAATTCCTTTGCCTTTGTAAGGCTCCGGTTTTCTTACTTTACGAATATTAGCCGCAAATTCCATAACTTTTTGTTTACTAATACCAATTAAATTTAATTCTGTATTACTTGGTGATACTACTTTTATATCACTAGGAATAATAATTTCAACAGGATGGCTAAAGCCAGCGCTGATGACAATTTTATCGCCTTGTAAATTAAACCTATATCCAACTCCTACAGCTTCTAAATCTTTTTGATAGCCTTTAGTAACCCCAATAATCATATTATTAATTAATGAATTGGTAGTCCCATGAAGTTGTTTTACATGTTTAATTTCACTAGATCTTTCAGTAATTATCTTACCATCTACTTCTTTAACAGTAATTCTTTTATCATAATTTTCTTTTAATTCCCCTTTAGGACCTTTAACAATAACATCACTAGGATTTATTGTTATAGTAACACCCTCAGGAATAATTAATTCTCTTTTTCCAATACGACTCATAATCAATTTTCCTTACCATATATAGGCAAGTACTTCTCCCCCTAAGCCTTTGGCCCTAGCTTCTTGGTCAGTTAGTAATCCTTCTGAAGTTGATATAATTGCTATTCCCAAATTATTAAGTACATGAGGAAGTTCATCACTTTTCGCATATACTCTTAATCCTGGTTTACTAATTCTTTTAAGACCGATTATAACTCTTTCTTTTTTGGCACCATATTTCAAATCAACATCTAAGGTATCTCCTTTGATATCTTTATTATATTTATAGCCCGTTATATATCCTTCTTTTTTAAGAATTTCGGCAATTCCTAAGGTCATTTTAGATCCCAACACTGTAACACTTTTATACTTCATAGTATTAGCATTACGTATTCTTGTTAGCATATCTGCTATATAATCCGTTACCATATTATCTTCTCCTTACCAACTTGATTTCGTTACGCCAGGTATTTGGCCTTTACTTGCTAATTCTCTAAAGCAAATACGGCATAAGCCATATTTTCTTAATACGCTATGAGGACGCCCACATCTTTCACATCTAGTATAAGCACGAGTTGAAAATTTTGGTGGACGACTAGCTTTTACTCTTAAACTTGTCTTTGCCATAACTTAATCTCCTACTTTCTAAATGGCATACCGAATGCACTTAATAAAGCGTGTGCTTCTTCATTTGTCTTTGCTGTTGTAACAAATACGATATCCATACCTCTTATTTTTAATATATTATCATAATTTATTTCCGGGAATATTAATTGTTCTTTTATTCCCAAAGTATAATTACCTTTGCCATCATAGGCTTTATTATTTAAACCTCTAAAGTCTCTAACACGAGGGATAGCTACTTTAATTAATTTCTCCAAGAAATTATACATGTTCTCCCCACGGAGAGTTACTTTAGTACCAATTGATACGCCTTCACGAAGTTTAAACCCTGAAATTGATTTCTTTGCTTTGGTGATAATTGGTTTTTGGCCAGCAATAATTTCTAAGTCTTTAGCAGCTGCTTCAACAAATTTTGAATCTTGACTGCCTTCACCAACACCCATATTGATGACGATCTTTTCTAACTTAGGAATCTCCATTGATGATTTATATTTAAAATCTTTAGCTAACTTGGGTCTAATTTCTTCTTCATATAATTTTTTAAATGTACTCATTTTATCACCCTATGCTACTTTCTTTTCAGTTTTCTTTGCGGTTCTCTTTTTAGCCGGTTCTTTTTTGGTTTCTTCTTTTAATACTTTAACATTTGATGCATGAATAGGTGCTTCTCTTTCGATAATACCACCTTTATCATTAGTATTATTAGGTTTTTGATGTTTCTTAATAATGTGAACGCCCTCAACTAAAACTCTATTTTCTGATTTAAAAGTTTTTAGT
>Ga0209373_10004897_pt1 | contig 11324 bp, 6 predicted proteins | sample Higcelweek5metaG_FD_187173 | JGI IMG/M metagenome (GOLD analysis project Ga0209373, IMG submission 187173) | Freshwater pond sediment microbial communities from the University of Edinburgh, under environmental carbon perturbations - High... | ecosystem: Environmental > Aquatic > Freshwater >... | reverse complement strand
CTGGGATCGGAATTGAAACATCCACACTCTGAATTGTTCCGAAAAGTCGGTCATCGATCATTTTTTTGAGTTCAATGAAGGGGCGTCCGTAACGCCGCTGATGGTTGACGAACAATTTGACATCCGCCTTATTCGCGGCCTCGGTCATTTTCTTCGCATCCGCAGGATTCAGCGCAAACGGTTTCTCCACATAGACAGCCTTGGCACCGGAACGAATGACGTCCGTAACGTGCTCCACTCGATTTTGGACATAGGTGCAAACCGACACGACATCTGGTTTTTCCTTTGTCAGCATTTCCTTGTAGTCGAGATAACCCTTCCCACCGAACTTGTGCGTAAACGCATCCAGGTCGTGCTGGTCAAGCCCTGACGCCGCACAGAGTTCGACCCCCGGTGTGGCAAGCACCGCTTCCGCGTGCGCATATCCGATCGCATACAGCGCTCCGCTGTCCGCTCCGGCCCTTCCACAGCCCAAAATCGCCCATTTCAGATGATTCATTATTTTGTCCTTCCTGTGACTGTTTTAATCCGAAAGATGTTTTCTCCCGAAATATTTCTTGCAATTCGATTTCCACAGTCGACATCCGCTGTGGATTTTTCCGGAATGCTCACCTTGAATTCGATTTCATTTCCGGTCCTTTTCCATTCACTTTGAATCCATCCGAACGGTGACCGGTGGCAAGCCTTGATCCAATTAAGGCCGGAAATAAAACATGGTTTTATCCGAAAATGTTTGAATCCGGGGGAATCTGCCAACGGCATGATTCCGGCCGCGTATTGATACATCCATGCGGAAATATCTCCGAACATGATGTGGTTTCTCGATTCCGTCCCGTTCCAGCACTCCCATAGGGTTGTTGCCCCTCTCCCGACCCAGTTTCCCCAGCCGGGATATTCCGGCTGGGTGATAAGCCGGAGCGCATCATCCGCATATCCGTTTTCCGCAAGCACGCGAGGCACCCATTTTGCACCGAGAATTCCGAAGTCTGCCCGGTGCCCCTTGGAACGAACTTTGGAAACAAGCTTTTCCACTGTCGCGGAGCGGCTTTTGCCGTCGGCAATACCGAAAGCAGCAAGAAGCGCAAGGGCCGTACACTCGTTCTCTGAATAGACGCCATCCGCACCGCAGTATTTTTCCACGATCTGCTGTTTGATCCGATTCGCCAGCGAAGCATAAAAACGGGATTGCCGGAGTTTGTTCAGATATTTCGAGAACTGAGCCATCCGCGAGACTGCAAGAAAATAATATGCGGAAGAAGTCAGTTCCACCGGAGCCATGCGTGTCGAGTCGACATGACTCCAGTCACCGAGCCCGAAAGAGACCAGATGACCGTCTGCCATGCTTTCACAGAACCCAATGTATTTTTCCGCGGCATCGTAATATTGACGGATCAGAGTATCGTTTCCGGTGAAAAGCCATACTTTTTCCATTGCCTCGAAAAGAAAAAAATCATACGGCAGGCTGGCTGACTCATACCCCCAGAGAGAGGTCGGCACATGGGTGGGAAGCTGTCCGTTCGGACGTTGACAATCCACGAGAATCTGTTCGAAATTCGCATAACCGGCCGCCGAATTGAAATTCCACAACCCGGTTTCCATGGCCAGTTGGGCGTCACCTGTCCATCCGTTCTTTTCACGATGCGGACAATCCGTCGGGATGCCGGTGAAATTACAGAGATACGATTGTATTGTGATCTCCTGCAACCGGTTCAACATGGTATCGGAAGACTCGAAACAGCCAATCTCTTCAAAGGCAGTGTGAATAAATTGCGCTTCGACTTCATGAATTTTCAGTGACGGATCCGACATGATGAGTTTGGCATAGCGGAACCCATGATATGTGAAGCGGGGATGCCATATCTCAATGCCATTCCCCTTCAACGTATAGCGGTCCTCCTGAAAAGAATGTCCTTCCTTTGCGACATAGTCCAGATAGGCTCGGTCCAGATCTCCGTTGTCGCGTTCAATTTCGCCATACTGGATGACAACCAGGCTTCCGGGATTGCCGGAAACGGAGATTTTACACCATCCGGTCAGGTTGGTCCCGAAGTCATAGATTGTCACAAGGGAACTCAGCACTGTCTTTTTTACCGGCCGATACGTTTTGGAGATTTTGCATGGCTCGACAGAATCTTCTATTAGAATGCCGCCAGGCGGAAGGGCAAAAGAGACCATTTCCCATGCAGAGTCATCGAAATCCGGTTCGAAAACGCCCGGAATTTCCATTCGCGCATCGTAATATTCTCCTTCCCGCATAGCGTCAAAAATGATCGGGCTTGCATGGGTTTTCCACATGTCGTCACTTTTGAGAATTGTTTTTCCATCTGCTTCCAGTTCAAAAAGCAGCTTCGGCAAGTCACGCCAGGAACTATACTGGATTGAATACACGCCCGGTCCCGGAGTATGACAATTATAGGTTCCGTTTCCGAGCAGAACAACCACGGAATTCGATCCCTCTTTCAATAATCCTGCAAGATCATATTCCGTATATGCCGCATGTCTGTCATACTGTGTGATCACCGGAGCCAGAACGCGGTCATCCGCCTTGATCCCGTTAATATACAATTCATGCCATCCCAATCCGCAGAGATATGCGGTCGCCTCCACCGGACGCTTTTCAATATTGAATTTTTTCCGGAGATACGGAGCGGGAGACACGCCCTGCATCATGCCGTATTTCACACTGCCCCGAATCCAGCGGGCAGTCCATTCTCGATTTTTCATATGATTCATTTCTTTTTTTCCTTCATCAGTATCGGCAAATCTTCAAAGGCCGTATTCTTGAATCCTTCCAGGGCGAGCGTGATTCCATAAGCGTTCCCATTATGCATTGCCTCGGCAACAACAATCTCATGAATTCCTTTTTTCCACTCGGTCTCAATGCAGTATTGATCCGGAATGATCGGATTCGTCCCGTCCGGATTGGCATGAATCTCTTTTTCATCGCAGAAAATCTTCACCGGGGCATCATATCCCGCCAATATCTTCAATCGCTGTGTCCGGGGATTGCTGTATTTAACTTTGAAGAACCGGAATCCGGGCTTCTTCGGAGTTTCCTTGAGGTCTCTTGGAAGCATCCAGCATCCGCTGGCCGGCTGCGCATACCAGCCATTCAAGGGTATATCTTTGCAGGAGACTTTCCTTACATCGTATTCCATGAGAACCGGCAGACTGATCCACATTTTTTCAACATAGGGTGTCCGGACGAATTCAGCGGACACGGGGGCACTGAAACATGGCAGGGAACGGTTTGCTCCATCGACAATATTGCAGAAAGGATTTGCTCCGAACCCATAGGAAACCGACTCCACTTTCAATCCCGCAGCCACATACAGGATGGCCCGATTTTCATGAAGTTCGGTCCGGATGATCTCCGGAACCCGTTTTCCATTGAGAGTGAAGCCGGACGGCCGCCCGTCTGCCGTCAGATTTCCGGAGACATTCATGAATTCGATTTCGATCTTCTTGACGCTATCGCCCGGAATCCGTTTTTCCTCCGCTTTTCCGAACTCGATCGGCGGAAGAAAACCTTTTCTTCCCCGTATTGAACAGACCGCATAAGCCATGCGTTTTCCGAGGAGATTTTGCGAAGTGCCGGTAATATGGATCGTATCATCCATTTCAAGATCAATCGCGGGAACCGTGAGGAGTTGTTTATGACGTTCTCCGAGAAGTAGTTGTTCCATACGGATGGCATTCCAGAGCGTATCGGTTTCCTCATGGCTGGCAATCAGCCGCGCCAACTGGACCTGGATAAACGGCAGTTCCGGATTCTTCAAGTCCTTGCGGAGCGCATTCACAAAACGATCCATTCGTTTTGCGAACCGCGACACCTCCTCGTTTGTCGTGTCGGATTCTCCCTGATACCAGAAAATCCCGCTGACACGACCTCCGTTGCGTTCGACCCGGTTCATCATCGCGCCGTAAAGCGATTCATCCCCGGATTTTTTCATCCCCGGCTCCCATTGTTCCAACCGGGTACCGCCGTGTGCACATGCGATCAGTCCCTGGGGGACTCCGGTGATTTCCAGAAGCTCATTGCCGAAAGCCACGCCGGGGCCGGTCCCTTTGCCGAGAGAATCGGCATATTCAGGCTTCTCCGGTTTGCTTTTTCCCATGATATTCCAATGTACACGGGCATTCGCGATTCCCGGAACCGTGATCGGATCCGCCGCGACATCCCATACATCGTTCATATAGAAGGCGCGAACATTCGGACCGTTCAGACGGTAGGCTTCGCGGAGCCGTCCGCTCCCTTGCATGTTGGATTGTCCGGCAAGGATCCAGACATCTCCCACAAGGATGTTTCCGATTCTGCGCTTTTCATGCCCGATGCTCAATTCCAGATCATAGGGACCTCCGGTTTTCAATCCCTTCAGCACCCCGGAAAAATGACCGTTCTTCGCTTCCCCGCAAAGGATTTTCCCGGAGTTCCCGCAGGAATAAAAAACCTCGCCGGTTTCCACCGTCGTTCCCGAAAAATTCTGCTCGCTGACATCTTTGCGGTTGCGTTGCATGACCATATTGTCGAAAAGTCCTTTTTCCATAACGATTGCACTTTTTTCAGGCGGACTTTTTTCCCATTTGGAACAAAGCTTCCGAAGCTTTCCTTCCGGAATCCCGAATACGCGGAGTATTTCTTCCGCAAGCACGATATCGCCTATCCGGTTCAGATGAATGCCATCGCAAGTGAAGTAATCCCCACGATGTTCCGGAGAGTTTTTTTTCAGTTCTTTGTATTTTTTCCATAGAGCCGCATTTGGATCGATCAGCCCACACTTCTTTTCTTTCGCGATGGAATGGAGAAACTGATTGTAGCCGGAAAGACGGGCGTTCCTTTCCGAACCGGGATCTTCCCCGAGCGGAGTCGCCGTCATCACAAAGACTCGAATTCCAGCCGCCTGCGCCTTATCGATAATCCGGGTAATGTTGTCTCTGTAGGGGTCGATGGGAACGCCTCCGGTACCACCGTCATACTGCTGAATTACATCGTTGACGCCGCAGCTCAGAATCAGAATATCCGGACTCATGGCGATCACATCCCGGTCAATCCGGGCGAGGAGATGTCTTGAATCGTTCCCATTGACGCCGGACGGTATTTTTTTTGCGGAGATCCCGTTTTGCGCCAGACCGTCCATGACCAGATTCACATATCCCAGCGGATTGGTATTCCCGAAATTTGTAATGGAATCGCCAAAAAAAGCGATCTTCATTTCGAGCCGGATTTCATTCTGTGCCGCGCATGAAACCGTGGTGGCAAGAACTGCGGCAAAGATGGTTCCAGTTGTTTTTCTCATGATTATAAATTCCTGTAATAAAAGTCCGTTCAATTCATATTTTCTTGAATATCCGCTGTTTCAACCGAAAAAAAGACTTGGAGTCCTTGTCTTTTGAGGGAGGCAAAGATGAATTTCAGGAAAAATCCTCCTTGTAGATGTCCATGTCATGCAGGCGGGACCGCATGAGGATTTTATACGATTTCCGGAATGAGAAACGAGATGCAAGTTTATGATGTTTCAATCTGGAAATCGTAGCAGTTACTGGAAGATTCCGATGTTGGTTCCTTCCGGGCATCCCGCTTTCAAAAGAGGTGAACCTTCCGCAGGACGATAATCCGATTCTTTCATATTCTTGAACAGGGGATCGGCATAAATGATTTTATCTTTACGGACAATGCTGTCTTTGTCCAATATGAATTCCTTCTTTACTTTCCAGAACAGACAATGGGAGATGTTTACATTTCCGCCTGAAACAACAACTCCGCGTTCTGAGTCGACGATCGCATTGCTTCTGAGGCTGATCTCATCCTCCCGGTTGGCCTTGAGAAAACTGAATCCGAAATCCGCTCTGCAGATGACATTATTGGCGAAGACATTCCCGGACTTCATCCCTGCGATGCACTCAACCGCAGATCTTGTTTTGTCAAACAGATTTCCGGAAAAACGGTTATCATTTCCCGACGCCCATATTTTGAATCCTATTGCATTATCAAAGAAACTGTTGCCGGAATAAATGTTTTTGTTGCACTCCCATAGAATATTCACACCGGTTTCGCTGTTTATGAAACGGTTGTTTTCAACGACATTCTGCGATGATGCATTGAGGCTTATGCCCGTCCGAACTGAATGAAACGTGTTCTTCCAGATGCTGCTTTCGAATGTATGGAAGAAATATATCCCGGCTGCGCTGTCTTTGAAAGTGTTGTTCACAACGGCTGTTTTCTTGCAGTTCACAAAAGCAACTCCGGAACATTTGCTGAACGAGTTGTCCTGAAAAACAATTTCTCCGGGAAAACGTATTAAAATTGCTCCATATACGAAATTCATCGGTTCTTCCGAGCACAATCCGATAAACCGGCAATTTTTGATCGAAACTTTTGAACTGATAAGGGAAATCCGGAAATCATTCTTCAGCGTCCCTTCTCCTGTGAATTCAGCATCCTCGGCTGTAAAAGATCCTGATTCGAGTCGCAACGCCCCCTTTCCAGTGAAAACAATCCGGGCATTCTTCCCGATCTTGATGTTGGTTTTTGTCAAAACGAGCGGTTGATCTATTATTTTCTCGGAATCCCAGACGATCTCCTGAGCATAGACGCAACAAGTAAAACAAAACAGCAGAAAAAAGCATATTCGATTCATTTTTTCTTCTCCAGTTTCATCCCTGTAAAGTATTCCACGGCATACTTGGCAAGTCGGGCATTCAACCCAAACAACTTTGACTTTTTGACATTGTACGTATTATTTTCTCCCTCAATAGCGGTAGACCCGATGAAGATCACCTTTCCAAGTCCGGAAGCCCCTTGGACCGCCAGAGGAGTTCCATCCGGAACCCATGCAATAATTTTGCCTTTTTCTCCGGGAACAAGAGTGAAATAATCCACATACATGAGTTTATCTCTGGAGTTGTCCAGCCACAGGGCCTCCCGCGTGAAATGATCTTTCCGTTCAGGCGCATTTTTCACGATCTGCGGAAACGGAGTTTCATTGGTAAATCGAGGGTGTCCGCAAAGCGAACCTTCAAAAACAACCCCTCCTCCGCCCTTATCGACATAAGCTTTGATATTCTTGAATAAATCACCCTTGTCGTAGGCGTGATCCGTAACAAACACACAGTCGTATTTGTCGAGTTCAACCAATGAGATTCCATCAATCACCGTCGCCTTGACGTTTTCGAAATCATCCAGATATTCCTTGATGCCTTTTGCCGCCATGCCGTTCGTGATGCCGACCTTGATGAAGCGTCCGATACGGCGCGGTTGAAGTGTCACCTTTGCCGACAAAATGGCATTTTCAAATGCCTTTTGCAGAGTTTCTTTCGCCGGCAGTTTTTCATGTCCCCATTGCAGGGCTATTTCATTTTTTAATGTTGCCGCATTTGCGTCGGCTGCGGTATAATCCGTTTCAAGTTGTTGCCGCCCGGACTCGAACACCGCAAGTGCCTCGTCATTGCGTCCGGCAGTTACAAGATCATTGCCTCGCCGAACGTTATAGTGGGCGCGTGCGATGGCGAGCCAATACGGTGCGGTTTTGGCATAATACATGAAATATTTGCGTTTGTATTTATCGACAGCGTCAATATGCGGACGCGCTTTTTCGAGTTCGGAAACGATCAATTCAGCCGCTTTGACCTGTCTCTCCATCATAGCCGTGTCGTCGTTTATCGGTTTATATTTTGCATTTCCAAGAAGTTTTTTGGTTGTTTCGGACGCTTCTTTCACATTCGGGTCATGCAGCGGATTTATGCGCATGCTGTTCAAATAACGTAACGTTCCAACCGGATCGGTGATATATCTTGGCATGATCCCGCTCGACATCACCTTCGTCATATACGGCGCAAGAGCCTTGCCCCAGAACGTTTCGCAGATGCGCGGAAGCGTTTCCGTCATGATGATCCGGGGACCGGTGTGATCGTTCAACGCATCGTAATACATACCGCCAATATATTTTTCACTGCCCGGCGCGTTCAAGTTCCAAGTATGCTCCGCCACAAGACAAAGGCTTTCCCATTGGCCGAAACTGTCCGTTCCCTGACAGGAAAAAATATTCTCCGAATCCGGTTCGTAGATACTGCCCGCGTAGCGGTGATAGGTTGCAAAGATTCCGCTGGAGGTCGGATATGGGTCCGAAAAATGCATTTTTCTGTTTCCGATGAATTTGCGGTAGGGAACTATCAACTCCGGCGCGGGCATCCAGCTGCTGAAGAAAAATGACTTATCTTTCAGCCCTTCGCTGAGGTTGTGCCAATATTCGAGGACATTCCGTCTGAAGGCGTCATCTTGTTTCTCTTTTGGAGTTGCGAGCAAACCAACCTGATAGGGATATACAGGGGATCCGACCAGCGCCTCGGGAAAGTGTTTTCGGAACACTTCCGACCAGATCGTGAGTTGATTGACACTGGCTTTCCAGCGTTCGTCGTCTTTCCAGCGCGATCGACATGTTTCACAGCGTTTGCTCCACATTTCCGGGTCATTCACTCCGCCTCCATCTATTGGATGAATGACCAGAATTCCGGCGCCATCGATTTTTTCCAGAAAAGAGGCATAGCGTTCCGCCGCCGCTCTTGTTTTCTGATCGTAGCCCCAGCAGCAGTAAACTTCGCACCAGTTTCCACGGAAATCGGAAATGCAATGCCATTTTGCGGGAGTCATCCCCTTGGGCTTTGTTTCCAGTGTGAACAGAGCGGTCGTTGGATAAAGATTCGGATAAATACCTCGCTCACGAGCGTATTCATTGACTCGTCTGGTAAAATCCAGAACTTTTTTGGATGAGTTGACATCGACACCGAAGTAGTCGCACAGAATATTCAATTTATGGCGTAGCATATAGTCGATTCCGGCCTTGTATGCGGCTTCCGGATTTTTCTCCTGATTGGCAAGATTTCCTATCCCTCTGGAAAAAGACATGCTGCCGCGATACAGGATATCCGGATAATCCGAGACGCTGGCATTTTGGATTTGTTCTCCGAGAATCATTTGCCGCAAAGTAATCGCGCCGTAGAGTGCGCCAATCGGATCATTGCCGATGACCGCAATACAGCCGTCTTTGACCCGGATGGCATATCCCTGTTTTTTAGCCGGAACGTTCATCCTGAAATAATCGGCGAGCTTTCTTCCCGTCTGGCTTTGCAGCGTGTAAATGAAAATGCCGTTTTCAATCTTTTCAGGATTGTCAGTCTTTATTTTCTTGCCCGTGGAAATTTCCGATGCCCCGATTTCGCATTGGCGGTTGTCCTCGTAAAAAACAGTCAGTCCCCTGGTTGAAAAAATTCCTTTCTCCGGATGATATTCCTTGACCATCGGCTGGAATACAGGCCCAGCGGACAGATTCATCAAGATAAAGATAAAAAAAACTGCTGACATCAAAAAGAATCTCATAATATTATGCTCTCCATGTAGTTTGGTTAAAGGAAAGAACCTATTTTAAAAATTTTGGTTCTTGTTTATTGAATTACAGACTTTTTTCATCCCTCCAATTTAAATACTTTTGAAATCTTCTCGAAAAATTAATAATAAACCGTTTTTCCGTTTTTGACATAATTTCTGGCACTGGAATACCAGGTAACAACCGCATCTTCTGAAAGATACAACTTCGGATTCAATTTGGATGTCATGGCATTCCCTCCGATATTCAAAATATTGCAGATAGTCTGTCCATGTCTTGGTGCGGAATTCCAGCACCAGGAATTCCCGGTCAAAGGACTGACATTGGAAGCATCTGAGGCCAACGATGCACGAAAGTTTGCTGACTCGTCATCATATTGAAAAATGTCATTTCCGGAAATACCGGGAAGAAGGCGCGTCGCTTCCCCCAGAATTGTAAATTGTGGAATAAACGTATGGATCTTGAGTGTTTGCGGTCTGGGTGAAATATCAATCATTCCGCGGTTCCATCCATAGCTGGCGCCCTTTTTCCTGTCGATGTATTTTATTCCACTGCTTTCATAGCTGAGCGGATCAGCCGGACATACATAGACCAATGGGCCCTTTCCCCATTTGTACCCGGTATATGGCGCAAGGCGAATCGGCCAGTTATTGTTATAGCCGGTCGTCCATTTTATGTTTGGAAAATAGCCGCCATTGTCATCGGTATATTGCGTCAAAGCCAGCCCGATCTGTTTCATATTAGAAAGGCAGGCGGTACTTTGGGCTTTTTTCTTTGCACTATTCAGCGCCGGAAGAAGCATTCCTGCCAGAATGGCGATGATTGAAATCACGATCAGGAGTTCAATCAAAGTGAATTTGCATTTTAAACGGTCATGGGACAATCCTTTGCTGCCATAACTGGGATTCCAGGTATCTCTCTTCATAGGAGCCTCCTTGTTTTTGAATTCATATTTTATGGTTTCTTCTCTTGACATTACTTTACTTCTGGATTATTGTAAGTCAAAACATTTCACATGAAAAAAAAATTAAAAAACATGAAAAAAAGAATAAAAACAAAATCTTTGCGTCCCCAGTTTGAATTATTATCTGTGAATTTCACAAAACTGAATGTGCGGAACTGGGATTATAAATCGCTTAAAGCCCGCTACTGGCGACTTTACTGGCATAATGAGTTTGGTGCGGGCGTTATTTTGGATGGAAAACGTTACGAACTTTCTCCAAGCTGTGTATATCTGGTTCCGCCGGATACTCCTTTTGACTCGTGGTGCAATGGGAACTTGATTCAGCTTAACGTTCATTTTGAAATGAGGCCACTTGCAGGAAACAAGCAATATTCCCTGATAAAGCTTGAGATCGTCCCTGAAGTCAGGCGGTTGATCAACTTGCTGAAAACGGGCTTCGACAGCGAATTTGATGTCGTCAAGGCACATTTGTATGCAATTTCTCTTGCTACATTATGCTTAACCATGTTGCCGGTAGAGGCTTTGTCCGGAAGAAAATTTGGCGACGTCAAAATCGCAGAGGCCTGCGGGTGGATGGACAATTTCGATCCTGAAATCATTTCTGTCGGAAAGCTTGCAAAGGCAATGGGCATTGGAAAATGTACACTGACGAACCGATTCAAAACACAAACGGGGCTGACCCCTTACCAATTTTTGATGAGGCATCGCTATGATTACGCAGCCAAACTGCTTCGGACAACGAACTATACCCTTGGGGAAATATGCGAAATCATTGGCGTCAATGATCCATTCAATTTTTCCCGTACATTTAAAAAAATATATGGAATCCCGCCCAGGGAATATAGACAAAAATAGTTCCGTGCAAAGGACGAAACAGCATTGATCTGCGTTCAGCCGTTGGCTTGGACTGATTTTGGTTCAAGACCGGTGCCAACGCATTTTGTTTACTATATCACTTTCGATGTAAGATTACAACCGCT
>Ga0209373_10004895_pt1 | contig 11327 bp, 12 predicted proteins | sample Higcelweek5metaG_FD_187173 | JGI IMG/M metagenome (GOLD analysis project Ga0209373, IMG submission 187173) | Freshwater pond sediment microbial communities from the University of Edinburgh, under environmental carbon perturbations - High... | ecosystem: Environmental > Aquatic > Freshwater >... | reverse complement strand
GCATGGTTCGCGAGAGCATTGTTGGCAAGGCCAGCATTCAGGGCGGCTTCAGCCCCGGCCTCAATCGCGTTCGAGATTTCAAGTTCGCCTATCGGCAATGTGCGTTTCTTTCTTCCATCCTGAGCCAGGCCTATTCCTGGTTCACCGTTTTCTTCCCTCTCCCGTCATCCCCGCGTAGGCGGGGATCCAGGGGACCAGAAAACCACGTTCATTCTTGTGGCTCTGGATCCCGGCCTTCGCCGGGATGACGCAGCGACTAAGGTTTCTCCCGGCAAATGCCGAGAGAAACCAAGTCTAACGTCACTTACGCAAGCCCAACTCAACGATCAGCTTTTCATAGCTGGCGGCGTTGTGCTTCTTGAGATAGTTCAGCAAGCTGCGGCGATTGCCCACCATCATGAGCAAGCCACGGCGCGAATGGTGATCTTTCTTGTTCTTTTCAAAATGCGATGTCAGGTCGTTGATACGACGGGTCAGAATCGCGACTTGCACTTCCGGCGAACCGGTGTCGCCCTTGGCGCGTGCGTGCTGGGCAATGAGCGCTTGTTTCTGCGCTTTGGTCATCGACATCGTTACTCTCCATTTGTTTAAAAGTTAAATCCACGCACAACACAGAACGAACCGGCTTTGGCTTCAACCAGCGCCACAGGCGTTCCCTCATGACTGGCCAGAATAACTGGCGCGTCCATCAGGGCCATGTGGTGCGGTCTTATCAAAAGACTTTGGCCGGTGCGCAACGTTTGCGCTTCGCTGGCGGTTAGGTTCAAACCCGGGATGTCGTCCAGTGCCGATCCAATCCCCAGCAATGCCTCTTGGGCGGCCCCCTTATGGCTTAATTCTTCTAGCTTTTCCAGAGAAATCGCCTTGGAAAGGTCAAAAGGCCCCACCCGCGTGCGCCGCAAGGCGCTGACATAGCCGCAAGTGCCTAAAAGCTCGGCTAAATCCCTTGCCAAAGCCCGGATATAGGTGCCTTTGCCGCACACGACGCGGAAGGAGGCTTGATTGCGGTCGATAACCTTAACTAAATCAAACTCATAGATTCGCACTTGCCGAGGCGTCATTTCCGGCGTTTGCCCATCACGAGCCAGATCATAGGCACGCTCACCATCGATCTTAATGGCCGAATAAATGGGCGGCGTTTGGGTAATCAGCCCGATGAAAGACTGCATCGCGCTGAGGATTTCCTCCTCACGCGGGCGAACGCTGCTTTTGGCGCTCACTTCACCTTCCGCATCATCAGTGGTGCGCGCTTCGCCCCACGTCGCGGTGAAGACATATTCTTTCTCGCCATCCATCACATAGGGAATGAGCTTTGTCGCTTCGCCAAAGGCCAGCGGCAAGATGCCGCTCGCAAGCGGATCGAGCGTGCCACCATGGCCAACCTTTTTTCCACCCACAAACCGCCGGGCTTTGCCGAGCGCTTGGGTCGAGGTGAGGCCCAGAGGTTTATCGAGAACAAGCCACCCGTGAACGACGGGTTTGAGAGAGGCGCTACCCATAGCAATCCTTAGTTCGGCCCGCAGGTCGGTTTTTCTTTCCTCATCACAAAGCCGGATTGCCGTGATGATTTGGAGCGAATGAGCATATAATTACTGTACAAGTACAAAGCTGATGAAGCAAGAAGCGCCGGATTCAATGTGGCCAGACCAACGCCCAAGAACAAATAGCTCGTCAAACTGATTAACCGGCCAGCCGAATCCGTATCGTCCGAGACAAAGCCTATAAGGCCAAAAGCCGCTGTCGCCCCACCAATAAGCGCTGCGCCCAAGCGAGGCCCGCCCGCGCCCAGCATAGCATCGGCGAGATAAAGCGAGCCAACGATGGGTACGGCCATCCACGTCGCCGTGAGCGGATAGCGCCAGAATTGCAAAGCCTGCCCTGCCCGCTTAGCAAGCGTGCGCGGCGTTTGGCTTGTGATTTCATTGGACAGCTTACGCCAATAGGCGCGCGTGCCGAGCGGCTTGTAGAGCGTCAAAAGTTCTAGGCTCGCTTTACGAAGGCCATCAAACGTCAGCCGAAAAGCTTCAGGGTTAAGCGGCTCGCCGCCCTTGCCCGTCAAAACGGAATTGATGTGAATAAAGGCCGCAAGCCCTGCGCCCATGCGCCACAAAACGCCCCCAACGGGATTGGCTAATGACGACACATCGCCCAAAAGACAAATACCAGCACAAACCTTCAACGGATTTTCAAGACAGTATGTCGCCGCCCGCTGAAAAAAGGTAGGCTTGCGCCCCATAAGATTTGTCATATGTTTTACACGTCTTGGTCGTCAAAGGATTCCGGATCTAAGCCTTGATCGTCATCGTGCAGATCTCTAGCAACGACCGGATCGCTCAAAAGTTTTTCGATCTTGTGCGCATATTCAAAGCTGGTATCGACCTTGAACACCAAAGCTGGGACAAAACGCAAGCGAACGGCTTTGGCCAGCGCGTGACGGAAAAAACCAGCCATATCCCGCAAAACGCGGCGCGTTTCGTCCGTTTGCTGGCCGCCGAGCGTCGTGAAAAACACCGTAGCGTTGCGCAAATCGGGGCTGACCTGCACCTCAGAGATGGTGACAATCGGCGCTTTGAACTCACGCGGCCACGGCACATCGTCGCGCTGAAACAGTTGCGCGAGCACGTGGCGGACTTCTTCACCAACTTTCAGTTGTCTAGGCGAGCGCATCGTTTTTATCCGTTACAGCTGACGAGCGATTTCTTCGACTTCGAAGCATTCGATGATATCGCCTTCTTGAATGTTATCATAATTTTCAAGGGCCATACCGCATTCGTAGCCTTCGCGCACTTCCTTGACTTCGTCCTTCATGCGCTTGAGCGTCTTGAGCGAACCTTCGAAGATCACGACGTTGTCGCGGAGCAAACGTACCTTGGCCCCACGCTTGACGATGCCTTCCGTCACCTTGCAGCCCGCAACCTTGCCGACCTTGGTGATATTGAAGACCTGTTGGATCATCACATTGCCAAGGAACTTTTCGCGCAGTTCCGGGGCCAACATGCCGGTCAAAATCGCCTTCACATCGTCGATCACGTTATAAATGATCGAGTAGTAACGGATTTCGATTCCGTCGCGCTTGGCCATTTCACGCGCTTGCGGATTGGCGCGGACGTTGAAGCCCACAATCAAACCCTTTGACGCATTGGCGAGTGTGACATCGCTTTCCGTGATGGCGCCGACGGCGGCATCAAGCACATTCACCTTCACTTCGGTATTATCTTCAGACAGTTTAATGAGCGCTGTTCTCAGTGCCTCCACCGAACCATGCACATCGCCCTTGATAAGGATCGGGAATTCCTTCGCCTCACCTTCCTTGATATTTTGCATCATCTGCTCAAGCGTTGAACGCTTGGTGGCAGCGGCTTGAATCTCACGGCGGCGACGTTGACGGAACTCTGTGATTTCACGCGCGCGCGATTCCGACGGCACAACCATCAGTTCATCACCCGCAACTGGCGTACCGTTCAGACCGATCACTTCGATCGGCATCGCCGGGCCCGCCGAGGCGCTGTTGGTGCCACGATCATTGATCAGCGCGCGCACGCGGCCCCATTCGGTGCCCGCCACGAAAATATCGCCGACACGAATAGTACCACGTTGCACGAGCACGGTGGCGACGCTACCACGGCCCTTTTCAAGCTTGGCTTCGATCACCGCGCCTTCAGCCGGACGATCCGGGTTGGCCTTAAGATCGAGCATTTCGGCTTGCAGCAAAATCGCGTCTTGCAACTTATCGAGGCCGACGCGCTTTTTGGCCGAGATTTCAACAGACAGCACATCGCCACCCATTTCTTCGACCTGCAAATCATATTGCAACAATTCTTGACGCACGCGATCCGGGTTTGCGCCCGGCAAATCGCATTTGTTGATCGCAACGACAATCGGCGCTTTAGCCGCCTTGGCGTGGCGAATAGCTTCGATGGTTTGCGGCATGATGCCGTCATCCGCCGCCACGACGAGAATGACGATATCCGTCACGTTCGCGCCGCGCGCGCGCATTTCGGTAAAGGCCGCATGGCCCGGCGTGTCGATAAAGGTGATGCGATCAAAGCCGTGCATCGGCATCGGCAAGATCACCTGATACGCGCCGATATGCTGCGTAATGCCGCCCGCTTCGCCGCCCACAACGTCTGTGCTGCGCAACGCATCGAGAAGCGACGTTTTACCGTGATCGACATGGCCCATAACCGTAATGACGGGCGGACGCGGCAACATTTTTTCCGGCGTATCTTCAATGAGCGAGAGGTTCGCTTCCACGTCCGATTCCGCCACGCGCTTCACGCGATGGCCAAATTCAGTCGCCACAAGTTCCGCCGTATCGGCATCGATGCTTTGCGTAATGGTCGCCATCACGCCGAGCTTCATCAGCGTTTTGATCACGTCCACGCCGCGCTCAGCCATACGAACGGCCAGTTCTTGCACGGTGATAACCTCAGGCACGATCACGTCACGCGTGACCTTGACCTGCTCTTGCTTTTGCATGGCTTGGCGACGTTCGCGCTCCTGACGGCGACGCATCGAAGCGACTGAACGATGACGCCCGCCGCCCTCTTCATCCGCCGAAAGCGCTTGGGTAACCGTCAACTTACCGCCACGACGGCGATCAACGCTGACCGGTGCGCGACGCGGCGGCGGCACAGCCGCGCCAGCACGCCCACCAATTTTACCGCGACGGCGACCTTCTTCGCTTTCTTCTTCAATCGTTGGCGGACGACGACCAACGGCAATCCCGCGTAGCGCAGCCGCGCCCGCTTCATCGCGATCTGTTGCCGAACGTGTATTCCCCGTCAAAGCACGCGCACGTTGTTCATCGTCTTGTTTGCGCTGCTCATCGGCGACGCGTTCGACTTCTTGAATCTTGCGCAGCTCTTCTATTTCGCGCTGACGCAATTTTTCCTTGGCGCTCATCGGCGGCGCTAAAGGATCTGGCGCAGCTTGGTCTTCGCTCAGGGCTGCTTCTGGTTGATCCGAAACAACCTCATCGGCTTGAAGCTGACGACGCTGTTCATTTTCTAAAACCGCGCCGCGCAAAGCCCGCATGCGCGATTCGCGCTCTTCTTGCGTCAGTTGACGACCGGCTGGCGCGCGTCCTGCACCCTCGCCCGTAATCATGCCCGGTTCAATCGCTCGCGCCGAAGTCATACCAGAGCGCGGATCTGCCGTATGGGACGATGTGTTTTCGCGCTTACGCCGAACCTCGACCGCAACGGTCTTGGTGCGCCCATGAGAAAAACTCTGGCGCACGCTGCCACCGGCCTCAGCTTTCGGCTCAACCGCCTTCGCAGGCACTTTAAGTTCAAGTTTAGGTTTGCCGCCGAGGCTCAGAACTTTTTTAGGCTTTTCTTCGGTCATGTGCGTTCGCTACTTCCGTTAATCGTTCTCTTGGTGATCATCCAATGGCGCGCTGACCCCTTGCCAGCGTGTCATTTCCTCTACAATCTTGCTTGTCAGCGGATGAGCTTTCAATCCCACCGCCACCAGTTGTTCGCGCCCCAAAGCAGCGCCCAGTTCTTCCCTTGAAAAACAGGTAAACAGCATCGGTACACGCGAAAGCTTCTTGCGAATATCGCCGCCCGCATCGGAGGCCAAGAATACCGCAACGAGCGAACCGCCCGCCAAAGCTTCCAAAACCACAGGCTCACGCGTCACGACAGCGCGTGCAGCGCGAGCCAAACCCAAAAGCTCGCTCACCCGACGCACCAAGAGCCGCTCGACCTGCGCGGGCAGATCAGCGTCAACAACCGCCTTCGTCTTGGCGGCGCGGGTAAACATATTTTTGGTTGTCGCTTGTTTGAGCGCGTCACGCGTCGCCGAAACCCAAAGCCCGTGGCCCGGCAACCGGCCCGTCAGATCGGGCACAACGCGTTTTTCAGGATCCAGCACAAAACGGATCAGATCAGACTTCGGTTTGTCCACCCCCGTCACAAGACAACGGCGCAGCGTCGGCTGCGAGGCCGTGGGCGGCACCGTTGGTTGTGAAGGTTGAGTTGAAACCGTCGTCATATTCAGCGTTGTACCTCATTGCTTACTTGGGGGCCGGGTCTTGCGACTCGCCCTCAAACCAGTGGGCGCGAGCCGCCATGATCATTTCATTGGCTCGGCCTTCTGAAAGTTCATCGCCTGCAATTTCGCGCAGCTCATCGCTGGCCAAATCACCGACGTCATCAAGTGTTTTCACGCCCTTTTCACCAAGTTTGACGGCCATTTCTGCAGTCATGTTCGGCAAGGCCATCACGTCATTCGTGACGCCAAGGTCATTACGTTTAACTTCAAGCTTGGCGGCCATTTCGGTCAACCACGCCCGCGCACGTTGTTGCAGCTCGGCGGCAACTTCGGCATCAAAGCCTTCGATTTCCGCGATTTCATCGGTGGGCGTATCAGCAATCTGCTCAACGCGGGTGAAGCCTTCGCTCACCAACAAATGCGCAATCACATCATCGACAGACAACGCTTCGATAAAGAGCGTGGTGCGCACGCGCAGCTCTTCTTGACGACGATCGGATTCTTCCTGCTCGGTGAGGATGTCAATGTCCCAACCGGTCAGCATCGAAGCCAAACGCACATTTTGGCCGCGACGACCGATGGCGAGCGAAAGCTGCTCATCCGGCACAACCACGTCCATGCGGCGGTTATCTTCATCCAAAACGACCTTGGCCACTTCGGCTGGCGCCAGCGCGTTGACGACAAACGTCGCCGGATCTTGCGACCACGGGATGATGTCGATCTTTTCGCCCTGCAATTCGCCGACAACGGCCTGCACACGGCTGCCACGCATGCCGACGCACGCGCCGACCGGATCGATGCCGCTATCGTTCGAGATCACCGCGATTTTCGCGCGGCTGCCCGGATCGCGAGCGACCGACTTAATCTCGATAATGCCGTCATAGATTTCCGGCACTTCTTGCGAGAACAGCTTGGCCATGAAAATCGGATGGGTACGCGAAATGAAAATCTGCGGGCCGCGTTGTTCTTCGCGAACGTCGTAGATATAAGCGCGCACGCGGTCGCCATTTTTGAAATGTTCGCGCGGCAAAGATTCATCGCGGCGCAAGATCGCTTCGGCCCGGCCCAGATCAATCGTGATATTGCCGTACTCAACGCGCTTGACGATGCCGCTGATGATATCGCCCACGCGGTCTTTATATTCGATGAACTGGCGATGACGTTCGGCCTCGCGCACTTTTTGCACGATCACCTGTTTGGCCGTTTGCGCGGCAATGCGGCCCAAATCGATAGGCGGCAAATCATCGACGATATATTCGCCGATCGTGATTTCAGGATTCGACTTCTTCGCCGCTTTCAAGCTGAGCTGCGTGTGATCGTCTTCGACGGGATCAGCCACGAGTAAATAACGGCGCAAGTGCACCTCGCCCGTTTTACGGTCGATGGTGGCGCGAATATCGTGTTCGTAGCCATATTTAGCCCGGCCTGCTTTTTGGATCGCTTGTTCCATCGCTTCCAAAACTTCATCACGCTCGATATTCTTTTCGCGAGCGACGGCATCGGCTACATGCAACAATTCCATGTCTGAACCTCGTCATGATTCTCGTTGGTCTGTCCCGCGGGCATAAAAAAAGGCGGGGATCTTGCCCCACCTCTAAGCCTCTAGGATTTAAAGGCACTATAGAGATCTGCCTTGAAAAAGCAAGGTGTTTCACATCCCGCTCCTGTTTTTAGCTAAGTAAGTCGAAAGCATGAGCTTTTTATCGTGACAAGCCTTTGGGGAATATGGATAAGCCCTAGAAACCACTGACAAAAGTGCGACCATTTTTTGAACACACGACACGTCTTTTACCCACCCCTTTACCGCACGCAATAGATATGCAACCGCCTAAAGAGTAAGCAAATGCAAAAATCTAGCGTTTTGACCTAGAGATTTAATTGCCTATCACCCCGTTACGGGTACGCTCAAAGGTAAATAATATGAAAATAATACTAAGGCTGGCTTGAAGTATGGCGACAACAACTTTAAAATACTCCCATCAAGTTTTAGGGAGAGCCGCAATGGCAACAAAGAATAAATCTAATATCGACAAGCTAGGACTTGTAGCCGAGGAGCGACGAGAATTTCTTGCGTTCATTGGCAAGACCGTTGAAACGGAGATGGAGGACGCATTCCAAAGATCAGCTGATTTTACCCAAAAGCTGGCCGAGTGTTCTCGTCGTGAAGAGCCGCAAAGATTACGAAAGGCTATAACAGAGAGACTTGGTTTGTAGTCTTATGGATCTTGGTTTAAATCGTTTCTGATGGGCGCGTTGTGCGCCCTTTTCGTTTTCCTCCAATAGACCTGACCGACTTTCGCATCAGGTCTAGTACTATTTCAAATCCAATCTAGCCCTTCGCCCCGCCTTCACACCCGCAACAATATCAGTTCTCATAACACCATCAAACATACTTTCCTTAATCTCTTCACTGAGGCATTCTGTGGCCGTTCGGGGCACTTTTTCTTCAGTCAAATTTATTTTATGTTTTCCTGTAATAGGCAACGGAAACGGCTTTGATAGAGAAGCTTCAAAACCGTCCGCGACAGATTTTATAAAATCGCAAAGAGCCTGCGCATCGCGAAGGAATTCTTCGTCTAAATCCGGCGAAGGAGCAGCCTCTGTTTTCTGAGAGCGCATTGTCATAGGTTGCCACCGCGTTGTTTTTGTCCAAGCTGTCGATGGCATCACTTTTACCACGTCTTCGGTTTGCATTCAAACACCCTCAAGAAAATGGGCTAATTTATCGAAATTTTTCATTGCTATTCTTAGGAGTTTACAAAACATCTATTAAAAAAGGCTCATAAAAACAAAAGCTATGATTGATTTCTATTTTTTATTTCCTTTTTTAATTCCCCTTATGCGCCCGCGCTAAGGCGACGATGTAAACGGCGGCGGCTCCGGCTTCAGCAGAGTCTGACAAGACAAAAATCTAGCGTTTATCTGTTTCTGTCATGTTTATGCGCACAGACATTACGCAAGAGGGGCCGCATCTTTTCTTTTTCGGGATCAAGTTGACGATGGTGGGAAACAACAAAACCGTAATCTGGCATCACCGGATTCTTTGGTGTTAACGGAACACCCGAACTCAGCCCATAGCCAAAAACGGCGCCGAAAACGGTCATGCCAAAATTGATCAAGAAACCCTTTATCGGTTCAGATCTATCCAACAAAACTTTTGATCGTTTGAGATTGTTTCCAATGCCGGTCAACAGCGTCTTGGACTCTTTGGCGGCGGCATTAAGTTTCTGCACCGTTGTTTCCGTATTCTCTGTGAGTTTAGAAGCTGTACGCTGAACGTCCCGTACACTTTCCTTAATTGTGCCCACCGTGATTATGTTAGCAACAGAAGATTCTTGCATCTTTCTTGCAGCAACCCGCGTCTCCTTAACAACCCCATTCATTTCAACAACCGTTTGTTGCAGGTCAGAAACAACGGTATGTGTTGCTGAACTTAATTCCAATAGTTTAGCGAGATTATTGGTGGTGTTAATTTTTCTTTGGCTTTTGCCTACATTTACGAAAACCCTATTTATACGCGCCTTGTATTTAGACACCCCCTCATCAGAAGAGGCCATTTTACGCATTTCATCACAAAGATCGTTTAGCCCCAGACCAGATGAAAAAGTTTTACAGGCATGAACCTCTGCGCACAGAGCCCCATACGCTATAATGGACTCAATATCACCAGCCTGTTTTATAAAGCGCTCTCTCAGGACTAATAACAGCTCTTCTTCATCTAACTTATCAATTTCTAAATCAAGGCTCATCATACCCTCCCCCGAAATTCATTGGGGCTTAGAAAAGCATAATATCTTCGTTTTATATAAACTATGGGGCAGGACTTCTGCCTATTCTTTTTTCCTTTTGTCGTTCCGTTCTAATCGCAGCAAGGAAATCCGTCTTCATTATTCCCTTTAAAAGGTCTTCCCGTATTGTTTGTTGAAGACGTTCTTTTGCCGTCCTCGGCTTCGGTTCTTCAGTCACATTTTCTCCCTGCCTTCCTGTTATGGGCAAGGGCAAAACTTTCGATAAAGCGGCAATATAGTCATCCGTTATAGAAGATATAAAATCGCAAAGAGCCTGCGCATCGCGAAGGAACTCTTCGTCTAAATCAGGCGAAGGAGCAGCCTCTGTTTTCTGAGAGCGCATTGTCATAGGTTGCCACCGCGTTGTTTTTGTCCAAGCTGTCGATGGCATCACTTTTACCACGTCTTCGGTTTGCATTCAAACACCCTCAAGAAAATGGGCTAATTTATCGAAATTTTTCATTGCTATTCTTAGGAGTTTACAAAACATCTATTAAAAAAGGCTCATAAAAACAAAAGCTATGATTGATTTCTATTTTTTATTTCCTTTTTTTAATTCCCCTTATGCGCCCGCGCTAAAGCGACGACGTAAACGGCCCGCGCCCCAGCTGCAAACAGCAGTTTGGCGCACGCGTCCGCCGTTGCGCCTGAGGTCAATACGTCGTCAATCAGCACAATCGTCTGCCCTTCGACCTTTGCCCCGGATCGCAACGCAAATGCGCCAGCGACATTCGCTTTTCGTTCTTTGCGATTGCGGCGGCCTTGCGTTTCTGTGGCGCGGTGCCGCACGAGCAGATCGACATCGACCCGTTTGTCCACTTGCCGTCCGATCCCTTGCGCCAGCAAGGCGGCCTGATTATAGCGCCGCTTGAGAAGCCGCCACCGGTGCAAAGGCACCGGCACAATGACATCCGCTTCGGGCCAGAAAGCGCCGCCCGCGCGCGCCATCCACGCCGCCAAGGCCGGGACAGGATGAAGCCGGTCGGCATGTTTGAGCCGCAAGATAAGCGGCTTGCTCGCTTCATCGTACACCAACGCCGCACGCGCAGCGGTGTAGAGCGGCGGTTCATCCAAACACGCGCCGCATTGCGTGCCTTCATCCACCGGAAAATCAAACGGCGCGCCACATTTGGCGCAATAGGGTTTGTCGATAAAATGAATGGCATTCCAACAGGTCGCACACAGCGCTTGCGCTTGGCCCACAGGCTTATCGCAGCCAAGGCACAAAGGCGGGATCAAGAAGTCCATCGCCCTTTGCCACGCATGAGAAAAAGAAAAAGCCATCTTCACATAGATCGCGAGAACAAGTTAGGGCATAGTATAAAGCTAAGGAGCCACAATGCCAGAGCCAAAACCCCTTTTCGACGAGGCCTTTCAAAGCCTGCGTCGTGCGCGTTGCGCTGCAAAGCCTTGCGCGCTTTTCAACGAGGCGCAGGCCCGGTTGGATGAACGCGCCGCCGATGTGCGCACGCCGCCGCCCGCGCTTGTAACGTCATGTCTTGCGCTGCAAAGCGTGAACGACCTGCCCGGCACGTTACG
>Ga0209373_10004894_pt1 | contig 11327 bp, 11 predicted proteins | sample Higcelweek5metaG_FD_187173 | JGI IMG/M metagenome (GOLD analysis project Ga0209373, IMG submission 187173) | Freshwater pond sediment microbial communities from the University of Edinburgh, under environmental carbon perturbations - High... | ecosystem: Environmental > Aquatic > Freshwater >... | reverse complement strand
CAAGAGGGGGAGCAAACTTTTAAGCACAATATAAACCTTTGAGGTGATTCCTCCTTAGCTCAGTTGGTTAGAGCATCTGACTGTTAATCAGAGGGTCCTTGGTTCGAGCCCAAGAGGGGGAGCAAAAGTGGAAAAGCCATTCTTCGGAGTGGCTTTTTCCATTTCACTACCTTCGTAATCCCTTTGTTTACGGGTTATAAGCTCGATTACTTTGTTCTTAGAATTGGTTCGAAAACCCCCATTTTCAATGATTAAATTTTCAGGGTAAATCACTCTCAAAAAACTTGCTTGAGCCCCGCCAGATAAGCGGTTGAACACTTTTTCAAGATTACTCAATATTTCAATCGATTTGTTTATGTATTTCTTCGATTCATCTTTCTGAATTGACAAATTCAAAATACTATCCTCACATTCCTTTTTCTTGCTTGTGTATCTTTCAAAAATCCTGTTAAATTGCTCTTTGTCGATTTCATTCATCATTAGTTTATCTTCTACATTGATTATCATTTTATCAATCGTTATAAGCTCTTCTTCTAGCTTTTTTAGCCTTACTACATTCTCTTTGTTGCTTGAATCGATATAGTCTTCTAAAATGGCTTTATATAAGTTTTTCACACTTGGATTGATGGAAATCTCGCTCAATAAATCATTAATTAAAAAATGCACCTCATCTTTTTTGTGTCTTACTTTACAAGTTGAGGTACAATGATAGTAATAATAGTAACCACCATTTCCTTTGCTTTTGCTCCCTGTAATTTGTTTGCCACATCTTGGACAAATAAAATTTTTCTTTAAAGGAAAATCATCGTTCACTACTGATGGAAGTTTTGCATTTCGTTTACGACCAGTTAATACACTTTGTACTTTATTAAACAATTGTTCTGAGACTATGGGTTGATGAAGACCAACTACAATTTGCTCTTCTTCTTTTTTGAACTCCTTTATTTTAATGCAACCTTTGTAAACTACATTTTTTAGCATATTGTAAAATTGTTGTTTTTCTAGTTTGCACCCATATTCATTTTTAAGTTTTTTTCTTATGGTCTCAACTGGTTCAATCCCTTTTGCAACCTCTTCAAAAGCTTTTTCAACAATTAATGATTCTGGATTACGACATAATGATGCTTTACCGTCAATTCTAGTTCTACTATAACCAAAAGGAATTCTATTTAGAAAACTACCTTCTTTTGAAGCTCTCCTCATCCCTTCTTTTGTTCGAATTGAAATTTTATCATTCTCAACTTCTGGTAATATCAGATACATTGATAACATAACTTTGTTGTCTGGATTATTTAGGTCAAGCGGTTGCTCCATTGAGTTAATTTCAATACCTAAGTTTGACATTTGACGAATAATAGTAAGTGCCTGTTCAGCATTTCTACTAAACCTATCCCATTTAGTAAAAAGAACTAAATCAACTGATTTGTTATTTCTTTTTACATATTCCGATAGTTTGCCCCATTCTGGACGATTGAAAGTTTTAGCTGAAAAATCATCTTGGAAATGATTTACAACTTTATAACCTTTAATCTCACAATACTTTCTCAATGCTTCTTCTTGGTGACGAAGGCTAAAACCTGTATTAGCCTGTTCGTCTGTACTTACTCTAGTGTAAATTATTACGTTTTTCATATTTCTATTTTTTAGTTTTATTTTTTTCTATTATTTCTACCAATTTGTAAAGCGTTTCTTGTATTACTTCAATTTCTTCATCTGTATAAAAATTCTCATCGTTATTTAAAATTTTCTTGCATTTTGTATTTGATAACATTGTTTTTACTCAGTCGCCATATCTCATTTTTTTAGCGGGAGATTATTTTTGACGCAAAGCGTCCCTACACCAATTATAAAATCAATTATAATTAGTTTTTAAATTTTTTCGAACCATAAGGGTTCTTTATGAGTTTATGCTGAACCCACTTTTAAGAACAAAGTGGAAATGTTATACGTTTAAACAGCTTAGCTGTCCCTATCGAGTTTTAAGTAAATCAGAAAAAAGAGCTGACTAATCAATCAGTTTTTGTCTTTTAATCCAACTATTTACAATCTTACTACTAATTTGGATTGGTTGCAACTTATTTTTTTATTTTTTTCTATTATGCTGATTTTAAATGAGTTTTCCTGTATAGTTGATGAACTGTAGAAGATAAAAATTCATTTCCGTATCGAGTTTTAAAGTTCAATCCGTTTAGATAATCTGCTATTTGACGGTAAGTCATGCCTTTTTCTTTGCAGTTGCCTATTACAGATTGCGCTTGGCGATTGCGGTCGTTGTTCTGCGCATTTTTTTTTATCGTTTGCACTCCTTTATTACGTGCGTCACTAGTTAGGTTCTTCGGATTACCAAGTTTAACCCCTTTTTTCTTTAGTTCCGCTAAAGCTTGTTTGGTTCTTGTGCTGATAAGTTTTGCTTCCTGTTCTGCAAGTGCACTATATATATGTATAGTAAAATGGTTAGCTGTTGGCATATCAACCGCCACAAATTCAATACCTGCATCCATAAGTGAAGTTATAAAACCCACATTACGAGCCAAACGGTCTAATTTGGCAATTACCAGTATTGCATCTTCGTTTTTTGCTTCTTGAATTGCTTTGTGGATTTCGATACGTTCTTTTTTATTAGTTCCAGTTTCAACTTCTGTAAATTCTTTTAGAATTATTCCATCTTGACCAGCAACATATTTTTCAACGGATGATTTTTGAGCTGACAATCCCAATCCTGAAATTCCTTGAACTTTTCGACTCACTCTATAATATGCAATATACTTTTTCATAGCTTAAATTTTAAGGTGTAATAAATCTTAGATGACCGTTTATGATTTATTACATTGCAATATTCCAGGTATTTTTTGAATAAAAAAAGGAAATTCCCAGGAATCCTGGATTTCAATATTTTAGTATGTATTTTAGTTATTTCTCGGCATAAAAAAGAACGAAGCGTTAACTTCGTTCTTTTTTTGGTTGAAACAATTGTGAAAACTCTTCGAGTTCTTTGGTTGTGAAATTCGATACCTCAATTGTGATTGGAAACTTTGGATTTTCAGTTTCTAAAATTTTTCGAAATTGCTCGAGCGTGATAATTATTTTCATTTTTTCCTTTACATATAAATATCTTCAAATTTTGATTTTTAAAAATTTTACTCAGAATTTTTGAACGCATTTATTCGCCTATTAATATATAAGTAAAAACTTCTAATATGAGGTGGGTAAAATGTTAAAACGCATTTCCTAATTTTTGGTACAAATCACAGGAGGGAAGGGCTGTTTTTAACCACGGGGGGCGAATAATTAATATTTATAGCATTAGCGCTTTGCGTGCTAATAACTGCGCTATAGGAACCAATAAATATTGAAAAAAAGAGCCTTATTGAATATTTTGGTGCGATATGCTTCTTTTATATGTTATTTGAAATTTTATAATTCAATTTAGTGTCTAATTACTATTAATTTATTCTTATAATTTCAATATTTCTACTCATATATGTTACTTAAATATATGGTATAATAATCTTATATAATACCAGTAAAATAAGGTAATACAGAATAATTGTATTAATATATTTGTGCATTGTTTGCGCTATTACAAAACCAGCGGATAAACGTTTTCAAAAAATAGTTATCCAAAGTACTTGACTGTTTTCTGATTTGTTAGTATAATTGAAAATATGAGAGAAAACTCATTAAAAAATCCTTGGTTGCTGGGGAGTAATTAACCCAGCTTCTCTTACCAAGCCGTAAGAGAGCCGAGACAATAATCACCCACATGCTGGGTGAAGCGAATAAGAGAATATACAATGAATCTTAAAAAAGAGTACCTATCGTTCACAGGTGATACAGAGGATTTACAAATCCTGCACCATGATGAAAAATTTGCCGAATTAGCCCTAATCTTCCCAAATGTTAATTCGATACTGATTCCAAAGAAATTGGAAACCAACCTAAGAAAATACGTTTCGAAAGAACTTTTAAAAGCAATCGACCCCGATATAAATGTAGCAGTTGAAAAATGTCTTGTCTTGGTTTCTAACCTAGCTAGCACATACTATACTGACGACCGCTGGAAGCGATTGAACTCTAAAATATTGCACGAACAAACCAAAAACAAAGACAATACTTTCATTTATTCGAAAATTATTGAAGTGTTGAAAGAAGGTACTTCAACTGGGACAATGCTTGAAGTTGACGAGCGTTATGCAAAAGGTAAAGATTCAAGAAAATACAGAATACCTGACAGCTATTTTAAGCCAGGTTTAAACGAGTATTTCATCAAAAACAGCGGCATTATTCAAACAAGAAACAGAATCTATTACAGGCTAATAAATGAAGCTCAAGATAATCCAATTTGTAATAACCTGTTGAAGATGTACCAGAGAATTGAATTACCTGCATCTAAAGAATTACTAGCAGTTGGGAAAAAATTGATAAAAGAAAACTACACCACTAAAAAAGGTAAAATTCTAACAATGCGAAACAAACATACTGATAACTATTGGAAAGATGTTGACAATAGAAGTTTTGTTGAAAATAACATTGAAATTTTTGAATATTTAACCAATCGGGGCTTTATGATTCCTAGTGCTGGAGATGAACGAAGCGGTGGTCGTGTGGTTGATAGCTTTACATTGATGCCGAGTTGGATTCGTAATGAAATTTCAATTGACAGCAAAAAGCTCGTAGAATGTGATTTTAGGGCTTTACACCCAAATATAGCAATGCACTTGTATAATGGCAAACACGAATTTTTAACGCATGAAAAAATTGCGAAAACAACTGGTATTGACCTAAAAGAGGTTAAAATCGAGCATTTGAGTTTCTTTAATAAAAATTGGTATAGCATGATGGAATCCCCACTTTTCGGTTACTATTCCAAACACGAACCCGACATGCTTCAGCAGATTTACAACGATAAAAAGGAGCATGGTTACAAAATCACTTCAAAGAAAATGTTTAAGCTCGAAGTAGAAATAATGACAGAGGTAATAAAATATCTCAACTCGGTTGGGGTTTATGTTCTGTATGTTTATGATGCGTTATTATGCGAGGAAAAAGACAAAACTTTGGTAATTGAAACCATGAACCGAATTATTTTGGAGCATGGTGTTAAAACAAATGTAAAAATGGAAACGAGCGCAGAATTTGAAGTTGAATGCGCTATTGAAAATCACGATAATGGTGTGGAAACGATTGCCGATGACAACGATACCAAACGAATGACAATTAAAGAATATTTCAAACGATTTGAAATTAAATTCGGTAGCTACATAACGGAATCCAGTTTAGATTTGCATAAAAGCGTGTTATCCGAATTCTACACTTATATCGATGAAATTCCCGAAGAGCATAAAAATAATTGTTTTGTTGAGACTTGTATCGATGGGGTTTTTGGAAAACAAAAACTTTTCAAATAATAAAAAATCCTAACCGTTAAAAGTTAGGATTTTTTGTTTTGTTTATCGAGATAATTTTAAAATTCTAAATGCTCCTTTTCCAACTATTACAAATACAAAAACTCCAATAACCAAATCAGGTATTTTTGAATTGGTGAAATATACCAAAATCCCCGCTACGATAACTCCAATGTTTACAATCACATCATTTGAAGTAAAAATCATACTAGCTTGCATGTGAGCTTCTTTACTTTTAGATTTTTGCAACAAATACAAACTTATAGCATTACCAATAAGCGCAAGCAAAGAAATTAGTATCATGGTTTGGAATGCTGGCACTTCGGTAAACCCTAAAAATCTTCGTATTACTTCCACAAAACCTAAAACAGCAAGTGTCAATTGAAAATACCCACTCATTTTTGCAATACCATTTTTGCGGGCAACTGCACCACCAACAGCAAATAAAGCAAGCGAATAAACAACACTATCCGCCAACATGTCTAAACTATCAGCAACTAATCCCATCGAGTTGGAAACAAAGCCAGTAATCATTTCTAATACGAAGAAAAAAGCATTGATTGTTAGTACTTGCCAAAGAAGTTTCCTTTGTTCTGAATCATCTGATTGGCTTATATGTTCAGAAGTTGTTTTTGTTTCCAATAATGAACTATCAAAGTTTAAGCTATTGATTTTTTCCGTTATAGGTTCTACATCACTCAAATGAAAAACCTCCAATTTCCTGTTTGGAATATCAAAATTAAGATGTTGAATTTGCTTAATATCATTCAAAGTCATCCGTATCAATTGTTCCTCACTTGGACAATCCATTTTGACTATTTTATAAATGCTCTTTTTCATAAGCTATAATTTTATTTTTACTCCAGCATTAATAACAAAGCCATCTAATGGAGCGTAAATATCCTTGAATGTTGGATTGGAAATAGACCCTGTGTAGATGCTTCCAAATTTTGTTTGTCTTGTATCTGTGAAATTTTCAAAGTTAGCATATATGGAAAAATGTTCCCACAATTTTTCAATCATTGCCCCGAAAACCCAATAATTCTTACCTGTTGAACCATCATTTAGCTTTTGTGGACTATAATAGTAAGCTTCCAAACCAATTTTCCATTTTTCCTCAATTTCATACATCAGAACATTATTAAGACGGTGTTTTGACGTAAGCGGATTTTGTGATTTAATGCCATTATCATTAACCATTGCATCCGTAAAAGTATAGCCTATGAATAATTTAAAATCCTCGTATCCCAACTTAATATTAGTTTCTGTTCCTTTGGTATCAATATACCCGTCAATATTGACGAACTGAAATGTATTGTTTGGTAGTGGTGTTAATATTAGCGGATTATTGATGTAGGTATAAAAGAATAATTGATTGATGCTAAACGAAACTTCATCAGTGATATTGGTTTTGTAATTAACGTCAAAATTCACTCCGTAGCTTTTCTCCAAACTATTAAAATTACTATCAATCGGCAATACATTTTTGTATTGAATCTTCTCGCTTTCTTCTGTAAATATAGTTGGGGTTTTATAGCCTAAGCCACCACCAATACGGGAAGATAATTTATCCGATATTTTAAAAAGTGCTGATACTTTGGGTAAGAAAGCAAATCCATAATCAACAACACAATCACCTCTCAAACCAGTTTCGATATGTAACCACTCTTTCGCTTTTATGGTGTTTTGAACAAATGCACCAAAAGTTACTTGCTTGTAATCCCGCAGAGGAAATGAAGTAGTTGCTTTTTCGGAAAAGTTATCCGTGTAAAGATTTGCACCTGTTACCCAATCCGATATTTTTCCATTGTGGGAATATGTAACCTCTGAGAAAGTACTGTTCTGCAAGCCATCAAAAGTATAGTTTGGAATCGATATAATACGATTAAAATTGTTAAAGCTGTTGCGGAAAACTAATTGTTGATTTTCTTTTAGCTGATGTGTTAATGTAAGTTGTGTACTAATCCTCTTCGTATCATTTTTTTCAAAATACCCGTTTGTATTTCCGTTATTTTTGATATAATCAATGTCACCACCTATACGGTTTTCAAAAGCAGTATTTATCCCAAAATCCAGTTTTGTTTTATCGCTAAAAAACACAAACAACTTAGGATTTATATTAAACCTTTCAAATTTTGGTATGGCTGTCAAATGAATGTCAGCGGGGTCATAAGGAGCATTTCTGTTATGTGAAGCAAATAGTGTCAATCCAATTTTGTTAAAGCTTTGCGAATAGAAACCGTTAATATCAAGTCCTAATGCAGAAGTTCCGTTAATATGAAACCGTAATTCTTTTTCGGCAGTTGGTGTTTTTGAAATGAGGTTGACTAATCCCGCAATTGCGCCACCACCATATAAGGTAGAAGCCGAACCTTTAATGATTTCAACTTGTTTCAAATCCAATGGAGGTGTTTGTAAAAGTCCTAAACCACTTGACGCTCCTGAATATAGAGGAAAGCCATCTTTCAGTATTTGGGTATATCTTCCGTCTAAACCTTGTATGCGAATTGAAGAATTCGCAGAGGTTGCAGATGTTTGTTGTGTTTGAATACCAGTACTTTCATTTAATAGCATTCTAATATCACCAGGCTTCATGTTGCCTTTTTCCTCTAACTCTTCACCTGCTATAAATTCAACCCTTGTGGGAATATTTCGGATGGTTCTACTACTTCTTGTGGAAGTAATCATAATTTCTTTTAGTTCTTCCGATTCAGATTCTAAAAATAACTCTAAAGTATCATTCGTAGATAAAGGGAATACAAATGTTTCCGTTTTACTTTTATAACCTTCAGAAGAAAATGTTATAGTGTACTCCCCGTTTGGAATATCGCTAATAAATAATATTCCCTCATCATTTGATACTGAGTTTATACTTGTATTATTAACCACTGCTGTTACTCCCAAGATTGGCTCTTTTGTTTGTTCGTCTTTAACAACAGCCTTAAAATTATTCTGTGCTTGCGCCATCCCAACAATGAATATTGCCGAGATTATGAAAAAATATTTTTGCATTATTTAATTGCTAAATGTTTATAATCTATTTTATGCAAATAGTTTTACCATTTGCTTCAATGAAAAAGCATTAAGCTATTTTGGTGGTTGCCAGATTTTGCAAAAAAATGCAGAATAAAAAGGATTTTCGTAAGTGTATGGTTGCATTGAAGTATCGTCATTCATGAAAATTTTATGTATTCTAAATGATATTATCAATTCAGAAATAAAACCCATACATGTCCCACAGGAATAAAATGGAGAACAATTGCCATCACATTTATCATCACATTTACCAGAATGTTCCTCATGCTGAGTTTCAATTTGAAACCTAGTGTCTCCATGATAAGCATAGCATGGCACTATAGAAAGTACCACAACAATAAATGATAATACGCTAACCATTATTTTCATGTCACAAATTTACGGTTTTTTGAATAAACACAAATTTTTTAAATCTCACATATTTCATATAAGTTGTAAAGGCGCTCTAAATCACGTTTAAAAAGGTTCGAAAATTCGATACTTTCGGGAGCAAAAAACATAATCTAATCGTTTACTTGATATTAAATGTAAATCATTACCTTTGCACCGAGTTTGAGCTTATTGTATACTCTGATGAGTTTTATACATTTAGTAATGTGTTATTTTGAGTTATAAAATAATTGGTTGCGAATCTGCAAAATCAACTATTTTATAATAATCTTCCAAAAATTGGTTAGATTTTTCAAGATTTCCCGCTACTAAGAAGCTTCACAGAAATGTGGAGCTTTTTTTATGTAATTAATTCATTAATAAATGGTTATGTTTTATTTATTGTTTTAGTTTTTTGGCTTGATTCAATAATAAAACACTACTTTTGCACCTTTATTTTAAAATAACTATGAATCCAAAGAAAATTGCCGAGTACAGAAAGTTACTTGATGTTACCAAAACAGCTACGCTGAAAGAATTGAAAACCATTTACAGAAACAGTATGAAGGAAGATCATCCTGATACTATTGCTGATCCAGTGGAGCGTTTAGCTGCTGAGGAAAGAAGTAAAAATATTATTGAAGCATATCATTTCTTAGTAAGTATTGCTCCTGAAACGCAAGAAAAAAATAAAGAAGTATACCAAAAAACAACTTCAACGGTAAATATCCAAGATTTTTATATGGATAATGGCGTGTTGTACATTTCGTTTTTAGATGGTAGCAACTACGAATATTTTAGTGTGCCAAAAGTAACGTACATTAAAATGGTAAATGCCGAGTCTCCGAGTCGATTTGCAAGAAGACACATTTACAATGAGTTTTTATACCGTAGTGCAAGCAAAATTGTAGCTGAATAAACAAATGTTAATTTTTTTCTTATATTTGATATACTAACCAATAAACTATATCAATATGGAATTAATTAATTTTCCAGCAATTTTGGTTGCTGCTCTTTCAAGTTTTGTTGTTGGATTTGTTTGGTATAATCCAAAAGTTTTTGGAACTATTTGGATGAATGAAATCGGAATGACCGAGGAAAAAGCCAAACAAGGAAACATGGTAAAAATCTTCGGATTAACTTTTGTTTTTGCTTTTATGTTGGCTTTCATTATGCCTGCATTTGTAATTCATCAATTTGGTGCATTAGGTTTGGTAGGTGGGCCTTCTGAGGTAGGAAAAGCATTGCCTTCTTATGTTGCATTTATGGCAGATTATGGAAATGTATTTAGAACGTATCAACATGGTGCTTTACATGGTGCTATGATTGGTCTTTTTGTAGCATTACCAGTTATTGCAACAAACTGTTTGTTTGAGCAAAAATCATTCAAATATGCAGCAATCACATCGGGTTATTGGATTATAGTAATGACTTTAATGGGTGCTATTATTTGTGGCTGGAAATAAAATAAAATTTAACATTTAATTATATAGGAATCGCTCTACTTTTGTGGAGCGATTTTATTTTTACATTGGACCAAATTTCTTTTAAAATATACAATTCTGTTGCGGAATTACCTGTACTTTGGGACACTGTAGCTCAGAGCAATGTTTTTCTGCAAACATCTTATCTATCTGTACTTGAGCGTTCGGCTCCTGTAAATATGGAGTGTTTTTACATTGGTATTTTTGAAAAATCGGAACTAATAGGTGTTTCATTAGCACAATATTTAGATTTGAATAAATTAGAATCCTTTGGAGAAAGAGATAAGTGTTTTAAAACCTTTATTCGTAATTTTATCTTTAAAAACTTCGCCTCTCATACTTTATTTCTTGGAAATAATATGATAACAGGTCAAAATGGTTATGTGTTTTCTAAAGAAATCGATTTTGAATGTATTAGCGATATTCTAATTCAAAGCGCAGATGAAATAATCTTGTATTTCAAGAAAAAAGGGATAAATATCCACTTAGTTTCATTTAAAGATTTTTACGAAAATTGTTCTGTTGAATTGAAAAAGTATCGTTTTAAAGAAACATACGAATTCAATACACAGCCCAATATGATTTTTTATTTAGATAAAAATTGGAATTCGGCTGAAGATTATATCAATGCACTTTCAAAAAAATACCGCGACCAATACAAAAGAGCGTATAAAAAATTTGATGGAATAGTTGTTAGAAATCTTTCCTTTGAAGAAGTGGTTCAGTATGAAACAACCATTTATGAATTGTATCATTACGTAGCAAAAAATGCTCCTTTTAATACATTTTTCTTAGCAAAGAATCATTTCTCAACTTTAAAAGGACAATGTGGTAATCGTTTTCAGATTTTTGGTTATTTTTTAAATGATAAATTAGTTGGTTTTCATACGCTTTTATTAAATGACGAAACCTTAGAAACTTATTTTTTGGGATACGATGAAACCATTCAAAAAGAAAACATGCTGTATTTGAATATGTTGTACAACATGACGAAATACGGAATTGAAAACGGATTCAAAAAGATTATTTTCGG